>Ga0137459_1000486_pt1 | contig 14067 bp, 12 predicted proteins | sample EasRivERMGT700_2_FD_104908 | JGI IMG/M metagenome (GOLD analysis project Ga0137459, IMG submission 104908) | Soil microbial communities from meander-bound floodplain in the East River, Colorado, USA - East River MetaG ERMGT700_2 | ecosystem: Environmental > Terrestrial > Soil > Floodplain ...
AAGCCTCGTCGCGCTGTGCCTGGATCTGCTCATCCGCGACAAGACCCGAGGGAGGAAATCGCTCGATGACGTCATGCGCGTGCTGTGGCGGCGACACGGGCTGACCGGGGTCGGCGTCGAGGAGGACGGCATCGAACGCCTCGCCGAGCAGGCCGCCGGTCTCAAGCTGAAGCGCTATTTCGACGACTGGCTGCGCTCGACGCGCGAATTGCCGTTGAAGGCGCTGCTCGCATCGCATGGAGTGGAAATGAAACTGCGTCCGGCCGAGTCGGCTCAGGACAAAGGCGGCCGACCGGCCCGCTCGAAAAACACTGCGGGCCTCGCGATGCTCGGCCTTCGCGCGCGGGCGCAAGGCGACGACACCGCCGTCACGCACGTGCTCGAAGGCGGCGCGGCGCAGGAGGCGGGCATCGCCGCCGGCGACCTGATCGTCGCGGTGGACGGGCTGCGGCCCGGACAGACGGGACTGGACGCGGCCCTGGCCAGACGCCGCGCGGGAGAGCGCGTCGGGATACACGCCTTTCGCCGCGACGAGCTGATGAGCTTCGAGGCCCTACTGAAGCGCGCGGACGCCGATACCTGCGTGCTCGCCGAGTCGACCGGCGCGCGCCGCGCGCAGCTCGAACGTTGGCTCGGGAAGCGCCGTGGCTGAAGCTCGCGTGGTCCTCATCCGCCACGGCGAGACGGAATGGAACCGCGAGGGCCGCATCCAGGGTTATCACGCCGACAGCCCGCTCACTGCGAGCGGTCACGCGCAGGCACTCCTGCTTGCCGAATGCCTCGCAAGCGAGCCCTTCGACACCCTGCATTCGAGCGACGCCGGGCGCACGCGGCAGACCGCGGCTCCGATCTGCGCGGCCACCGGACTGGAAGTCGTCTACGACGCGACGCTGCGCGAGCGTAACTACGGCTTGTTCGAGGGCCGGACCTACCGGGAGGTCGAGCGGGAGTATCCGGAGGCGTTTCAGAAGTTTCGCACACGTGATCCCTACTATGTCCCGCCGAACGGGGAGAGCGCCGTCCAGTTCCGCGACCGCGTCGTCGCGGCGCTTGAACGCATCGCCGAAGGGGCGGCCGGGGGCGTCGCCGTGATCACGCACGGCGGCGTGCTGGGCATGATGTACCGCCATGTCACCGGCACACCGCTCGACTCCAAGCGCAGCTATTCGCTGCACAACGCGAGCATCAACCGTTTCCTATATTCCGATAAGCGCTGGTTGCTCGAGATCTGGGGCGACATCGCGCATCTGCCCGCGGACAGCACCGACAGCATCGACAAGTTCTAGCCTTCGTCCGCCCCTTTCCCGTAAGCCCGACGGGGACTTGACAGCGCGGTCCATCACGGTTAATACTAAACCATATGGTTAAGTATGCAGAGAGTTCTCTCGACGACGTCTTCGCTGCGCTAGCCGACCCGACACGCCGCGAGGTGGTGAAACGGCTCGCCGACGGCAGCCGCCCGGTGACCGAGCTGTCCCAGCCGTTCCGCATGTCGCTTCCCGGATTCATGAAGCACCTGCGCATTCTCGAGGAAGCGGGGCTGATCAAGCGCGAGAAGGCAGGCAGGGTTGTGAGCTGCACGCTCTCGGCCGGCCCGATGAAGGAAGCCTCCGAATGGCTTACCCACTACCGCGAGTTCTGGGAAAAGCGGCTCGACGCGCTCGCCCGATTTCTGTACCACCAAGAGGAGACTCAAGCATGGCAAACACCAAAACACAGGAGCGTCCGTCGCTCTCGATCGTCCGCAAATACGATGCAGCGCCGGGGAAGGTCTGGCGCGCGATCACGGAGCCGGAAATGCTGAAGAAATGGATGGCGCCGAGCGACGCCTTCAAGGTCCCCGTTGCCGAGGCCGACCTGCGCGTCGGTGGCCGCTACCACATCACCATGAATGCGCCCGACGGCCAGGTGCACGACGTGAGCGGCGTCTATCGCGAGATCGTGCCCAACAAAAAGCTCGTCTATACCTGGGCGTGGAAAAGCACGCCCGAGCGGCAGTCGGTCGTGACGATCGAGCTGCGCGCTGCGGGCGGCGGCACGGAGCTGACGCTTAAGCACGAGCAGTTCTTCGACGAAGAGGCGCGCAATCACCACGAGCAAGGCTGGAACGGTTGCCTCGCGCGGCTCGAGAAGGCCGTCGCCTGAACGAGGGAGCCCAATCGATGAAGCCCAACGCCATAGTGTCTCGCGAGGAGTGGCTCGCTGCGCGCAAGCGGCATCTGAGCAAGGAGAAGGAACTCACGCGCCTGCGCGACGAGCTCTCCCACGAGCGCCGGGAATTGCCCTGGGTCGGGGTGGAGAAGAACTACGTCTTCGACACCCCTGGCGGCAAGCAGACCTTGTCCGATCTCTTCGAGGGACGAAGCCAGCTCGTCGTCTATCACTTCATGTTCGGCCCGAGCTGGGAGCAGGCGTGCAAGAGCTGCTCGTTCTGGGCGGACAACTTCAACGGCATCGTGGTCCATCTCGAGCATCGGGACGTCACGCTACTCGCTGTCTCCCGTGCCCCGCTGGAGAAGATCCAGGCCTTTCGCAAGCGCATGGGCTGGGGATTCAAGTGGGTGTCGTCGTTCGGCACTGCGTTCAACACGGACTTCCACGTTTCGTTTTCTCCGGAAGAGCTGGCGAAGGGCGAGGTCGACTACAACTACGTGATGCAGAAATTCCCCAGCGACGAGGCGCCCGGCGTCAGCGTCTTCCTCAAGAACGCCGAAGGCGGGATATTTCATACCTACTCCTCCTACTCGCGGGGCCTCGACATGCTCAATGGTGCGTATCACTACCTCGATTTGGTGCCCAAGGGGCGCGACGAGGCACAGCTGCGTTTCTCGATGGAGTGGGTGCGCCATCACGACCGGTACGGGGATTGACTTATGTCCGTTTGTTGAATCAACTCGTAAGCGAGAAAGGAGATTCTTATGAATAACACGGTGGTTTGGTTCGAAATACCCGTCAAGGACTTGAATCGAGCGGTGAAGTTCTACTCAAAAGTGCTGGGCGTCGAAGTACAGCCGATGGAGGCAGGACCGAACAGGATGGCTTTCTTTCCTTTCGCGCCCGGCGTCGCATCCGGCGCCCTTGTGGAAAGCAAGGAAAACGCGCCGAACGAAAAAGGCACGCTCGTGTATCTGAACGGCGGCGATGACCTTTCACTCCCGTTGAAAAGGGTCGAAGGGGCCGGCGGGAAAATTCTTCAGGCCAAGACCGGCATCGGCGCCCACGGCTTTATCGCGACTTTCAAGGACACCGAAGGCAACAGGGTCGCTTTGCATAGCATGAAGTGAGAGCGCGAATTGCGTGCTTTGTTATTCTCGGGCCGGGACGTCTACGCTCCTGATTTCATGGACGGTTATCTCGATGCCTGCCGTAACGCGGCCCCGCTCGTGCGGTTTTTGACCCAGGCCCTCCGGCTCGCCTGGTGAGCGTTGCCCATGGCTTACGACGAAAAACTCGCCGGCCGGGTCCGAAAGCTTCTCGCGAAGCGCAAGGCGATCGCGGAGAAGAAGGTGTTCGGCGGCGTCGCGTTCCTGTTGAACGGAAACATGTGCTGCGGTGTCCATGGGCAGGAATTGATCGTCCGCCTGAATCCGCAGGAGACCGACCAGTCGCTGGCCAGGCCGCACACCCGAGTCTTCGACATGACGGGCCGTCCGATAAAAGGCTGGATCCTCGTGGAGCCCGCAGGACTTGCCAGGGAGGACGCGCTTGCGAAATGGGTGCGCGTGGGCGTGGACTATGCCGCGTCCCTGCCGGCAAAAAAATGAGTCATTGAATCACTGCGCGCATGCGGTCTTGGCTTCGGGTGCGCCGCTCGCGGTGAACGACGCCATCAGGTGGCAATTCGCCCGGTCGTGCCGCTGCAGGAGATCCAACAGCTCGCGCAGCGCGCGCAAGTCGTCTTCCGCCATGACGGCGTGGTGCAGCATGACGCCGGCCGGCCGGTGTTGCTCCAGCGCCGCGGCAATGCGCCGGCCCAATTCGTTTCTGTCGTCCGAATGGCGGCACCAATCCACGCTGACCGAAAGCTCGCCCAGTCCGCCCAAAGACAGGCGCTCGGCGCCATGATCGCGCGATAACACCGCGAAATCGAGGGCGCGAAGCGCCGCGACCGTGGCCGCGGTGCAGCGGTTCCAGGGCGGCGTGAAGATCGGATCACTCGCGCTGCCGAGCCGTTCCTGCAGCCGCCGCCGGCCTTGCTCGATGTCCCGGTATTGCTGTTCCGCCGTACGGCTTGATCCGAACTCGCATTTGCGACCGTCGGGTTCGTGGTTCGCGTGGGCAAATCCGTGCTGGTGGAGGCCGAGCGGTTGCGCACTCGCGCGGTGCTGCAAGGCGGCGGCGAGCGTCGCCGTCAGCGCCTGCGGGATCACCGCCAGGTCCAGCGGGATAAGCGGCTCCTGGAATGCATCGAGCAGCGCGGCGAGCCGGGAATCGTCCCAGCCCGCATCGTCATCGCGAAAGAAAAGATCGATCGGCGCCTTCGCCTTATCGAGTGCGATCCGTACCGGATCGAGCCACATCCTCATGCCTCCACCGCGCGTTGCCCGGCGATCGACGCCATGCGCGGTGCCGGCCGCGAGCTGGCGGCCAGCAACTCGCCCAAGATGCGCGCGGTCTTCGCCGCGCCGTCGAGTTCCAGGCCGGCGGGTTCAGGGGAAAAACCGAGCGCGGCCTGGATCTCCTGCGCCAGCCGCCAGCCGTCGAGCAGTATTGGCGGCAACATCCTGAGCAACCGCAATGCCTCCAGGCGCCGGGCGCGGTTCATCTGCTCGTCCTCGCGACCCTCGGCAAACGGCACCACCAGCGCGGGCACGCCGGAGGCGACGATATCGAGCGCGGTGTTGTAGCCGCATTGGCTCACCGACAGCGCCGCGCGCCGCATTTCTGCGTGCATGTCGGGCACGGCGCGCACCAGCTCGAATCCCTCGCGCCCTTCGCTTGCGCGCACCAGTTCGCGCCAGTCGTCCTCCGGCAGGAACGGCCCCGCCACCAGCCGCATCGCCAGGCGCTCGCGCGGCCACAACAGGTCATGCGCTGCGAGCGCCGCGCGAAACAGGGGAATGCCCGCCATGCCGCCGCCCGCCGAAACCAGTACGTGATCGCCGCGCGCCGCGGGCGCGGCGGCGGCGCGTTGGGGCAGCGCAAAGCCGGTGTAGAAAACCGGCACGGCGAGCGCCCGGCGCGGGCGAAACGATTCTTCCAGCCGGGCGAAACGCGGATCGGCATGCACCAGCACCGCGTCGAAATAGCGATCGGCGAGCCAACGCGCGCGGTCGTCGTGGTGCTGCTTGTCGGGCCGCGTGTTGATGAGGATGTCGCGCAGGCTGCTGATCACCAGCGGCGGGCGCGCCCGGCGGCGCGCGGCTTTCAGCAGCGGCAGCAGCTCGAACGCGAACTTCTTGCGCCCGAACGGAAACAGCTCGACCAGGATGATCCGCGGGTCGGTTTCAGCGAGCGCGGCGAGCATGCGCTCGCGGCGCAATGCCATGGCTTCGGCGACGTTGAAGCGCGCGTCACGGCTCACCAGATTGTGGCCGTCGACCATGCCCAGGGGCGGCAGATCGATGATCTCGACGCCCGCGGGCGCGTGCAAACCCGGTGGAAACGGGCCGCCGTTCAGGAACACGACGCGCCAGTCGCGCACGAGCGCCTGCGCCAGCGCGAACGAGCGCGTCAGGTGACCCATTCCCACGGAGTGCTGGCAATAGAACAACAGGGTCGGCTTCATGTCAGGGCCTTTCTTTCATTCTCTGCCATTCATTGACGGCGCCCGGCGATGAAAGCCGCTTCAACGCCGATCGAGTCGCTGCATACGCTCATCCTGCGCGGCTGCCGGATGCGTGCCAGCACGCTCTTGTCCTCGCGGTCCAGCTCAACCAGTTTGCCGCCTTTGAGCATCAATACGCGATCGAAATTGGCAAACGAGGAAAACTGATGCCCGATCACGAGCAGCGTCTTGCCGCGATGGATCCCGGCGAGCGCTCGATCGACGAGTGCCGCGGACTCGGGGTCGACTGCCGAGGTGGGTTCGTCCAGGATCAGGATCGACGGCCGCTTGATCAGCGCACGCGCCAGGCAAAGGCGCTGGCGCTGGCCGCCGGAGAGCGTGCAACCGCGCTCGCCGACGAGCGCTTCGTAACCATCGGTCAGCCGTGCGATGAACTCGTCGGCCTGCGCCGCACGCGCGGCCTGCTCGATCTCCTCCGGCGTGGCATCGAGCTTGCCGTAGGCGATGTTTTCGCGGATGCTGGCGCCGAACAGCACGGTATCCTGCAGCACGATGCCGATTTCGCGGCGCAGCGACTCGCGTGTGTAGGCGGCGAGGTCTCTCCCGTCGATGCGGATCGTACCGCGCTGCGGTTCGTACAAGCGCAGCAGCAGACTCACCAGCGTCGATTTCCCCGCACCGGACGCGCCGATAAAGGCCACGCGTTCGCCCGGCCGGACGTGCAACGATATTTCGTCGAGCACCGGGTTTTCCTTGTCGTAGCCGAAGGTAACGCAATCGAAGACGATCTCGCCTTTGAATCCGGTCGCTTCGATCGCTCCGGGAAGATCGCGGATGTCCGGCTCGATCGCCAGGATTTCGCTGACGCGCTCCGCGCTTGCGCGGGCGCGCGAGAACTTCGCCCAGATCTTGCCGAGATTCTTGATCGGTTTATATAAGCCGTTGACATAGGCCACGAAAATCAGCAAATCACCGGGCGTGAGGCGTCCCTCGAGCGCCAGCCAGGCGCCGAAGAAAACCGTACCCGCGGTGCCGAGCGCGGTGGCCAGACCGATGGCCTTCGACACGGCCGCGGCGATGCGCGCGTTTTTCAGCCCCGCCTCCAGGCTCTGCGCGCTATCCAGCGCGAAGCGTTCCTGCTCGTAGTCTTCCCGTCCGAACGCCTGCACCAGCGCGATCGAGGAAAGTATTTCGTTTATCCTCGAGATGACCTTGCCTTCCTGCTGACGCTGGGAGCGCGCAGAAAGACGGATCTGGCGGTTCAAATAAAACAACGTGCCGAACAGCAGCGGCAGAGTCGCCAGCACCACGACCGCCAGTTGCCAGTTCAGCATCAACATGACCGCGAGCACGCCCACGAGCATGAGGAACTGGGCGGCAAAGTTGATCGCCCAGTCCGCGAACACATCGCGAATCAAGTTGGTGTCGGAGGCGACTTTGGTGAGCAGCTCGCCGGAACGCGCGCGGTTGTGAAACGAAAGCGACAGCTGCTGCAAATGCGAGAACAGTTCGCGCCGCAGCACGTAGACCAGCTCATGACCGATCCTGGCGCTCAAGTAGCTTTGCAGATAGGCAAAAGCGCCGCTCAACAAGGCGATCACCGCGATCGCGCCGGAAATCAACGTAAGGGCCGCCAGGGGACCGCTCGCAAGCAGCCCCTCCAACCAGGACCAGCCGGCAGGAAGCGGTTTGGCGAGCAGGATGTAATCGATCACGATCTTGAGCGGCCACGGCGACAACAACTCCATGGCGGTCACTCCCAGCAGGCTCGACAACGCCAGGGCAACGCTCCACTTGCGCGCGCGCAAGCCGGCCGAGACGATGCGTTTGAAGCGTGATGCGCCGGTCGATTGCATGGTTCCCTCTCAGTCCTGCTGCGTCGCCATGCCGGGCCCGGCAAGGCGTGCCGCCAGCGCCACCAGTTCGGGCGCTCTTTCCTGCCAGCGCGGCTCCTGCTGGATGCATGTGCGGTATGCCTTGGTGACGAGTTGAAGACGGGCGTGCCACCCTATTGCGGCGTCGCTTACCGTCCCCGCCACCCGCTGGCGGTAGCCGTGGAGCAGCACGCGAATCATGTCCGGCAAGCGCGTGCGATTCGTTTCTGTCTTGTCCCGCCCGAACCCGCCGATGTGCGCATCGACGATCAGGTCGGCGAGATCCTGCGCGGGGTCGCCCCGCGACCACTCGTCGAAGTCGAACAGGGCGAGCGCGCCGTCGTTCGCGAGTCGAAACTGATCGAAATGCATGTCGCCGTGAATAACCGTCTCGTGTGCCGGCGGCAGGTCGCTCAGCTCCGAGTGCGCGCGCTCGATGAGCCCGTCGAGCGCGCCGGCAAGCCGGGGGAACACCTGCGCCAGCTTGTGAGCTTTCTTGCGCGCATCGGCCAGGCGCGCCTCGCGGCTGACCGTTTGCGTCATGGGAAGCCCGGCCCCGTGCAGGCTCGCCAGGCAGCGGCCGATGGCCATCAGCGGCGCGCGACAGGTCCCGGCGGCGCCAAGCGCTTGCGTAAGCGGTATTCCGCTCAGCTCCTCCTGCCACACCGCGCGCAGCCCCGCGCAGTAGCCCAGGGGCCGCGCCACGCGCACGCCCAAGGCGCGCGCAGCGGCATGACAGTGCCGCATGCGCCCCAGCACCTGCTCGCCCGTGTCGTCGCTGAAAACCTTGGCGAACAAGACAAGGCGATCGCCGTCGGGTCCGAAACCGATGTCGTAGCGCAGGATGCAGCGCTGCTCGGGACGATAGCGAACGATCTCTATCTTGATGTCGCGAATGGCCTCCGGGCCGGAAAAAGGCAGGCTTTCATAGGGCAGATGACGGACGACCCGGTCGCCGTCCATCAGTTCAGGCAGTTGCGGCAGGCGCGGATCGTCGGGAAAGTTCCAGACGATCATGTCCAGCTCGGGCACCAGCCGCGCGCTGCACGGTCTCGCCTCGCGGCGCGCCGCCGTCTCGAGCTTGTCGAATTCGAGGCGACTGCGTCCGTCCAGGTAGGCTTTGCCGTATAACCGGGGTGCGGGCAAGGGCGTGCCGCCATCGACCTCCAGCTGGTAGCACACGCAAAGGAACGACTTGCGCCACGACGCGGGCTTCGAGTAAGTCCGGCAACGCGAATACAGCACGCGGCAGCCCGTGACCTCCAGCGACGCGCCCAGGAGAGCCGGCAAGCGCTCGCGCCACAGGTCGCGCATCACCGTCGTGTCGACGTAGCGCGCAAAGGCGCGTACCGGCGGTTCACATGACAAAGCCGTCATGCCGCATTCCTCTCTTGCCGCCGCTCAGCGTGAATCAGGCCAACCCGGCTGATGCGCGCGGCGATGTCCACCAACTGGCCGAGGATTTCCATCCGTCCGGGCTTGAGCGAGGTCACGCAGCGGAATGCGCGCTCATTGAGCAGCGCCGCCGCCGTGTACCAGCCGACTTCCTCGTCGGCCACCGGCCAGGGCGCCGCTCGCCGATAAGCATGCACGACCTGGTTGAGCGCGGGCGTGAGCGCGTCGAGCGGCGTGCCGGACAAGCAGGCGCGATAAATCAGCTCGGCCAGGAAACTGCCCAACTCCGACAGCGGGGGGCCGTTCGATACTTCATCCAGATCGACCAGGTAAACGCGCGCGCCGTCTACCAGGATATTGTTGGAATGAAGATCGCCGTGAAGCGTCGCGGACGCGTGGGTATCCAGGCTGGGCGCCTGTTGCAGCAGTTGCACAGTGGCTTGCGCCAGCACCGCCGCGCACTGGGGTTGCGCGCGTGCCACCAGCGCCTCGGCGCTTTTCAAGCGCTCGAGAATATCGCCCGTGACGACCCGGCGCTCCGTGGTGAGCTGCGTGCGGTGCAACGCGGCCACCGCGCGCGCCACGCGCGCGAGCAGCGCCGTGTCGAGCCTTGACCCATCGAGCAGACTATCCAGCGTGACACCGGGCACGCGCTCTTGCCACAGCAGCCGATGCTCCGGTTGATAGCCGAGCGGGCGGGCGTACGACACGTCATCTCGATCATCGCCCTGCCAAAGCCCGGCCATGCAGCGAAAAGTCTGGGCACCGGCATCGTCGTAACGGGTCTTGCCCAGCACCGACCACAGCCGGCGCGGCGCGCCGGATGCATGGACCAGCGTCAGCACCGCGCCGATGGTGCATGAATGCTCTGGAAAGTAGCAGGAGACGGTGTGGGAAACATCCGCGATTTTCCAGTCTTGTCCCCAATGAGCCCGCACGACCGCAGGCAGCAGTTCCTCCCGCAGCCGCGCGGGATCGGTCATGACCGGCAAAGCGCTCAGCTTGCGCTCGTTGGGAAACGCCCACACGACCATATCGAGCGGCGCGATCAGGGAAACCGGCGCGAGCCCCGCCGAGGCCGTGTGCGCTTCGCTTGATGCCTTGTCGTAGCGCGCGTGTGCCTCGCCGGGTGCGTAAATGCCGGCGCACAGCCGTTGCTCATGACGCGCCCCGGTCGCCGGCTCGCGCCACTCGAGTTTGTAGCCGATGACGCAATTGCGCCCGGGACGGTACTTCACGCGCTCGATGTCGCAGGCGGTCAGCTCGGCCGACACGCCGCCGGCGAGCAGGGTTTGTTCGAACACGCGCCGCATCGCGCGCGCGTCGAGCGCGCTCGCCAGCTGAGGCAGCACGGGATCGGACGGCATCAGGCGCTCGCTCGTCATGGCTCAGGTTTCTTCCCAGATGATTTCCTGGCCCGCTTCCTCGAGGCGCGCCCCGGCATTCGCGTGCAGCGCGACGATTTCGCCATAGGCATTCTTGCGCAGCAGGAGGAAACTGCCGCTGAATACGTAGGGGCCGAAGCGCCAGCGACCCGGACTGCCACCGGAATAAAAACAATAATCGGTGGTGTTGCCCTGGCCTTCGCCGACGTTCACGCGGAATGCATGCGCCCCAGTACCCATTCCATCCTCGGCGGACACCGGCAGCTCGCGCAAGCTGATATCGGGCATGCCGTCCCGGTGGGGGTACAGCACGGTGTGAAACGCGGCGTCGCCGCCGTGTTGACGGAAACGCACGATCGGCGCCGGGAGCTTGTGACCGTAGCGATAGGACACGAAGCCCGAGTCGATGCCGACGTCCATCGTGTCGCCGCGGTCTTCCTGCGCGATCACCAGGTGGGGCGAGCAAACCATGAGCGTGCCGCGCTCGCGTTTCAGCGCCACCCGGTCCTGCGCGTGCTCGGCCAGATGAAACAGCAGGTCATAGCGGTGCGGGCTGGGGCTCCGCAGCGTGTCGCACACGATCCAATATTCGCCGAACGCGAAGAAGATGCGCCGCTCGTGTACCGCGTCGTACTCGTGACTGGCGGCGAGGCCGTGCAGAAAATCGAAGCCCTGCCGGCTCACGAAGGCGCGCAATTCGTGTTCCGGCGCGGCGCCGGTCACTTTGTGACGCACGCTGCCCCGGGTGTGCCGCGTGATTTCCTTGACGACGCGCGGCTCGTAGCGCGTCTGGTTCTTGCCGTCGACCGACACGGTGTTGTGATACGCGGTGCCGCGAAATACCGCGCGCCAATTGATGTCGCCCGCCTCGCTGTAGGTGTAGCGGCCCGGGTCGACGATGAGCGAACGCCCGTGGGCCGCCAGCTCGAAGCTCAGGCAATCGAAGTGGCCGTGGTTACCGGCGCCCAGCGGCCCGCAGTCGAACACCAGATACGGCTCGTTGCCAAACGCCTTGCCCCGCTCGCCCCAGCCGCCGCGCACGACGGCGTAACCGCCGTCGGGAAAACACACCGAGCGCTCGCTCGGCGGCTTGCCGCGCCGGCCCTGGGTGGCGACGTACAGCATATCCTCGCGTCCGTACAACTCGTGTCCCTGCCTGAGCAGGTCGAGAAAGCTGCGCGCATCGCCGTCGCTCAACGACGGCACGACGCCGTCGGGCTTGTGAATGTGCATGCAGAACTCGAGCGCGCGCGTGAGCCGCTCGTCCATTTCCGGCGGCACGCGAATGCCGTTCAGCTGCGCCAGCCGCCGCACGCACAGATAGTTTTTCACCACCAGCTGGTGGTAGTCGGTGGACAGCTCGCAATGAACGCCGTCCGGCAACAAATCCGTTTGCATGTTGCGCGCGATCTCGGCGAGCGCGAACTCGACCCAGCATTTCGCGTCGCGCATCTCTGGAAACACCACACCGGCCAGGAATATCGCGTACAGCTCGAGCGTCCGATGGTTGCGCGCCGGCGTGAGGTTGCCGCAGAGGTAGTTGACCTGTTCGGCCAGCGAAGCCAGCAGGCGCCGGTGAAACAGCGGGCAGATCGGTGCCTGTCGGTTTTGGGCTACAAAATAGTAATAGGCATAGATCCAGTTCTGCACGCGCCGGCCGGTTACGTCCGCTGCAATATAGCCGGGCGGCGTTTGCCCGATCCAGGACGACGTCAACGCCACCCACTTGTCGAGATAACGCCGCTCGCCCGTGTCCGCGTACGCCATGCCGAGGCCGACGCCGTAATAAAACTTGTGCAACAGGATGTGCCATTCCACGTCCTGGCTTGGATTGGTCAGCCAATCGATCGGGTCGGACAGAGTAAGGGTCTCGCCGTTGAACTCGAAGCGGTTTTCGAGAATCGCGTCGATCTTGTCGCGGCAGGTTTCGTCCGGATCGGCGACCGCGAAGAAATGGACGTTGGAGCGGTTGCGATAATGTTCGAGCAGCGCGTCCGGGCTGGACCGATCGAACGGCGCGAGCAGGAACGCATCGTCGTTTTGTGCGCCTCGTGCGTATTGAACTTGCGCCGCGAGACTCATGCCATCACCTTCGCCGGCTGCATGGCGGCGACGAACAGCGCCTGCAGCTGCAATGTGGTCTTGCTCGAGTCGAACACCCGGCACACCCGCTCGCGCCCGCCCTTGCCAAGGCGCCGGCTCAACGCGCGGTCCTGCATCAGTTGCCGCAATGCCGCCGCCAGCGCCTGGGGATCGCGCTCCGGGACGATGAGGCCGTCGATCCGGTCGCGCACCAGCTCCGGTATGCCGGAAACCGCGGTGGTCACCACCGCCAGCCCGGAGGCCATCGCCTCGGCGAGCACGTTCGGGATGCCGTCGCGGTCGCCATCCGCGGCCACCAGGCAAGGCAACGCAAAAATATCCGACTCCCGGTAAATCCGGCGAAGCTCCTCATGCGTGACCGCGCCCTGCATTCTGACCACGCCGTCGAGCCCGAGCTCGCTTATCCTGCTTTTGATCGACTCCGACTGGTCGCCGTTTTCGCCTATCATCAGGCAACGGAAGCGCTCGCCGCGGGCCTTCAGCAACGCGCAGGCCTCAACCAGGTACCGAAATCCTTTTTTCTCCACGAAGCGTCCTACCGCAAGAATCTGCGGCACGGAATCGCCGGTCCGCTCGCGCGGCGCGGGAGCGAAGTAATCGGTATCCAGCCCGTGGTAGACCCTGTGCACGTGCCCGCAACTCGGAAAGCGTTGCGCGAGGTGATCTGCATTCGCGCCGGTGCAGGTCGCCACGAAGCGCGCGGCCTTCAGCTTGCGCCGGAGCAGGTCACCGGGGTTTTGATCGGTTTGATAAATGTCCTTGGCGTGCGCGGTGAAACTGAAGGGCACGCCGGTCAGCCGGCTCGCCATCCAGGTGATCGTCGTCGCGCCGTGGCAGAAGTGGCCGTGCAGATGACGGACGCTGCCGGCCTCGATCACCTGCCACGCGATATGGCCCGCCTGCAGGAACTCCTTGATGAACACTTTGCGCGGCGGCGCAAACCGGCCCTGGCGATACTTCCAGCCCATGACGATGGCCGATAGAAGCGTGCCAAGGTAGGCGAGCGGTCTTGCCTTCAGCAGGCGCGCGTGCGGCGCGGCGTACCTGGGCGCGTTGCGCCACAGCCACGCGATCAGGTTCGTGCCCGATAACGAGGTAACCTCGGGCAGATAGCTGAGCGGCGCGCGAATGCGTCCGACGACGTCATGCGTCTTGTCCATGTCGCCGCGCTTGACCGCGAACAACCTCAGATTGAATCCCAGCCGTTCAAGGAGATAGATCTCGTGAGTGATGAAGGTTTCCGACAAGCGCGGGAAGCCCATCAGCACATAGCCGACTTCACCGGCTGCATTCGACGGCGGCGAAGCGAAGGCCGTCGCGTCGCGCGGCCCGGCCAAGCGATCGGCTCTTGCCGCTGGCAGCGTCTCGAGGGCAAGGCGATCCGATTCTGCCAAGGTCTCATGCATAAGCTTGCTCGTCCCCGCGCTCGACAACCGGCGCCGGACCCGCGGCGGCGCGCGAAAGCAGCCGGTGCACCAGCTTCAGATTGTTCTCGTTGCAGAACAGCTTCGCGACGGTGCGGCGGGCGCTCGCGCCCAGGCGCGCGCGCAAGGCCGCATCCGCGATCAGGCCGTGCATGGCC
>Ga0137459_1000487_pt1 | contig 14036 bp, 12 predicted proteins | sample EasRivERMGT700_2_FD_104908 | JGI IMG/M metagenome (GOLD analysis project Ga0137459, IMG submission 104908) | Soil microbial communities from meander-bound floodplain in the East River, Colorado, USA - East River MetaG ERMGT700_2 | ecosystem: Environmental > Terrestrial > Soil > Floodplain ...
CCGCGCGCGCGCCTTCTCGTGCTCAACGCCCGAAGGCATCGAGGCGGCGATCAGGACTCTGACACACAGGAGCTACGACATGTGCTACCATCGGTGCTCAACGCCCGAAGGCATCGAGGCGGCGATCAGGCGGGCAAGGCGGCGACGGGCGGGCTGAGCTTCGAGTGCTCAACGCCCGAAGGCATCGAGGCGGCGATCAGGACCCCGCCCGAGTCGGAGGCCGTCCGGGTGGAGGTGTGCTCAACGCCCGAAGGCATCGAGGCGGCGATCAGGGCCTGGCGCAGCTCGGCCTTGCTGACCTTGTCGTGTGCTCAACGCCCGAAGGCATCGAGGCGGCGATCAGGCGTGATGACGCTCGTCGGTTCGGAGCGTCTGCTCGAGTGCTCAACGCCCGAAGGCATCGAGGCGGCGATCAGCGCCCGCTCGTCGGTGCCTCGGTAGCGAGGCGGTCCCCCGTGCTCAACGCCCGAAGGCATCGAGGCGGCGATCAGGCACGTCGTCGACGGCTTGCTTGCGGACGTTCTGCGGTGCTCAACGCCCGAAGGCATCGAGGCGGCGATCAGCCATCACGATGGCGTGATCTCGCATTACGGCTTCCAGTGCTCAACGCCCGAAGGCATCGAGGCGGCGATCAGGTGCACCCACCCAACGAGCACGGCCTGCGCTCGCGTAGGTGCTCAACGCCCGAAGGCATCGAGGCGGCGATCAGGAAATCGGCCTCGGGCCCTTCCGTTTCGAGGGTAGATCGTGCTCAACGCCCGAAGGCATCGAGGCGGCGATCAGGCCTTGCGGCACCGCGGTTGCTGGGGTTGTGCTTGCGGTGCTCAACGCCCGAAGGCATCGAGGCGGCGATCAGGTACGTCGGCGACGGCGACGTCCCCAGCCCTCGTTCGTGCTCAACGCCCGAAGGCATCGAGGCGGCGATCAGTGGGCGGAGCCTGACCAGATCCTTGATCATGATTGGGTGCTCAACGCCCGAAGGCATCGAGGCGGCGATCAGGAGGAATCTCCGCGGTGCGAGTGACGCTGCTTTTTCTGTGCTCAACGCCCGAAGGCATCGAGGCGGCGATCAGACATGAGCACCTACTCGATCGATGACGGCCACGGGAACCAGTGCTCAACGCCCGAAGGCATCGAGGCGGCGATCAGAGCGCAAGGGCATCGGCGAGCTTCAGTCCGAGTAGTGCTCAACGCCCGAAGGCATCGAGGCGGCGATCAGACTCCCCGGCATCCCGGGCCCCGCGAAGCGCAAGGTGTGCTCAACGCCCGAAGGCATCGAGGCGGCGATCAGCAGCGCCACCTCGAGCAGCACCGGCATGGCGTTGTGCTGTGCTCAACGCCCGAAGGCATCGAGGCGGCGATCAGCTCGCCCGAGACCGCCAAGGTGCTGCGCGAGGCCGAGTGCTCAACGCCCGAAGGCATCGAGGCGGCGATCAGGAAGAGAGCCACTGCGGCTCTCGCGCGGCGTTCTTGTGCTCAACGCCCGAAGGCATCGAGGCGGCGATCAGCCGGCGTCGACGGACACGACGCGCACGCCGACGTTGTGGTGCTCAACGCCCGAAGGCATCGAGGCGGCGATCAGACGGCAGCAGTCCGCGATCAGCTCCTGTCGTTGCCGTGCTCAACGCCCGAAGGCATCGAGGCGGCGATCAGAGATCGCTCGGTCGCCACCCCTCCATCCGGGCGTGGTGCTCAACGCCCGAAGGCATCGAGGCGGCGATCAGGCGCAGCACCTCGAACGAGACGGTTCGCTCAAGGTCGTGCTCAACGCCCGAAGGCATCGAGGCGGCGATCAGGCGCGCGGATCCACAGGTCGACGTGCGCGGATGGGATGTGCTCAACGCCCGAAGGCATCGAGGCGGCGATCAGGCTTCAGCCTGGTGTGCTCGCTCTTCGGTTTCTTCGTGCTCAACGCCCGAAGGCATCGAGGCGGCGATCAGAGCCTCGGCTCGGTGCGTAGCGGCCCTGCAGCGCGATGTGCTCAACGCCCGAAGGCATCGAGGCGGCGATCAGGCCGACCAGCGGCGAGGTCGGCGGCGTGGTTCCGGTGCTCAACGCCCGAAGGCATCGAGGCGGCGATCAGGCTCGGGCATCACGACGTTACCGTCGGCGATCTCCTCGTGCTCAACGCCCGAAGGCATCGAGGCGGCGATCAGGGCGACCCCGACGCCTGCGACCCGCGCGGAATGTTGTGCTCAACGCCCGAAGGCATCGAGGCGGCGATCAGCCCCGAGACTGACGCCGCGCCGCACGACCGGATTCAGGTGCTCAACGCCCGAAGGCATCGAGGCGGCGATCAGCCGGCTTCATCACCGCGATGCGGGGGGGTGCTCCCTTCAGGTGCTCAACGCCCGAAGGCATCGAGGCGGCGATCAGTGGCTGAAATCCCTCGCGTCAAGCCCCGGCCGCTAAGTGCTCAACGCCCGAAGGCATCGAGGCGGCGATCAGAAATGACCCATGTCGTTCCTTGAGTGTTAGTTGTGTGCTCAACGCCCGAAGGCATCGAGGCGGCGATCAGCTGCCCCGCCACGAAGCTGTCGGCGAACGCATCGCCGAAGTGCTCAACGCCCGAAGGCATCGAGGCGGCGATCAGTGCCGGGCGATCGGGGGGCTACGGCAGCGGACCTAGATGTGCTCAACGCCCGAAGGCATCGAGGCGGCGATCAGGGCCTACGCGGACACCCGCATCCAGCTCGGGATCGGGTGCTCAACGCCCGAAGGCATCGAGGCGGCGATCAGATCATGAGCGACATCATGGCGGACTGGTTTTCCGGTGCTCAACGCCCGAAGGCATCGAGGCGGCGATCAGACGGGAGTACAGACTAGGATACGAGGATTGCTCGATGTGCTCAACGCCCGAAGGCATCGAGGCGGCGATCAGCGCAAGGGTGCCAGCCAGAGTGAGAGTGCAGAGTCGTTGGTGCTCAACGCCCGAAGGCATCGAGGCGGCGATCAGACAGGACCGAGCCGCTTGGCGCCCCGGCGCGTTGGTGGTGCTCAACGCCCGAAGGCATCGAGGCGGCGATCAGACGCCGCCTCATTTTTCTTGTTATTCCGATAAGTTACATGGATCATTAGCAAGCATGTACCCGTCTGCCAACCGAGGTGAATTCGGCTGGGCCGGCTCTGCCAGCAAACCATGAAAATATCGGTGGTTTCCCTCATACAATCATCTATTCAGTTATCAATCGGCCGGATCTCCGCCATCTTCCTCATGTTTGTGGCGTTCCGGCGTCTCATCTTCAGCAACATCGGCAGATCCTTGCACCGCCTTCGGCGCGCTGCCTCCGATGACCAGAAAAGGGGAGATGGGCTCTTGCCAACCCTCGACGTGGTTTCTAGATATCACGTTGGCTGCGCAAGTAGGACACAGATCGACGATGAGCAGCGAGTCCTCCACCGCCATCACACGCGCGAGCTCCCAGCGAAGGCGCTCGACCTGAAGATCGTCGAGGCGAGCCCGATAGATCGAGTACTGAACGCGACGACCTCGCCCCCGCACGATCTTGTACACCTCGCGCCAGCGCGCGGGCTCGCGGATGTCGTAACAGATGAGGCGCCACCGTTTGTCCGCAGACATCAGCGCAACCTGAATTTTGCGAACAGACCGCCTTCACCCATCCATTCCTTCTCGAGCAACCGGACCTCGAGCTCGATCAAGCGCGCGTAGCTGAGCGAGTAGCCGACGACGCTGTGTCGCCACGTGTCGGCCTTCCGGCGTTCGATCACCTCTACGACCTTCCTGCGGCCGGTGTCCGATAGCAGCACGCGACCTGGGAGCTCACGGAAATCATCGACCGGGTCGAACGTACGCCGGTTGATGGCAGGAATCACGGCCATGTCCACGATCGGCACGCGGAACAGCTCCATGACGTCGAGTGCGAGCGGATGCGCCGCTGACCTCGGTCGATGATAGAAGCCCACGCCGGGATGAAGCCCCACCGCAACGATCGCCTGCAGCACCTCTCGGTAGAGCATTCCATACGCGAAACCCAAGATCGCGTTGACCCGATCGCGAGGCGGCTGGCGATTGCGACCATCAAATCGAAACCGACCATCGAGCTCGGCGGCAAGCATGAGCGGCAGCCCTTCGAAGTACGCTGCGGCCCCCGTGCCCTCGTGACCGAGGAGCGCCTCGGCAGCCGGTGCGTGCGCCGCTCGCCGCAACGCATCACGGATCCGGTCGCAGATCCGCTCGACCTCATCACTGCGTCCTTCCTCGGTGCGCGTCGAGCGTAGGAGGTAGCGCAGTTGTGTCTCTAGCTTCGCGATCACCAACCGCCGCGCGAGCTCTATCGTCTGCTCGTCGTTGGTCAACGCCTTGAACTGGCGCAGGTGACGCTGAGCACTCGGCGCCGACGGCGCGAGCGAGCCGACGACGTTGCCACCGTACGTCACCCAGTGGACCCCGATCCCACGCTCGGTACACGCCTGCAGCGCCTGCGTCGTGATCTGTGCGTAGCCGTGGATCACCACTTGCCCGACCTCGCCGATCGGAATCCGCACGTCGGGCTCCTCCCGCCCGCGAACCAGGAGCTGGTGGCCGGAGCGACCGACGCTCGCACCACTTTCCATGACGTGCACCGTCTGCCCCTCCGGGTGCTGGGGTAGCAGTCGGATCGGGTCATCGCCACCTACCTCGCCGGAGGCACCCAGCCGCGCTTCCTCGGGGAGACAGACCGGCGCCAACGAGCAGCGTGCGCACAGCCGGTCGTTGTCCGTCACCGGCGGCCGCTCGATCGAGCTTCGCAGCACACAGGCGCGCTCGATCGCTGCCCGAACCTGACCGCGGAGCTCCTCGTCGATCGCCACGCGAACGGTGACGTTGTCGGCGTGATAGCGAACGCGGCCCTCGCCGATCGTTCGACCGTGAGACTCCTCGACGAGCATCGCATACGCAGCGACCTGGATCCGGTCGGTTCGCCATGCCTCGCGTGCACCCGGCGTACCCGCCGAACGCCCACGCTTGTGCTCGTACGGTATCAGCTCGCCACTCCGCGTTCGCAGGACATCGACGGCGCCACGAATGCCGAGTTGCCCACTCTCGAACTCCAGCCGCTCGATGGAGTCGCCCTCTTCCTGGGCGATCTCGACGTGGAGACGACGGCCCGCGTACACGGCGGCATCCGCCAGCCGAAGACGTTCGACCTCCTCGAGGTAGAATAGTCGCTCGCAATAGACCAGCGCGTGGAGTGACGCGACGCTTAGGAGTGAGTCGTCCATCGCCTCACTCCGAGGATATCGAGGCTGTCGTTGAGCAAATCCACGCTCGGCAGCGAATCGACACCTCTACGCCGCCGTCCTTGGCCCGACTTGGACCCACGCACCTGGTGGACAGGGTCCAGGTTCCCCAGGTGCAAACAGCGGTGCTTCGGTCCGACTGGCATCGCCGCGGTCGATGTTGGTGGTGAGACGAGTTGTTTCGCGGAGCGGATCGTTCCCACTCACCGGCTCGTACCAGCGAGCGCCCTCGTCGGCCGTCACCACGTCGATGCGGCTGAACAAAAACTGGTTATCTCCCGCAAATGGCAATCCATAACGCGGGACCTCCAGGCGGCCCGCAAGCCCTTCCACCACACGATCGATGATCCCCGGCGCCCCGCGTGCCGCCACGACAGCTACCAGACCGACGAGAACTTCACGCTTCGCCGGCGCGATCCAGTACTTGTTGCCGAACGTCCGCGCCTTGAGCTCCGATCCAGAACTGCCAACCGGATAGCTGTGCAGCTGCTGATACAGTGTCGAACGCTGCCCAGGCCGTTGTACACCGACTGCGATCTCAAGCATCGGGGCATCTGGCCGGATCGGAGTGACCACCTCGGCGAGGGACCCTCGCGTCTCGATACCAGCGAGATTGAGCACCAGCCCCCAGGCTGCCGATGGGGGAATGACCGGAAACGTCGCCCGATACACCCCCGCCTGCAACCAGCGCCATGCCGAAAACGGCGCGTCCAGGCGCAAGACGATGGTTGCCGATGAGCTCATGCGCCGAGCCCATCCTTGGCGAGTTGAGTGAGACCCGCCTGGGTGTTGTCGAAGAAACGTACGCCCAGCGACGTCAATCGCTCTTTTTCCGCCGGCGCCAACTCACGCGCCAAGGCACCCGCGACGACGAACTCGGTACCCGGCAGATCGTTCGCGTTGATCCGCGACAGCTCTGGAAAGTGACCGGTGCGATCGAATCCGTACGTGTCGAAGCCTCCCACGAGGGACGCGGTGAGCCGCGCCACGATCGATCGAGGTGACATCTCGAAGTAGCTGCGAGCATGGCCACCCGCGACGTTGGAGAGCTCCGCGATCGCAGCGAGCAGCGCCTTCGCCCACGGCTTCTTATCCTTGCAGTCCTCCAGGTTCAGCGCGAACGGATACTGGAAGGCGGTGTGTGAGACCTCGCGGTGCAGAAGCGCCGAGGTCGTCGCGTTCTTCCACTTGCTGTCTCCGGCGTTGAGCGGCGACTGATGGAACGTCGCGTCGAACCGGTACGGTTGTAGCGCCATCGCCATGTTCATGCGTAACACGCTGTCCCGCTTGGCGGGGCGCTTCAGCTCCTTCATCTTCTCGGATGCTTTCTTTTCGGCGACGAGATAACCGAACAAGAAGTCATCGGCGTACGTCTCGGCATCGGGATAGTCCTTGAACTCGACGGCGAGCTGATCCTCCTCGAGCAGCCGCCGCCGGTTCATCGACAACTCGCGCAGCGCCAGGATCTCGCGGAGCGCGTTGCGCATCGCTTCGGGACTGATCACAGCATACTCGTGATCTTCCTTGGTGACCTTCTGGATGATCGTGCGGTTCTCTTCGCTCTCTCCACGGTAGTTGGAGCTCGGAGCAGCGTAGGTGAGGACGGTGCAGAACAGGTTCTTGAGCGCCATGGCAGGTTCCTTTGGGTGATTCGCTGGAGATCGGTAGGACGCGCGAGGCGCGGTTCAGGAGCTCGCAGACAGGGCGAGCAAGGTGAGGCTGCGAACACGCTCGACCTCGTGCGCATCATGAAGGGCGCGTGCGACCTCGATGAAGGCACGCTCGTTGAGTCGTTGTGGTACCGAGCAGATCGTGCTCGTGAAGTACGCGACGAAGTCAGCACCAGTGCGTGATCGCACCGCGAGAAAAGCTTCGCGCGCGACCTTCTCCTTCTTCTCCTCGTAGTTCTTCTTCCACGTCGGGTTCGCGGACAAGGCGGGATCCCAGAACAGGTCGTACTTCGATTTGAGTCGACCGAAAACATAGGCTCGAGTGGCCTGATAGATGAGGTGTTCCAGGGTCTTCTCGTCCTCGCTCGCTGCGTCGCTCATTTCGACCTCCGTGAATGCGATCCGGCAGTCGCGCCGGAACTTCGAGTCCTTGATCGTCAGTTCTTCGGGCGTGATGGCGCAGAGCCGGCCGAAACCGGCCCACCATTTGCGCTCCTCGAGAATATTGATCACGCGCTGGCGCTTGAAGGCTGTGGTCCAGTACGCGTCGCGCACGCGTGCATACTCGTCGACGCGCTCGCGGCGCAGGTCGACGCGGCTCACGCTCCGAATTCGGACGTTGTTGCCTTCCTTCTCGATGTGATAGACGTCCACGGCATTGAGCCAAGGTCGAGTCGCCGCGACACCCTCGCGTCGGGCAACCACCCCCAACGCGCGGCGGGCGAGATCGAGGCCAGCCTCGGCGGCAATGTCGACGACAGCGTCACGTGGTCGGTAGCCCGACGGATCGGTCCCTCGCTCGCGAGCAACCTTGGACCAGTCCGCCACGAAGCCCTCGAGATCGACGATATCGGGGACGACCAGCGCGTATCCGACGAAGTCGCGACTACCGTCGCGGTCGACGACGGAGGGCACGTAAATAGGGACGACGAATGGCCAGAAGTGCAGGAGCACTCTCATCCGTGCCACGTCGCGGAACGCGACATTCTCGGCGGTCGTGGCCTGCGCTCCCAGGTAGTAGGTGCTGGGCAGCGGGACGCTAACCATCGGCCCGTTCGCGAGCTCGTCCCACGCTTCCGAACCATCGGTCGCCGGGCGCAATTCTGCACGAGTCTCGTACGGCTCGCGCGTCGCCGGTACGCCACGCAAGGTTGTCCAGACCAGGTCGCGCCAGAGCTTGAGCCACAGTTTTTGCGCTCCGGCTGGTGCTGCATCCCACTCGCCGATGATCCCACCGCGCGGGACGACCTGATCGTAGACATAGACGGTCTTGATCTTCTCGACGCCCTTCTTGTCAACGACGGTCTTTTCGAAGGTGCGCTTGGCTGGAATCTCAGCCTTGGACTTCTTGTTCTGGAACGGCTTGTCGCGCTCCTGCTCGTCGAGTGACGCTGCGTAGATGTCGTCGAACAGGCTCTGCATGCCGGCCCGATCGACCTTGAGCGTGAGCCCGCCGGGGTCGATGGTCTCGATCTCGCATATGCCAGCTCGATCGGCCTTGCGTTGGAGGTACCCGACACAGATCGCGAGACCTCCCAAGCCGGCCTTGTGCTGCGCGGATGGCAGCTCGGCAAGATTCCACCGCACCGAGATCGGACCTTCCGGCGTGTCCTTCGCGGCCTTCTTGGCCGACGCAGGCTTGCGCGGTTTGCGTGGGCCGTCCGGCGTAGCATCATGCTCGGTCATCGTGCTCCATCCTCGACGTTGAAGCCGAGCGTCAGGTCGTAGCGATGACCGTCGGCCAGCATCAGCCACGTGGGCAGCCCTGATTCTTCGGCGGGTCGCGCAAATTTTCGTGGCACCGTCAGGCGCAGACCGTCTGTCGGTTCGCGAAGCCGATGCAGCTCGCGGAAACGAGGCAGATCGCGATCCAGGATCACCGGCGCGCCGGCATCATCTGAATCGCGAAGCGTGCCCGGCGTCGCGAAGTAGCCGCCGTCGAGGAATCGCGTCTCGCCGCTCGCTTGTCTCCCGGGGGGCGAATGCGCCGCGAGTCCTTCGGCCAGGTCGCGCTGGCTCACGTCGCGATCCGCAAACGAGGTCAAGAAGCGCGCCGCCGCGGCCAGCTCGTCGCGCTCGTAGGGCAGCTCGCCCTCGGGCGGATAGGTGATCAACTGGGCGCGAAACTCGCGACCTCGGCGAAGATGACGGTTCGCGCGGCCGAAGCGCTGCACGAGCGATGAGATCGGAGCGTGTTCGGTGACCAGGACATCTGCATCGAGATCGAGGCTCATCTCGCACACCTGCGTCGTCACGGCGATCGCAGGCATCGGCTCGCCTTGCGCCGGCGCACGAAACGCATCGACGGTCTCGCGATGTCGTCGCTGCCGATCCTCGAGGCGAAAGCGCGAGTGGTAGACAAGAACATGGGGGAACTCGGAAGCCAGCCGACGAGCGAGTTGCTGGCATCGTTTCACCGTGTTCACGACCCACAGCACGCGCCGGCCCGCGTGTGCCTCGGTCAGCACGCGCTGAAGCGCCTCGTTCTGACCGCCCACGGCCTCGAGTTGATACCGTGGATGTAGCTCGGATTGCTCGAGATCCTCGAGCTCCACTCGCTCACGATCGTCGGGGTAGGCGCGGAGCAGCTTGCCCAGCTCTGCGCGGCGCGTTGGCGGAAGCGTTGCGGTCATGCAGAGCACGGGAACGTCGAACCGTTGGAGGAACGCCATCAACGCGTTCCACATCGTGCCGTCGTAGCTGTGGACCTCGTCGAACACGATCGCCGCGTCTGCGAGTGCGGGCAGGAGGCACAGACCTCCGTAGCTGTGCTCGATGAACGACAGGAACTGATCGACGGTGGCCGAAAAGTAGCGCTTGGGCCACAGCCCCAACGCGAACAGCCGATCTTCGGCCTCGTCGGGTAGGAAGTCCTTCCCGCGAAGCGACGGTGGTAGGTCCGGGACGTTACTCTGCATCCCGAGCAACTCGTACGCAGCGGTCCCGTGGACCAGCGCCGCCGTACCCTCCGGAGCGTGGCCGACATAGTCGCGAAAGCCCTCTGTCGCCGTGCCGCGCGTGGGATAGAGAAAGATCACGCGACCGATTGGTTCGCTGCGCGAGATCGCATCCGCCCAGCGCCACGCCGCCAGGGTCTTGCCCGCACCGCACGCGGCGAGCAGTAACCCACGCCGCCCAACGGTGGCCGCACCGTCCTGAAACTTGTGTGCCTGGAATGGCCGCGCCGACGAAGAGATCTCGGCGATGCGTGGCGTGAGGATCTCGCGCTCGACCGCATCCGGTGCCAGGGCCGGCGCATGCGCGACAGCCTCGATCCACTTGTCGATCGGCAGCCCTTCACGAAACATCGCGGACGCGACCGAATCGGCGGCGATCAACCCTGCCTTGACAGCAAGGTGCAGCGCGAGGCGCGTGCCGGAGGAAGGAGCCGCGAGCTCCCGCGCGAACCTCGGCACGCGTTGATCCCAGAACCAGTTCCATGCGTCCTCCCAACCTGGATCATCGTATCGATCGGGAAGGCGCAGCGTTGGCGGCGTCATCCCCGCTACCGCCGCGATCCGAGTGAGGGTCGCGACGACCTGGGGATCGCCGAGGTGCAGCCGTGTTGGTGCGGCACTGCGAGCGGCCAGGACTTGCCACTTCCCATTCTGCGCAGCCTTGAGGTGGTGGCTGAGCACAGCCGCAAGGATGACGTCGATGTCGACCTCGGCGCACTGAGCCAACCACCGGCGAACCGCTGGGTGCGCCAGCACGATCGCGCTGAGGTGCTCGTGCCGGAGCGATTGTGCGACGAAGCGTTTCGACGTCACGGCATCAAGGAAGCCTTCGTTCGCCTTACCGATGTCGTGGAACAGCGCTGCGATCCTGAGGTTGAGCAAGAACCGCGCGTGCTCGTCCTCGGAGAGCTTGAAGAATCGAAGATACGCTCGCGCCCAACGCGTTCCCTTGCGAAACAACGCACTCGCCGCCTGCTCGGTATCGAGCAGATGCTGGTGCAGCGTCAGTGTCCGTCCGCCCCGTGGACTCTTTGCGAGCAGCGTGGTCATGCGACCTGCTGGGCCTTCATCTTGATGCGAGCCGGGCGAAAGATGCCGCAGCCCATGGTGCGCTTACCACCGAGACCGTGGATCTGGAGTTTGAGGCTGTCGTCAGGGGAAAGCCCCAGCACGCGCACGGAATGACCGATCACACGTTGCCCTCCGACGCTCAGGCTCTGTCGCCCGCATAGTTCGAGATCACCACGAACCTCGTGGGCGACGAGCTGGCGTTGAGCCTCGGCAACGAACCGCTGGTCGAAGTCTGCCCGGTCGAACGGCTTGGAGAGACCACCGGTAAAGCGGATGACCACAAGGCGAGCATCGAGTGCCGCCACAGGTGTGAGTACCTGTACGGTGGGAGCACCGACCTCTACCCGCCGCCCGGCCACCTCGAGAGTCGCACCAGCCAGCGCGAGGAGCTCGCCGATCTTGTCCGTTGGAATACGGACGCGGAGCATCCCCATGAGGTCAAGCGTCAACTCATCAGGAGCCGCCAACTTGCCAGCGATACCGTGGATTCCGATCCAGGTGGCACCGTGAACGTCGGGGATGAGACGACTCAGGGCTCCGTAGAGGGCGTAGCCATGATCACGCGGGACAGTCCGGCCGCGGATAGGAAACGCAAGGTCGATGTGGGAATGGAGGTTCATGCGATCCTTCAGATCAACGGTCAATTCGGCGAGCGGTCGTCCGCCTGCTTTGCCGGCGCTGCCGCCAGCGCTTTTGCTAGGGCCGCGAATGCCTTGGAAAAAGAGCGGAGCGCAACTACAATGAGTTCACGACGTTGATCCATCTCCAAGGAGTATCATGGTAGTTCTTTGCTTGCCGAGCAAATAAGTTCCGATGCTACCCAGCGTTGAGCACGTAGTCCTTTGATTGCTTTTAGATTACAAATAGTTAAATACGATGCCCTCGGGCGCTGTTACTTGAGATCCCCGGCACCCAACCATGGCGATAGATCCACCATGAGCCGGCCGATGTCCCTGTCCCTGCCGGGTCGATGCCCCCCTGACCCCCAGCCGGCCGATGCCCCTAGCCGGGTAGATGCCTTGACAGCCCAGAGTCGTGCCCGATGTAGCAGCACAGATCGACCGCCGCGTTTCGCCGCTATGTCCACGCAGTCGACGAAGACTCGCTGCCTGTTGTCGGCCGCATCTCGCCGTCAGTAATCGGCCGGCCTTACCACCTGAGTACCCGTATCGGGATGTCGCGCCTTCGCGCGTTGCAACGCTGTGCCACCAATTTCGCCAAATCGCCGCAACATTGGTCATAAGCTTCATCGCAATCCTCTCGAGGGAACCCGTGGGACATCGGTCTCGCGATTGAAACCCTCGGCACAAATGACCTCGCTCCACGCGCTGAACCTAGCCTGTACCTCTGACAAGACCATCGGCAGCTCCAGTGTTGACGGCGACCCTCCCGGGGATTCGCGCAAGCTCGTCGAGGTCGCGACCACCGAAGGGTTTCGCATGGACCTGGATTTGCGAGCATAACGACGATCAGAAAGCATCGATCTAGCTGAGCGTCGGAAGCTGCATCGTACGATCAGGTTACCTACCGACCGCCTCGGGTTGCGATGCGGTCTGGCGCCGCGTAGAGATCGTTGTCACCTGGATCGTGGAAGATCGCCGCGTGAGTGACCTGAACGATCGACCATCGGATCGACGCCGCGATTCACAACAACTCGTCCGCCAGTGGGCCCTGCTGCGGCTCCTGTCCGGCGCGACCCAGCCGTACGGCGTGAAGCAGCTCGCCGAGCAACTCGGGGTCAGCAAGGCGACGATCGAGCGCGACCTCGCGACCCTCGAGCGCGACTTCGCGGTCGTGGAGGAGAGCGCCGGGAAACAGAAGAAGGCGTACCGCATCGATCAGAAGATCCGGGCGCTCGAGACGCTGACGTTCGGCACGACCGAGCTGCTCGCAATCTACGCCGCGGAGGCGATGCTTGGCTCGCTGTCGGGGACGCCGCTCCATGACGATCTCCGCGCGGTCACGCTCAAGATCCGCGGGTTCCTCAGCCCACATCACAACGGAGGTCTCGATGCGTTGTCGCGCGTCTTCGCACCGCATGCCCGGGGATATGTCGACTACGGGCCGCAGCACGAACAGATCGATCAGATCGCCGATGCGATCGCGCGGCGCCGAGTCTGCGAGCTGACGTATCACGCAGCGTGGAAGGGCACGACCCGCCGACACCAGGCACGGCCGCTTCGGCTCGTGAGCCACCGCTCGGCGCTGTACCTGTTCGCCTGCCTCGGCGAGCACCAGCGGGTCACGACGCTTGCGGTTCACCGGATCCGGGAGATCGAGGTCACCGGCAAGACGTTCGCTCCGCCCCGCGTGGACGTCGATGGGCAGATCGCGAAAGCGTTCGGGATCTTCGTGAGCGACGCGGAAGAAGACGTCGAGATCTTGTTCGATGCCGAGATCGCCTGGCGCGTCGAGGAGCGCACGTTCCACCCCGACGAACGCAAAGAGCGCCGTCCGGATGGCGTGCTTCGATACTCGATCCGGACGAGCGCGCAGTGGGAGATCATCCCGTGGGTGCAGAGCTTCGGCGCGCTGGCCGAGCTGGTGGCGCCTGTGAGCTGGCGGAGCTCGGTCCGGACCAACGCAGAGGCGATGCTCGCGAGATACGGGACGTAGGACGCCGACCACGAGCGCGTGGTCCGGATTCGCGCCCGGTGCGCTGCCATGTCAGAGGCTCGTGCGAGTCTCGCCGCCGGGTCGCTGCGCCGATCGCATCCGGCGAGCTTGACGCGCGACCCACCGACGATGCTCGCGCGTGTGTGGCGGCGCCGATGATGCGAGCTTGACTGGACCGCCGATTTGCACAGGATAGGTGTGCCGATGATGATGGAGGAACGGATCCACTTCGGGGTGTTGCTGGAGAGCATCGAGACCAGCGTGAAGGTGCTCGCGGAGGGGCACGGTGCCCTGGTCGAGGCCAACCGCGCCTTGGTCGAGCGCCTCGATCGCATGGAGAGCAGGTTCGACACCAGGTTCGACAGGCTCGAGGTGAAGGTCGATGGGCTCGAAGCCAAGGTCGACAGGCTCGAGGTGAAGGTCGATGGGCTCGAAGCCAAGGTCGACAGGCTCGAGGTGAAGGTCGATGGGCTCGAAGCCA
>Ga0137459_1000488_pt1 | contig 14027 bp, 15 predicted proteins | sample EasRivERMGT700_2_FD_104908 | JGI IMG/M metagenome (GOLD analysis project Ga0137459, IMG submission 104908) | Soil microbial communities from meander-bound floodplain in the East River, Colorado, USA - East River MetaG ERMGT700_2 | ecosystem: Environmental > Terrestrial > Soil > Floodplain ...
CCCATCAGGCGGGCCGACGCCAGCGCCGCCGCCTCGGTGATCCGGACGACTTCGAGCGCGAGGTTGCGGTCTTGCATCCGGGAGGTGTACCGCCGCGACCGGCGCGCGATCAATCGGGTCTCGTCGGTTCGCGTCGATTCACGTCGGGCACATCGGGTCGCGGCGCTTCCCTTGGGCTCAGGCGCCCGTGATCGGCGGAATCACCTCACGCAGCCCGGCCGGCATCACCCGGGGGCGGCCGTCCGTGCCGATCACGGCGTGCCGCGTGGTGCCCTCGGCGAGCAGGTCGCCGCCGCGGTAGATCCGGTAGGCGAACCGCAGCGAGGCGGCGCGCAGCTCGTCGACGCGGACGTCGACGCCGAGCACGTCTTCGTAGTGCGCGGGCCGCTTGTAGTAGCAGTGCGCCTCGATGACCGGCAGCGCGATGCCCCACGCCTCGAGATCCTTGTAGCTCTTGCCGAGCGACCGCAGGTACGCGGCGCGCGCGCTCTCGAAGTAGCGCAGGTAGTTGGCGTAGTAGACGACCCCCATCTGGTCGGTGTCGCCGAAGATCACCCGGATGTCGTGGCGGATCATCACACCGCGGGTCACCTCGGTGACCTCGGCAGCTCGCCGGCCGCGTCGCCGGCGATCCGGATCAAGCGCGCGGGCTGGCGCACGATGTCGAGGGCGTCGATCTCGGCGAGCGCGGCGCGCACATCGCGCTCGCGGGCCTCGTGGGTGAGCACGACCACCCACACCGGCTCGACGTCGCCCGCGCGGCTATCCTGCACCACCTGCGCGATCGAGATCCCGTGCGCGCCGAGGACCGTCATCAGCTGGCCGAGCACGCCCGGCTTGTCGTGCACGCCGAACCGCAGGTAGTACCGGGTCCGGATCTCGCCCGGGGCGAGCAGCTCGCGGGGCTGCGCCGGGCGCGGGCGCGTCGGGCTCGGCGCCCCGGCGACCCGCGCGAACATGTTGCGCCCGATCTCGATCATGTCGGACACCACCGACATCGCGGTCGGCAGCATGCCGGCGCCCGCGCCGTAGTACAGCGATGGCCCCAGCGCGTAGCTCTGCACGTAGAGCGCGTTCTTCGAGCCGCCGACGTCCGCGAGCAGCCAGCTCGCCGGGATCAGCGCCGGGTGGACGCGCGCCTCGATCGGGCCGGTCGCGGCGTCGCCGTGCGCACGCGCGATCACCAGCGGCTTGATCACGTAGCCCCACTTGTCGGCGTAGTCGAGATCGATCGGCTCGACGATGTCGATCCCATCGGTCGGGATCGCCGCGACGTCGACGATCGTGCCGAAGCACAGGTTCACGAGGATCGCGAGCTTGTGCGCGGCGTCGCCGCCGCCGACGTCGAGCGTGGGATCGGCCTCGGCGTACCCGAGCGCCTGAGCGTCGCGCAGGATATCGGCGAACGGGCGGCGCGTCGCGGCCATCGTCGACAGGATGTAGTTCGAGGTCCCGTTGACGATGCCGTGCAGCGTCTCGACGCGATCGGAGGCGAGCCCCTCGCGCAGCACCCGGATCACCGGCACGCCGCCGCACACCGCGGCCTCGTAGTAGACGTCGACCCCGGCGCGCTCCGCGGCGCTGAACACCTCGGCGCCGTGCTCGGCGAGCAGCGCCTTGTTCGCGGTCACCACGTGCTTGCCGGCGGCGATCGCGGCCAGGGTCGCCTGCCGGGCCAGCGTGGTGCCGCCGATCAGCTCGCACACGATGTCGACGTCGCCGCGCCGGACGGTGCCCTCGACGTCGGCGGTCAAGAGGCCGCGATCGACGTCCACGATCCGCTTGGTCTTGTCCAGGTCGCGCACCGCGATCGCGCGGACCTCGAGGCGGGCGCCGAGCCGCGCGACGATCGCCGCCGCGTTGTCCTCGAGCAGCTTGATCACCCCGCCGCCGACGTTGCCCAGCCCGAGCAGGGCGACTCCGATCGTTCGTGTCGTTGGAGTCATCGTCCGTCCGACGATAGCCCAGCCGCGTGGTCTTGTGCTGATCCGGGCCGCCGCGCTGTCCCGCCGCCCAGGGGGAGCGTAGTATCCGCGGCCATGACGGAGATCGTCTGGTTGCACGCCCGCGAAGTCCTGGATTCCCGTGGCAATCCCACCATCGAAGCCGAGGTCGGGCTCGACGGCGGCGCGCTCGGCCGCGCGATCGTGCCATCCGGCGCCTCGACCGGCGAGCACGAGGCCCTCGAGCTGCGCGACGGCGACGCCCTGCGCTACCTCGGCAAGGGCGTCGGCAAGGCCGTCGACCACGTGCGCGACGTCATCGCCCCGACGGTGATCGGCATGGACGCGACCGATCAGGCCGGGATCGACGCCGCGCTGATCGCGCTCGACGGCACGCCGCTCAAGTCCCACCTCGGCGCCAACGCGATCCTCGCCGTCTCGATGGCGACCGCGCGCGCCGCCGCGCTCGGCCACGATCTGCCGCTCTACCGCTACCTGGGCGGGGTCGGCGCGGTCACCCTGCCGGTGCCGCTGATGAACATCATCAACGGCGGCGCGCACGCCGACAACAACCTCGATATCCAGGAGTTCATGATCGCCCCGGCCGGGTTCGACCGGTTCGAGGACGCCCTGCGCGCCGGCGTCGAGATCTTCCACCACCTGAAGAAGCTCCTGTCGGCGCGCGGCAAGGCCACCAACGTCGGCGACGAGGGCGGCTTTGCGCCGAGCCTGGAGAACGCCGACGAGGCGATCGGCCTCGTCCTCGAGGCGATCGGCAAGGCCGGCTACCAGGCCGGCGAGCAGATCTTCCTCGCGCTCGACGTCGCCGCCTCGGAGTTCTTCGACAAGGCCAAGCAGACCTACGACTACGAGGGCAAGCACCGCAGCGCGGCCGAGCTGGTCGAGCTCTACGCCGGCTGGGCCGCCAGGTACCCGCTGGTCTCGATCGAGGACGGCCTCGCCGAGGACGACTGGACCGGCTGGAAGCTCCTGACCGACAAGCTCGGCGGCAAGACCCAGATCGTCGGCGACGACCTGTTCGTCACCCAGACCGCCCGGCTGTCCCGCGGCATCAAGGAAGGCATCGCCAACTCGATCCTCGTCAAGGTCAACCAGGTCGGCAGCCTGACCGAGACCCTCGACGCCGTCCGCATGGCGCAGCACGCCCGCTACACCGCGATCATCTCGCACCGCTCGGGCGAGACCGAGGACGCCTTCATCGCCGACCTCGCCGTCGCCACCAACGCCGGCCAGATCAAGACCGGCTCGGCGTCGCGCTCCGATCGAGTCGCCAAGTACAACCAGCTCCTGCGCATCGCCGACCAGCTCGGCGACGAGGCGCGGTTCGCGGGCACCGGGGTGTTCCGGCGATGAGGCCGCTGGCCGCCTTCGTGCTCGCAGCGCTCGCGACGCTCGCCATCGGCTGCGGCTCCTCGCCGCCGCCGGCCGACAAGCCGGTGCCGACCACCGAGATCGCCGACAGCTGCACCACCGCCGACGATTGCGACCTGATCGACGCGTGCTGCGGCTGCAACGCAGGCGGCAAGAAGCTCGCGATCCGCAAGGACGCCATCGCCGGCTTTCAGGCCACGCGCGACCAGCGCTGCGGCGAGGTCGTGTGCGCGCAGATGATCAGTCAGGATCCGAGCTGCGACGCCGAGGCGATCTGCGGCAGCCGCAACCGCTGCCGCGTCGCCCCGCACATGCAGCACCAGTAGCCCGTCGCCACCGCGTGTCTCACGCAGGATCCGGCCACCGAGGATCTGACCGGTTGCCCTGCTGGGCGCCCAGGACAGTCGCGTGCTCGTTCGTGCCATGGCCAGCGTGCGGGAGAACGCCGGCACGCGCGCTGGCGACGCGGGTCTGGGCCACTCGGTCGTCCGTTAACCGCCGTATCACGATGGTGGGTAGTGCCATCTCCACGATCGGCCGACGAGCCACCGCCCGGCCGTGCAATTTATCTCCCTCGGGACCCAGCCCGCGCCGCTGCGCTGCGCGTTGACGCGACCAGGGATGGCTCCCGACGGTCCTGTAGCTGCAACCCCGATGGCGAGGTAGTAGTGGGGCCAAGGCTAGCGCGACCTGACAGACCATGCGGCGGCTAACACCTCTGTTACCGCTCATGCATGGGCGACAACACGGTGCTTCGTGTCGGGATCTGCGGCAGCCGCAACCGCTGCCGCGTCGCCCCGCACATGCAGCACCAGTAGCCGGCCAAGCTGGCCCTGTGGTCGGCGTGATCAGCGGTCGACAGGCGGCATGCGCCGGCGCAGCTGCACCATGCGATGACGGATCGCGCGCAGCCGCTCACCCGCGGTCGGGTAGCGCCTCTGGAACCACCCCACCAGCGCATCGAAGTCTTCCCGCTCGCGCTCGGTCCACGGCGCCCGCACACGCGCTTCAAAGTCCTCGGGGCTGAGCGGCGTGTTCTCCCACGCCTCGATCTCGGCGCGCTGGGCGGCGGTCAGTCGTGGGCCTTGCTTCATCGCGAGTCTCGCAGGCGCTGCAACCAGCGTATGTCATCGGCGAGCGGCTGCGACACCCGGCGCTCCCACACCTCCGCGAACTGCACCATGACCCCATCGGTCGTGCTGATCGACCGGGCAACCAGCACGTCGACATGCTCGTCATTCTCGAGGACATATCGGCCGTTCGCGCGGGCCTGCTCGGGCGTACGGGTCGGAACCATGTCGAACGCCCGGAGCGCCTCGTTGAACACGCCGATGTCATCCGCGGCGAGCCAGAAATCGTAGTCGGCGGTCATCACCGGCATCCCCAGCGCGATCAGCGCCTGACGCCCGATCAAGAGCGCGCGCGCACCACAGTCCGCGACCGCTCGAAAGAACGCCAGCTCGTCGAACGCGGTCGCCTTCACCGCACGAGTATACCGTGCGCACGCGACCAACCCGCCGTGCCATGGTCGCCTCGGACGACCGCGCTCACCGGCCCTATCGCCGAGCGCATGGCTCTCCTATACAGGCATCAGGTGATATGCTCCGTCGTATGCAGCACGCGGTCGCCACCCCAACCTCTGGACCGATGACGGTCCGCGAGTGGGCGGCCATGCCGGAGGACGAGCCCGGCGAGCTCCGCGACGGGTTCTTGGAGGACGAGGAAGTGCCCGATGTTACCCATGAGACCGCCGTCGGCTGGCTCCTCACGCTGCTGCGTCCCTGGGCCTCCGCCCTCGGTGGGTTCGCGTTCGGCTCCGAGCTCAAGTTCGCGCTGTCGAACCTCCGCGGCCGCAAGCCCGATCTCAGCGTGTTCTTCCCGGGCCGCCCCACGCTCCCGAGACGCGGCCCGGTCACCATCCCGCCGGACATCGCCGTCGAGGTGGTGTCACCGTCCCCGGCGGACCAGCGCCGCGATCGCATCACCAAGCTCTCCGAGTACGCCGGCTTCGGCGTTCGTTTCTACTGGATGCTCGCACCTTCGGCACGCACCCTCGAGATCCTCGAGCTCGGGCCCGACGGTCGCTACGTGCATGTCCTCGGCGCCACCGAGGGAAGGCTTCCGCAGGTCCCGGGATGCGCCGGGCTCTCGCTCGATCTCGACGAGCTGTGGCGCGAGATCGATCGCCTCGGCCCCGAGGAGCCCGCGCAATCGTAACATCGCCGCGGTGTCAGCCGCCCGCCGCCGCGAGCGAGGCGGCAGGCGTCGTACGCGCCACGGCATCGCGGTCCGCGAAGCGCGCCGCACGCGCGGCGATGCGGCGGTGGTCCTCGAGGCCCGGCACGAGCTGGTAGTGCACGATGTGGTCCCACAGGCAGATCGTCACGATATCGACGTAGTCGAAGCCGCCGGCATCGGGATCGAGCTCGCGATCGAGCCACGCCAGCCCCGACCCGATCGAGCGCAGGAGCTTGCGGAAGTACGCGACGCCGTCCAGATCCTCGAGGCCGCCGCGCCGGGCGAGGATGAGCGTGACCTCGTGGGCCATGATGCCGTTCAGCACCGCGAGGCGGTTCATGGCCGCGACACTCGGCACGCGCACCGAGAACCGATCCGCCGGATCAAACTTCTCGACGAGGTACCGCGCGATGTGGTCCGACTCGATCACAGTCGCTCCGTCGTGGACGAGCGTCGGGATCCGCATCAGCGGGTTCGCGCCGTAGCTCGGCGCCGACGATTCGAGCAGGTTCGGCGTCCGGACCAGCTCGAACGGCACCCCGAGCTCGTGCAAAAGGATCCGGATCTTCCTCGTGAAGTGCGACAGCGGCGTCCCGTAGAGCTGAAGTTTATCCATCGGCGTCCTCCACGGGCGCCAAGGTACCGCAAGCCGCAACCGCTGCCGCATCGCCCCGCACCTACCGCATCCGTGACCGCGATCTACCCGGGCGCGGTCGCGCGCAGGTAGCCGAGCCCGATCGCCGCTCCTTCCGCCCCGCCATCACTGCTTGGCCGAGGGCACCTCCCGGCACGAGATCGTCGCGCCGTGCTTCTTCCAGCCCTCGCGCAACAGCCACGTCCGCGGCCGGTACACCAGGAGCGGATCGTAGGTGGGCGGTCCGCGCCACAAGAACCCCGCGTCGCCGTACTCCGCCCAGCCCGGGAACATCGCCGCGCTCGAGAACCAGTCGATCGCCCAGCTGCGCGTCGCCGCGCTCCGATCCTCCTGGTGCTTGCGCCAGTTCAGGAGCACGTACGCCAGCGTATGTCGCGCCTGCCGCGGCGAGGTGATGATCTCGGCGTGGTAGCGGTCGGGGAACACCGATCCTCGTCGACGCGGCCCCGGCCGGCCCTTGCTGATCGCCGCGTTGAGGTGCTTGGCAGCGGAGATCTGAAAGCCCTGCATCCCCGACGCCAGCGCGTCCTTGTGGTTCGCCTCGACGATCAGGTGCACATGCGTGCGCTGGATGCTGATGTGCACGATCCGGAAGCCCTCGCGCCGGGCGGTCGTGAACGTGGCTTCCCGGATCGCGTGATAAACGCTGCGACGGCGCAGGTTACCGACCGCGGCGATCACCCGCAGCACGACGTGCACCGGATAGCGCGCATGCAGGTACGGCCGCGCCTTGTGCGGTGAACCGGCCCGCGGCCCCTTCGGCGGACGTCCGGCGCCACGCCGCTTGCCGCCTCGCTTCTTGAACAGCACCAGCTGCTCTGACTCCGGGCGCTTGGCACGTGACCGGATCGAAGCTGCCTTGCGAGCTGCCATGGAGACTGGATATCCATGAAGACTGCTTCGCGCAAGTTGATTTCGCCGATATTTTCAGGAGGCACACTTGCCTGATCTTGCCGGCCGACAACCCGCCGAGCGGCCGAGCGAGCGCTGATCGTTGCTGGAACACGAGCTTCCGGAGATCCGCATTGCCACGTCCGAGAACGGATCCAATCAGGGCGTGATCGGAGATCACCGCTCGGCACGTGACGAGACTGGCGGCGGCGGCGGGATAGAGATGCACAGCGGTACAGCCCCTCCACAGGAACAGCATCGCTCGCTGCGCTACCAGGGACAGCGCTCGAGGTCAGGGCGACGGTGCGTTCGAGCGCTCCGGAGAGAGGCGCCCCACCGAGCGTCAGAAGCGCAGACGTTCGTGGTTTGCGCTGTCCCGTAGCGGAGGATCTCGATGGCGGCGGTCGTGTAGAGGTCAACCGTCGTCGAACAAGCGGCTGACGAGCATGACGCTCCGTCGCGATCGTTCACGAGGCAGCGTCGTCGAACGCAATGTCGAGCTCGTCGGGCATGGCCTCCAGGAGCGGCAGCAGCGCCAGGCCGGCCTGGGCACATAGCTCGTCGAGCGTGACGACCGCGTCGTCGTCGAAGACCAGATCACCGCGCACGTAGTGCTGGAGCCCCCAGGACAACGGCGGCTCGCGTTTCTCCGGGTGGCGCGCGAGATCCTCGAGGAGCGCGCGGTCCTTGGGGGTCCAGATCCGAGCAACATGGCGCGCCAGCGCGGGCCACGGTGGGTCACCATCGAAGGTGTCACAGGCGCGAGCGGTTGCGGCGCGCAAGCCCACATCATCGGGAGCGAACGACGCCTGGCACGCTGCACGGAACAGCGCGAGTAGCGGTACCCCGTCAGGAACCTAGCCGTGGGGCCAGTGCGGCGCGTGGCACGGTCGATCCGAGCGCGGCCGAGCGGCTGTGGACGCTGACCGAGGCGTGGACGGGCGTGCCGTTTGCTCCCGCCTGATCTCGCTCGGGTTATGACCGCGTCGCCGTCGGGGGTGCCCGCAAGCAGCCAGACCTGCGCTTCGAGGCTTCCCTCGCACCGCAGTGCGCAGGCGGCCCTGGCGAGGCGTCATCGAGTGGGGTGTCCGCGCCCACGTCACGTGATAGGCTGATTCGTATGCAGGCAGCAGTCGTCACCCCAGGCTCGGGACCAATGACGGCCCAGGAGTGGGCAGCCCTGCCCGAAGACGAGCCAGGCGAGCTCTGCGACGGACTGCTGGAGGACGAGGAAGTGGCCGATCTTACCCATGAGACTGCCGTCCTCTGGCTGGGCGCGCTGCTCCGTACCTGGATCGTTGCCCTTGGTGGGTTCGCGTTCGGCTCGGAGGTCAAGTTCGCGCTGTCGAGCCTCCGTGGCCGCAAGCCTGATCTCAGCGTGTTCTTCCCGGGCCGTCCCGCGCTTCCGCGACGCGGGTCGGTCACCATCCCGCCGGACATCGCCGTCGAGGTGGTGTCGCCGTCCTCGGCAGATCAGCGCCGCGATCGCATCACCAAGCTCGCCGAGTACGCCGGCTTCGGCGTGCGGTTCTACTGGATGCTCGACCCGTCGGCGCGCACCCTCGAGATCCTCGAGCTCGGCCCCGATGGCCGCTACGTCCACGTCCTGGGCGCCGCCGAGGGTAGGCTGCCGCAGGTCCCGGGATGCGCAGGGCTCTCGATCGATCTCGATGAGCTGTGGCGCGAGATCGATCGCCTCGGTCCCGAGGAGCCCTCGCCGTAGTCGTAGTCGCCGCCGTATCAGTTTCGCCGACAACGCCTCGATCTTGGTCAGCTTCTTGTAGCTGTAGCCGTGATCATGCCCGCCCGGCAGGACGGCCACCAGAGCGACCGGCGCGCCTACCGCGTCGGATCGAACCGCGTGACGTTGCGCAGGAACGAGACGTCGAGGTACTCGCGCTTGATGACCTCGGCCATCGCCTCGGCGGTGGCGAACCGCTCGTAGTCGATGCGGATCACCGGGATGACCTTCGAGATGCTCTCGACGAACTCCTGGTAGCCCTCGTGCAGCGCGCGCAGGTAGCCGAGCTCGATCCTGGCCTCGACGTCCCGGCTCCGCATCGCGATCCGCTCGGCCGACGCCTCGGGCGAGACATCCAGGTAGACGATCACGCTCGGCTTGCACATGAAGTTGCTCATGTTGCGGAACAGCTGGACGTACGTCTTGTAGTCGCGATCGTCCATGAGGCCGGTCTTCGCGAGCATCTTGGCGAAGATCGAGTCTTCATAGATCGTGCGATCCTGCACCGCCGAGCGGCCGCGCCAGATGATCTCCTGGTGCTGCTGGAACCGGCGGTTGAGCAGGTAGACCTGCATCGCGAACGAGTGGCGCGCGGTGTCGCGGTAGAAGTCGGACAGGTACTCGTTGTCGGTGACCGGCTCGTAGTAGGTCTCGATCCCGAGGTGCTGGCCGAGCGCAGCGGCGAGCGTCGACTTGCCCGCGCCGATCATCCCGGCGATGCCGATGAAGATGTTGCCGAACACGTCGGCCTGGGGCGCGCGCGCCGCCAGCGTCGGCCCCGAGCCTTCGGCCACCGCCGACGTGGGTGGGTTCGTGATCGAGTCGGGCCGGACAATCTCGGTCTGCACGCGGCGATGGTGCCAAACCGGTCTGACAGGCTACTTCGGCGTCGGGGTCAGCGTCGGGATCGGCGTCGGCTCGGGCTGGCTCGGTGCAGGCGGCGGTGGGCCCATCTGCGCGGTCGTGGTCTCGAGGAACTCGTGGTTCGGCCCGAACTTGGTGATCTCACGCCGGTCGCCCGCGCCGTTGATCTCGATCCGCACCACCGGCTTCCAGTGGGCGTCGAGCTTGACCCAGGCGATCGTGGGCGGCACCTCGGCGGCCGCACGCGTCCAGGTTCGCTGCTCGACGTGATCCTCGTACACGATCTGTCCCGGGTGCGGATCGCCCGCGGGGGATACGGCTCCAGTCATGGGTGCTTCCTCTCTCTTCGTTTGGTCCGGCGGATCCCGAGGTGGCGTGGTCCCGGGGCCGGCACAGCTCGCGGCGGCCGCGAAGCCGAGGCCGATCCAGGTTGGCGACGCGCGCCTCACTTGTCGTACTCCGCCTTCACGATCGCGAAGCGATGCGGGACGATCTGCTGGTACTCCGCGAACCGCGGCGTGGCCTTGCTGCTGACGTAGACCCGGATCGTCTCGGCGACGTCCTCGGCGATCGCAGACGTCGCGTAGCCCGACACCGACGTCTTGTCGTCGGTCATCGCCTTCTGCCAGTCCACCCACTTGCCCTTCGTGGTGTCCTGGCCCCACGTCTTGAACGACCAGGTGTGGCCGGTCTCGTGGACCATCGCGCTGCGCTGGCCGTTCGCGTCGGGCAGCGTGTTGGCGGCCTTGTCCGGATAGATCGTCACCACGCCGGCCGCGCCCGCCGTCATGTACGAGTGAAAGTCCGGCCGGTGGTACTCGGCCGCCCAGTGGGCGTCATCGGGATTCACTACCGGGTTGAGCAGGATCAGCGTGATCACCGCGCGTGCGGCCTTCGGCATGTAGCCGGCGGCGTTCGCGACCTCCTGCACCGTGTGGTTGTGAAACCCGGCGGTGGGCGCCTTGGGCGCCATGATCTTTACCGTGACGCCGTCGCTGTACGTCGCGACCCACTCCTCGCCGTCGGCCTTCGCGCCAGCGAAGTCGAAGTTCTTCTTCTCCGTCGGGCCGGCCAGCACCACGGTCGCGATCGCCTTGTCCATGCTCTCGGCGGACCAGCCCGGCATCGCGTCCTTGACGTTGATCGTGGCCTTGAGCGCCGCGGCCTGATCGTTCTCCGGCTTGGCCTTGAGCGCCATGTACGTGGGTCGCAGGTGATCGCGCGACGCCGACGAAAGCGCGTTCTCCTCGCCGCCGAGCAGGCTCGCGATGGTGCCCTGCTCGCCCGCCGGCACCTTGCTCCACCCCGGCAGCGCCTGGGCCGCCTTCACCGACGCGCGGGCATCGACCGGAAGCAGCGACAGCGGGAAATCGCGCGTCACCGGGGCCGTCCCCCAGGCACCATCCCACGCGATCACCACCGCCTTGACGCTCGCCCCATCGAGCGTGACCGTCGCGAGCGTGATCGAGGCGGGGTCGAACGCGATACCCCAGGCCGTCAGCTTCGCCTTGACCTGATCGCGAAACCACGGCAGGTAGCCGTCGGCGGTGTACGCCGGATCCCGCGACAGCACCCGCTCGTTCGCACCCAGCTCGCGTGGCGCGACCGCCGGCGCTGGGCCGGCGCCCGCCGCCGGCAGTGCACCCGTCAGCGTGGACTTCCCCGGAGTGCCCACGGCGGGCTGTGGCGCTGGACCCGGCGCCGCGTCAGGCTCCGTCATCCGTGATTGTTTACCGATCTCTCCCATGTGAGCGCTCCCAGCTGGAACTCATCTGCTGCCGACGTTCCGCGCACACGGTGTCGCTGGCACGAGCCTAGCCCAACCCTCGCGCCGCAGCCACGTGTACCGCCGGGCGTCGAAGGTGGCCCACGAGCCTGCGCTTTACGTCGCGCGAACGGGCTGCCAGCATCCCACCCGAGCGATGGCAAGCGAGCAGGGGGGGCCTCGTCGGCTGCGGCGTCTCGAGATCCTGGGGATGGTGGATCGCGAGCTGGGCTCCGGTCAACAGCAGGCGATGTAGAGTGTCCCGCGCTGGTAGCGGCTTGCACCCGGCGTTACCATCACACCCATGCCGCCTCATCCCGCCGCCGCGCTGATCGGCAAGCGATGGGATCTGCTCGCGCGGTACAAGGACCAGTACTGGCGCGGTCGCAAGCGGCTCGGTCTCCGAGAGGCGCTTCGTGTCGTCGATGCGCTGCGGACGCAGGCGCGAGCCTTCCAGCCGAGCTGGCCCACCCAGGACGATCGTGAAGCAGACCTCGAAACCCACCTCCGGGTCACAGCGGCGCTCGACCGCGCCGGCCGCAGCAAAGCCAAGCGCAACCCGCCGCGTGCCCACCAGGCGCGGGGTCCCTCGCGAGTCGCTCGACGCGATCGTCGCGTTCGCTGAGCTCGCCAACCGAGAGCACCTCCGGTGGTACCTGTTCGGGGCACAGGCGGTGGCGGCGTACGGCGTCCCGCGTACGACCGGTGATATCGACGTCACGCTCGATCTCGCAGATCGAGGGCTCGAGACCCTGACGACTCCCCTGCGGCGTGCGGGCTTCATACCGACGATCACCGACGAGGCCTTTGCGCTCGAGACCCGGATCTATCCGGTCACCCACAAGCCGACGGGCTGGAGCTTCGACCTCGTCCTCGCGGGACCAGGCCTGGAGCAGCGGTTTCTCGATGAGGTCCGGATGTTCCCGGTGGGTCGACACAAGATTCCGGTCCTCGCGCCGGAGTACCTCGTCACGCTGAAGCTCCTCGCTGGCCGGCCGAAGGACCTCGAGGACGTTCGCGGCATGATCCGGATCGCCGAGCTCGACCATGACCGGGTCGAGGCCACGCTCGCCGAGCTCGAGTCGATGCTCGACCAGAGCGATCTGCGCCCGGTGTACGTACGCCTGCGCGCCGAGCAGAGGCCGTCGCCGAGCCCGAAACCGCGACCGAAGCCTCCCAAGCGCGCACGAGGCAGCCGGTGAACCTCGCGGCGACTCCGCGCGACGACCCTTCGCAATACGATGCGCCCATCCGCGGGTCCACCGCTCGACGGTATCGCGCCGCCGCCCGCACCCTGTAGACTGGCCGACATCGTGGCCGGCGCGATGTCCCTGCCCCGGAGCCTCGAGGGCACCACCCTCGGCGACTTCGTCGTCGTCGAACGCCTCGGCGAGGGCGGCCACGGCGTGGTGTACCGCGCCGCGCAGCCGCTGCTCGGGCGCGAGGCGGTGATCAAGGTCCTCCACGAGCGCCACCGCGACCGCCCCGAGACCATCCAGCGGTTCCTGCGCGAGGCGCGGCTGGCGTCGCGGCTCGATCACCCGTACGCCGCCCACGTCTACGCGTTCGGCGCCGAGCCTGATGGCCTGCTGTGGATCGCGATGGAGTACGTGCGCGGCACGCCGCTGGATCGCTGGCTGCGCACGCACGGGCCGATGGCGCTCGAGCGGTTCGTGCCGTTCCTCGAGCGGCTGTGCGAGGTCATCCACACCGCGCACGAGCAGGGCATCATCCACCGCGACATCAAGCCCGCGAACGTCGTCGTGCTCGCGCGCGCCGGGCGCCTGCTGCCGAAGCTGCTCGATTTCGGCGTCGCCAAGGCGCTCGGCGACGACGCACCGGAGCCTGCCGGCGAGGACGCGCCGTCACCGGCGCTGACCCACGCGGGCCGGCGGCTCGGCACGCCGGTGTACATGGCACCCGAGCTGTGGACCGAGGCCGCCGCGGCCGACCCGCGCAGCGATCTGTACGCGCTCGGCGTGCTCGCGTACGAGGTGCTGACCGGCCAGCCGCCGTTTCGCGGCGACACGCTGCGCGCGCTGGCGATCGCCCACGCGAGTCAGCCGCCCGCGCCGCTCGCCGCGGCCGGACCGCCGGCGCTCGACGAGGTGCTCGCGCGTGCGCTCGCGAAGCGGGCCGGCGACCGCTATGGCTCGCTGCTCGATTTCGGCGCCGCGGTGCGCGCGGCCTCGGGGCTCGCCGGCGCCGAGCCGCAGCTGCCGCACCTCGAGGACGGCCTGCGCGAGGCGCTGATCGCGGAGGCGCCGCAGCCGATCGCGGAGGCGCTGAGCGTGCTCGACGGCGCGCGCAACGCCAACCAGGCGCTCGACGCGCTGTGGCACGTCGTGACGACCGTGCTGCGCTACGCGGCGCTGGTCGCGCTCGCGGCGGCCACGCGGACACAGCGCCCGGCGACCACCCCGGTGGTCGAGCGGCTGCGCGAGCTGCGCCGCCGGACGCCGACCGAGGACGAGTGGTTCCAGCTCCTGCGTGCGCTCGTCGACGGGGTCGACGCCGAGGCGCACCCGGTGCCCGAGC
>Ga0137459_1000489_pt1 | contig 13992 bp, 12 predicted proteins | sample EasRivERMGT700_2_FD_104908 | JGI IMG/M metagenome (GOLD analysis project Ga0137459, IMG submission 104908) | Soil microbial communities from meander-bound floodplain in the East River, Colorado, USA - East River MetaG ERMGT700_2 | ecosystem: Environmental > Terrestrial > Soil > Floodplain ...
GCGCTGGACGAATTCACCATTCGCATCATAGAACACGATCAGACCTACGAAGGGATGATCGCCATCATCCACCCAGTTGCCAGTGATCGCACCAACGGGCATAGCCAATACAAGTGCAAGTATCAACACAGTCACTACAGTAAAGAGCTTTTTACGCATGTCTCATTCCTTTTCTGAAATTGGATTTGCTTGCTGGAAGCAATTTCATTATAGGAATCAGGTGTGAATTCCCCGCGGTACCAGGGAACTGTTTTAAGCAGTCCCGGCACACTACAATGTAATGCATACAATTTTTGAGTTTGGCAGCTAATACTCTGGCGGTAGCTTTTTTACCCAATCTGCGCCCAGTTGAATTTCGATATCCACAGTTTGTGTTGGGTCAGGTTTTTTGATGCGGATCTGCGAAGTGCTTGTGATCTGAAAGATCTCCAGCAAATAACGCAGGGTATATAGTTTTGGTGAATAGAGCGTAATGATGGTGCGTCCGGGGTTCTTGGTTTTCCCAAACTCTGTAACGGTAAAGCCGAGTTGCGAAAAATAATTACCTGTGCGGGTATCGAGTTCAGGTGTTGATGTCCCGTTTAAGTGCCGGATGCGAGCACCATCAGCTTGCATCAGAAATGCCAGGTCGCCCTCTGCTAATGGACTCAACGGTCCGGTGGCGGTAAAGAGTTGATCGCGCAGGATGCGGATCTGATCTGGAACATATCGAATAATGCTGGCGTTCACGCCGCGCACAACCACATTGTCCATCACGATCATGCGATTACTGATGACCTCATTACGAATACCTTCCTTCGGAATATCCCTGACCAACACCGCCAGTTTTATAGCATCATCCAAAGACAGGTTCGTGTGAATACCCTCTGAAAACGTATTATATAGTTCGGGTGCCTGTGCCAACAGCGTGGGAAAATTCTCAGGGCTCAACACCTTCTCTCGAATGGCAAAGATCACTTTCTGTTGACGTCTGGCACGCCCGAAGTCGCCATCTTTACAGCCCTGTTCGATATGCCGACAGCGTGCATATGCCAACGCCGCCCTGCCACTCAAGTGCCGCTCACCGCAACAAGTAAGGCGGATCTTGGGAAAGTCCTTGCCATGCGACACAGGATCAAGCAGCAAATCTTCATCGTTATACACATCTACGCCGCCGATCAAGTCGATGACATCAATGAAGGTATCAAAATCCACCTGCACGTAATAATCCACTGGCACGCCGATGAAGTGCGAGACCGTTTTCATCGTCAACGCTGGGCCGCCTCCGGGTAGTTTGGAACCGCGCCCCAAAGTCCAGGCGGTGTTGATGCGGCTGAATCCAAAACCCGGGATGTTCACCCACATATCGCGCGGAATGGACAACATCCCTGCCGTTTGCGTAACTGGATCGATGGTCAATAGAATTAACGTATCGGTGCAAAATGGACAATCGCCCTCTTGCGGATCGCCCCCGCGCAGACCCACGAACAGGATATTGATGCGACTGGCGCCATCCCAGGTGGGATACGTAATCTCTTCCACGAGAGGCGCTTCGGTCGTTGCCGTCGGGACAGCTGTTTCGCCAGCCGTGACTATGACTGGCCCTTCAAGCGGATTCACTTGTTGGTCGGCGCAACTCGCCGGTGGCAACCCAGGCAAGGACGTGAGTCGCCAGCACACGGTAAAGTCACGGACGAATGCGAAGAGACCAAATACGCCAATCAATACAACGCCCCAGAAAACAAGGCTGCGAATCGGGAAGCGCTGAGAGTTTTCGTTAGGCATGTTGGAGTTCTCGTTTATATCTCTGTTCACAACGCTTGGTATTGTATCTTTGTTCCAAATGGAATGGGGTTGTTATTTCATCTAAAATATTTATTCGACGCTGTGCTTGATTTTACTTTGCATTCAGATCTGCCTGTTACATGCTCCATCACGCCGCCATCAGTCTATAGTTTATGGATTATTAAGGTAACAAAAAGGGCTTGAGTTCCATATATGAATCGCAGATTAGTTTTTGATTGCAAAAAATTTAGCACCTTTGTCCCATGCCCTATTTCTTGACTCTCATTTTGTGAGGTGGTATCAAATAGACTCTACTCTGATCATATTGTTTTGTATGCGGGGAATTTGCGTAAATGTTGCTTGCTCTTACCGCTCTTTGATCTTTCTAGCCAGGCTTAGACAGAATAGCTTTTCTGTTGGCATTCCGATGCCAGCTTTCACGCCTTTGCATGACACCCACATTACTTCTGTCTAATACAAATATCGTTTGGAGGTTCAAAATGAATATGCAACAACAGAATCAGAGAAAGTTTGAAAAAGCCAATAGGCGCAGCCGGTTTATCGGCGCGAACTTGATCGTGACCGTATTCCTGACAATCATCGCTGCGCTGGCAATCGTATTCGGCGCCCGGGCGGTGGAGTCTCTCGACATTGGAGGCGGCACCGTGTTGAAAGTTCCGGGTGAGTATGCCACGATTCAAGCCGCCATTAATGCAGCCAACCCGGGCGATATTATCGAGGTGCGTCCGGGTGAATATAACGAAAGCATCCTCCTCAACAAGCCAGTTTCGTTGATCGCCGAAAGATTTGATGATGTCAACCCGGTCAACAACAACACCATCATTGATGGTGGCGGCCGGGCAATTGCCATCTCCATTCCCCCTGGATTGGTACAGATGCCAACCATTCGCGGCTTTATCATTCGGGATAGTGTTGATGGCATCCAGGCGGCTTCCGCGTTCATTGCCGAATTCAACTATATCCACTCGGCAAACAACCTGGTCTCCTATCGGCTGGGCGGCGGCGGTTTCAACCGCAACAACGTCTATTTCGGCGCACGTGATAATGCCATCCGCTTGGATTACACCGATAAGCCGCTCGTGATCGAGAATAACCGCATTCTGTATAGCGGCAAGGATGGCATTGAGATCAGCCTGCAAAATACCACTATTCCACCCGCTGTGGTGGAGGTTAATATTTGGAACAACATGATCATTGGGAACGGTGATGATGGCGTTCAGCTCATTGATCATATGGGCGATCCACAGGATACTAACCGCCGCTTCGTCATCTTTGGAAATTTGATCGCGAATAACCGGAGGGCTGGCATTGGACTAATGCCGTTTGCGAACACGCTCGAAGATTATTCCGGCGCAGATATGCTGGAAGCCGTACGTGTCTTTAACAACACGTTTTACGGGAATGATTACGGCATCTCTGGCGGTGACAATTTGGTGGCGTTCAACAACATCATTGCCAATACGCTCAGCCATGGCGTCTGGCGGGTACAAGGCACACCAGGCACGAACTCAGTTGTCGCCTATACCTTGTTCCACAACAATCGCTTGGATTCTGACCAAAGCAATCTGGGCGTCGGCGATCTGATGGGCGTGGATCCGCTTTTCGAGGCTGCGCCAAATGCAGGTCCCGATGGAACGTGGGCAACCGTGGATGACGATTTCAGTGGACTGGTGCTGCGGTCCGATTCGCCCGCCATCGATAAAGGCGTCGCTCAATTTATAACGAGCAATGGTGAGCTTGTGCCACCCAGCCCAATCGCAGGCTTCGGAGGTGGATCAGTCGACCTGGGATGGAGAGAGTTTGGAGCGCCGATATTCCCAACGCCAACCCCAACAGCCATTCCATCAGAAACGCCTCTGCCCACAGCGACAGTTGATACTTTGACCCCACTGCCGACTCTAACAGCCGTCACGGGTTCACCGACACCTGAAACAGCGACCAGTACGCCCAACTCTCCGACACCCATGACAACCGCTACCTTTACACCGACAGCATCACCAACAGCTACGAACTCTCCAGGCGTAACCAGCACAGGCACTATGTCACTTCTGACGATCCAAACCATCAATCCAAATATTGTGCAAGCCAACAACACAGTGATCGCGATCATTACAGGCACTGGTTTTCAAAATGGAGCGCTTGTTACTTTTGAAGGCGTACTGGGACAGTTTCAAGAGGTTCTGGCTGTGCAAGTGGTCAATCAGACGACGATCCTTGTTACCGTGACGGCACGCAACAATAGCTCCGGCATACAAACCTGGGACGTACGAGTAACCAATCCGGATAGTTCAAGCGTGGTCCTGGTGGATGGCTTCACTGTGGTGCCTGAAGATAATTAACCAGCACCGTGATTCTCGCAGCAGGATATTTACCGTTTAAAAGGGTTGATCAAGAGACAATTAAAAAATGCCAGTCGCCTGCATGCAGGTGACTGGCATTCCGTATATCGTGGACTCTGATTGCGCTCAGCAATCGAAGTTAGATTACACCCTAATTTTGGGAACCCTGGATCGCTTTCTTTCCAGCTTCGGCTACATGCGACACACGATCCAACTGTCTGACAAGCAGATCCTGACCCTGATGCTGAATATCCTGGGCTTTTATCTGAACATCAGCTTTGATCTGATTAGCCTTGGATTTGACTTGTGTAAGCGTATCCTTCACGGTTTCTGCTGTCTTGTTGCGCAAATCCAGCATACCATCCTTGAGTTCGGCGCGTGTTTGCTCTCCGGGTTGTGGCGCAAAAAGCAATATCGTTCCAGCGCCTACCAACCCGCCAATGACCAATCCGGTTAAAACGGATTTTGCCTGGCTTGAATTTTCTTTGTGTTCCAATTGCTGATTTTTGGTATTCATATTTTTCCTTCTTTCCAGTCAGTCTTAAGGGTGACCACCCATGCAAGAGTTGATCGGTTGCTCAAGCGTAGGGTACTGACCTTGAGCTTCCATTACGATAAGTCAATTTCCCCACCTAAATACAAAAATAACATGGATGGCAAATAATTCAATTAATTTGAGGTTAGAAATCTCTTAATCATATATAGAGTAGAACAAATTACCCACGATCCATGTGGCATAGCAGGAGTTCATTTCATCTAACATAAGCCGATTTCAGGCAACATTTGTTAGCGCGATTGTGGAGACGAAATTACCAGCCACCAACCAGGACCGCCGGGATCGCGATTATTTTTCCAGGCATTCCAAACCCCTTCATCACCAGCCCAATCAGCGGATTCGTAAGTACCTGTCAGAGGGTCGTTGTAATGGATCATGATCGCATTCCCACGGTCGGGGTCAGTGGATATACCGGTGACCACGATAAAATGCGCCTCCGATTCAGGGTCATTAAAGTTGGAAAGCACGTCGATGATCACCGGTTCGCCATTGCGTAATTTCTGGATCAACAACGATAAGCCCTGTCCAGAATTGATCACACCGCCAGTGGAAACATCATCTGCATAATATCTCGCGATCTTGACCATATTTGCCGGGCTGGTATAAGGCGAAACGCCTTCCGTGAAATAACCTTCCGCGGTGGCGTAATCGATCACATCCTGTTCATAGATCGGTGTTTGGGGATAGGCATAGTTGTAGACCATTGCAATGACCGCTTCGCCACACGAGGTACCCCGGGATTGCTGGAATGTGGCGACTTGCAGCATCAGCGGTCCCTGTTGTAGCTGGGATACCGAATATTTCCCGTAGACTTGTGTAGACCCAGCATAAGCCAGACCGCCAATGAAAATCAAGCTAAACAGATTACGAATTGACTTTTTCATATACATAAACCTCTATGATTCCGACGTGTTTTTATGAGAACTACTTACGGGGGAAAGGTGAGTTTAAATGAGTCGGAGATTAGACTATCGAACTTTAAATTTCCATAAAGTAAGATCGATCAACTAAAGTATTTCGATGTAATTCAGTTTTGTCTGCCTCATTCCATGGGTGATTGAACTCAAGGTCAATTTTCTATATACTGATTTTAGAAAACAGCAATCACCTTGCCCTGAAAAACAACTACCACATTCTGCTCCTTAAAATATGCAAACGAAAGTCAGAGGTTGATATGACCAGTGATACAGAAAAAAGCAAACAGATCGTCGAACAATTCTGGGCGGCCATGCAGACGAATGATTTCAAAGCGGTTAGCGAAATTCTCCATGCTGACTACGTGCTCGCGTGGCCACAATCTGGCGAGCGAGTGCGCGGGCGCGAGAACTTTGTCGCCGTGAATGAGAATTATCCTGCGCATGGACGTTGGGAATTCAAGATCCACCGCATCATCGCAGAAGGCAATCAGGTTGTCTCCGATGTCGGTGTCAGCGATGGCGTCATCAAAGGCAGAGTCATTACATTTTCCACCATCCATGATGGGAAGATCGTGCAGCAGATCGAGTTTTGGCCCGATCCGTTTGAGCCAGCCGCGTGGCGGACTGAATGGGTTGAGAATATTTAAACTACAAGGCACATCATCCGCAGCCGAGATTTCCGGTCATAGAAGCTAAACATGAAAAATATTTGACATTGACATAAAAACAGATAAACTATAACTACACTTCAAAACCTGAAGTTGATTGTTTCTTCCCCTGCTTTTGTTCCAAATCATAAAGTGCAACTGCTTCACATCTTGTCTGATGCAAAATCCTTATCAACTCCCGATACCCATCGGAGTATTTTACATAAAGGAGATTTACATGAGAAAGACAAGCAAGGCATCCCTGATCTTGACGTTCGTGTGGCCATTGCTGCTCGTTGGCGCAATGGCATTTGCACCACAGGCACCGGCCGCGGTTGAACCGACAACCGGTAACCTGGTGGCTAACGGAGATTTTTCGGGGGGTATGACTGGTTGGGGTTGGTATCTGGCGCCCAACGCGATGGCGTATCGAAGTATCGTGAACGGCGAGATCTATGTTCAGATACCAGATGATGGGGATGCAACGGCTCACATTCAAGTGAACAAACCCAATATCACACTGGTAAATGGCAGGCAATATGCGCTCTATTTTGATGCGCGTTCAGCCAGCAGTACCCGCAATATTGTTGCGGCTGTCGCCATGATGGAGAATCCATGGACAACATTTGGCTCCCAGACTTTTGGCATCACAACCACGAAACAAAGATACTCGTTCACATTCACGATGACACAGCCGACGCAATTCCTTTCGCAGGTGTCCTTCCAGGTTGGTGACCCGAGTGCCAAGCTTAAACCCGGCGTCTATCTGGATAACATCGCCTTGTATGATCTGACAGGCGGTACAGTTCCCACACCACCAGCGATGCCTACGCCGAGTGTCAGCTATAACACGCTGGTCTGGAGCGATGAATTTAACGGAACCTCCGTGGATACTTCCAACTGGACGTTTGAAACCGGCGTCGGCATGAACGGTTGGGGCAATCAGGAGCTGGAGTATTATCGGACCGAAAATGCAACGGTCTCAGGTGGGATGCTGTTAATCCAAGCCAAAAAAGAGAACTATCGCGGCTCAAGCTACACATCCGCCAGGTTAAAGACCCAGGGCAAAAGAGAATTCCTGTATGGACGTTTCGAAGCGCGTGTGAAACTTCCGTATGGTCAGGGAATTTGGCCCGCCTTCTGGACGCTGGGACATGATATTGGTACAGTCGGCTGGCCCGCCTCGGGAGAGATCGATATCTTGGAAATGGTAGGCGGCGGATCGGGCGGCGATTCCAGTGAGCTGCGTGACGATACTATTGTCAGCTCCGTTCATTACCAACAGAGCAGCGGTCACATGAACAAAGGAAATGTCTTCACCCTCAACTCGGGTATCTTTAATAATGACTTCCACATCGTCAGCATGGTCTGGGACGCGAATTACATCTACTACTTCCTGGATGGTGTTCAGTATGGCGCACAGGAAATCACCTCCGCTGACCGCTATGATGAATTCCACAAAAACCATTTCCTGCTTTTGAACCTCGCAGTTGGAGGCGTCTGGCCCGGGTATCCTGATCAATTTACAACCTTCCCGCAGAACTACTACATCGATTACGTGCGGGTTTATCAATAAGGGACACGGGTTCGGGTCAAGGCAATCTCAAAGCCACACCTCAATTTCACAACAAAAGCGGACGAGTAACTCGTCCGCTTTATTTTTTGTCTGCATATACATCGTAGAATCTTATGACCAAACGAAGGCAGGATGGAACATCTTTATATTGAGAGCTTCTAATTCTCTGGTGGCAGCTTTTTGATCCAATCAGGACCAAGCCGTATTTCGATGTCCACAGTTTCAGTTGAGTTTGGTTGGATGCGGATTGGGGTATTATTCGTTATTCCAAAAATATCCACAAGATATCTTAAAGTATACGGCTTGAGTGAATAAAGAATGATCGGTACAGAAGGGCCAATCTGCTTGGAGCAGATCGCCGCCGCGCAGCCCCACAAAAATGATATTGATCCGGCTGGCATGATCCAAAGTGGGATAGGTGACCTCTTGACAACCCTATTCAGGCGGGTGTACTATCTCGCCACTCTGTGCAGAATTGTGCAGAGTTTTTTTATTCCCCTGCCCACACAATTTAATATTCATTCTTTCCGGCTGCATATGCAAACATGTACAGTCGGAAGATTTGTGTATGTCAACGCGTGTTGACCTGCCCAACAAAGTTTGGGCTTTCAACTTTTCAGCACACAAAGGAGTGTGAATCATGTCTGATGTAGCAAGCAAGAACAAAGCCTTGATGCGCCGCATCTATGAGGAGATGTGGAATAAGGCAAAGCCCGCTTTAGCGGTGGAGATCTTCGCGCAGCCCGCGGGTGTGGAGCGATTCGTGAGTCAATTCCTGAAATCCTTCCCCGATCTACAACATACCATCGAAGAAATACTGACAGACGGTGACCAAGTCGCAGTGCGCTTCTCGGCACAGGGAACGCATACAGGCGCGTGGCTGCATTTTGCGCCAACGGGCAAGTCCATCCAATACACAGGTGTGACGTGGACACGCATTGTAGACGGCAAGATCAGCGAGCATCACACGTGGTGGGATAAGGCAGGGCTGATCGAGCAAATCGGAGGTTAATTCCGCGCGATCTTGCCGGGCAGGCGAATGAGATTGCCATCCGCCTGCCCGGTCTGAAAACGTATTCAGAATGAAATAACAGGATTGAGATGAATATTTCCATTCGGCAATGGTATTATGGCTATACTTACAGGTAGTAAGCTAATGATCCATAATTTTTTTGCACGCATGAGTCTGCTTTCCCGATTCACACTGGTCTCCTTCTTCGTTACATTAGTAATCGCGGCGGGGCTGGCGTGGCGTCTGGAATCTACGCTGGAGAGTGATGCGTTGCAGGAAGTGGCCAATAACGCAACGGAACAGGCCAGCAATATCCTGGATGAAAACCTGACCACTGCCGATCTACAGGCTGCAATGCGGGGCGAACGTTATGCCGAGATCGACGCGTTAATTCACAATACGCTACTTGATTCAAATGTCGTACGCATCAAGATCTGGAACCAGGCAGGTATGCTCGTGTACGCCGACGATCAAAGCATTGTGGGGAATATATTTCCGCTTTCGCATGAACTCGAAGATGCGCTCAACGGTGAGATCGTCACGGAAATCTCGCACCTCGATCAAGAGGAAAATATCAGTGAGAGTGGACTGTATGAGAAACTCTTTGAGGTCTATGTACCAATCCGACCCGTCGATTCAGATGCGATCATGGGCGTCTATGAAATTTATTATGACCTCACCACATTACAACCACACCTGATGCGCACCCGTTATCTGGTATGGAGCGGTGTAGGCGTCGCCTTCGTGCTGCTCTATGGTGCGCTGTTCTTTTTAGTGCGTAATGCCTCGCGCGATCTCGTGCAGAGGAACATCGAGAACCAACGCCTGTTACTCGCTGAGCGCAAAGGACGCGAGTTATCTGAAACGCTTGAACGCGTCAGCCGCGCATTGGGCGAAATCCTTGATCTGCGGCAACTGCTTGACCTAATCTGCCGCGAAAGCGTGGAGGTGTTCAAGACACAGATAGCGCTACTATGGCTGTTGGAGGGCGGGGAATTAGTCGGATTTTCTGCATACGGTCCAGGTTCTGAGCAATTTATTGGGCTGAGGTTTCCGATCTACGATCCGCAATTGCTGGGCGCGCGCGTGGCGCGTGAACGCAAGCCCATCCTGGTTAATGATGTCGTCCATTCCTCGAATGTGGACCAGAACATGACTGAACGCTTCGGGATCCAATCCATGATGGGCATTCCGTTGATCAAGGGCGAACGTATTCTGGGCGCCCTGATGATCCTGGATTCGGAAAACCCGCAACGCTTCACCAGCGAGGACCTCAGGACTGCCTTCGTTTTTGGAACGCATGCCGCGCTGGCAACGGACAACGCGCAACTCTTCGATAGAGCACGCCTGCACCTTGAGCATGAAAGAGCCTTGCGGGAAATCGACCGTGCCATCACCTCGAACTTGGACTTGAATATTACGCTGGAAGTGGTGCTTTACCAAACCAGAAAACAACTCCTTGTGGACGCCTGCGCCATCCTCTTAGTTGACGAATATCAACAAACCCTCGAACACAGGGTCAGCCAAGGTTTTCTAATGAAGACCATTCAACAGACCCATATTCGCCTGGGCGAGGGTCGGGCTGGGAATGCCGCTTTGAAACAACAAATATTCGGGCGGGCTGAGATCGAATCGCCGACTCAGATCCCCGACCGTATTGATCTGATCGTGGCTGAAAATTTCAAGGCTTATTTCATTGTGCCACTGGTGACAAAGAATAAACTTTTGGGCGTGCTGGAAATTTATCATGGTTTGCCTTTGGTGATGACCACGGAATGGTTAAAGTTTCTTGAAACGCTGGCCGGGCAAGCCGCCATCGCCGTGGATAATGCCACCTTGTTCAACAACCTGCAACAATCCAACCTGGAGCTGAGTGAGGCGTATGAAGCGACCATCGAAGGCTGGTCGGCGGCGCTCGACTTGCGCGATAGGGAAACGGAAGGGCATACGCAACGCGTGACGCAGATGTCACTCAGGCTGGCAGAGCGGATGGGAGTCAGCGAGCAGGACCTGGTCCACATCAGACGCGGAGCGCTGTTGCATGACATCGGCAAAATGGGCGTGCCGGATCGTATCCTGCTCAAGCCTGATGCGTTGACCAGAGAGGAGATGGCGCTGATGAAAATGCATCCAGCATATGCCTACCAGATGCTGATGCATATCACGCATCTGGCCCCGGCGCTGGATATTCCATTTTGTCATCACGAAAAGTGGGATGGCACCGGCTACCCGCGCGGACTCAAAGGGGAAGATATTCCGCTGGCGGCACGCATCTTCTGCATCATCGATGTGTATGACGCGCTCACCAGCGACCGCCCCTATCGTAAAGGCTGGACGCGTGAAAAAACACTGGAACATATTCGTGAGCTTTCAGGCCGGCACTTTGACCCGCAGGTGGTGGAGGCGTTTTTGAGGATGATGAAGGAAACTTAATCCAGTAAGTTACTACGCGCGCCGTATAATTCTTTTTGTGATGAATTCAACTCTCAACCCAAATATTGAAAGGAAAATCAAATGGGACTTTTTGGCTTTGGTAAGAAATCGAATAAGAACACACCGGCACTTTCGGTGGAGGAGGTCCGTGAACGTTTACTCGGGCTGAACCGTGAAACCGCACCATACCAGATCATTGACGGCGCGTCTCAAAACGTGGACTTGATCGCCGAGTGGAAGATCGTGGACGCGAAATGGTATGAACTCTTTGCGAAGGCGAATCTCACCAAGGTCTTCCGCATCTATATGAAATTCGATGCAGCCAAACAGCAAGTGCGCGCCAAGGACGAGGAATTTACCGTGGAATGGCGTGCGGGTGTGCCGTCGCTTTCGATGGCGGTTTCAAAATTCCAGGGGCAGACAACCTCCATCGAGTTTGGCGCAGCGTATGCCTTTACCGAAGAGCTGAAACCGGGCGTGGTCTACAAGTACCGCTTCAATACCAGCGAGATCAAAAAACCGATCCAGGAGGCAATCGCGGCCTGCGGCTGGGACTATAAAGGTATCGCTTTCGGAAAACTCTAAGCGAGCAAAAGCAATGAATTGATGGAAACAAAAAGTGGCGGTCAGAAGGTGACTGTCACTTTTCATATGCCACATAATTCGCTTTTGCTCGCTTACCTTAGCCTCTCCCAACAATTTTCCATCGAGATTTATTGGTTCCTCAAAAACAACCCAGCCCTCTCCAAATGGAGAGGGCTGGAAGAACTCTTTACACCAGGCAACCGAAACTAAACTACGGTATGGTTTGTGGAACCCTGGAGCGCTTTCTTGCCGGCTTCTGCAGCGTGAGCGACATGATCCAACTGTCTGACGAGCAGATCTTGTCCGTGATGCCCAAGATCCTGGGCTTTTATCTGCACATCAGCTTTGATCTGATTTGCTTTGGATTTGACCTGTGTGAGCGTATCTTTCACCGTTGTAGCCGTCCGGTCGCGCAGTTCCAAGGCACCCACCTGGAGTTCAGCGCGGGTCTTTTCGCCGGGTTGTGGAGCCATTAGCAGCATCGTTACTGCACCTACCAAGCCACCAACGATCAATCCGCTGAGGAAAGTCATTGTATGACCTGGCTGTTCTACAAGTTCAAATTCCTGAGTATCCGTATTCATAGTTTCTACTTCTTTCTGGGCAGTTTTGAGGGAACTACCCGAACAAGGTTGAGTGTTGCTCAGGCACAAACATTGACATTGTGCCCTCCATGAGGGCAAGCCAATTCATTGCACCTACTACAGTGATAACACGCGAAGCGTAACAATTCTATTAATCTGAGGTAAGAATTTTCTAAGCCTCTCTTACACTGGGACTAATTACCTACCAGATATAGCCTCAATAAAAGGTTATTGGGCTGCGCCGCACAATTTGCTTTGATTGACTTCCAAATTTAAGTCAGTATAATGTTTATTAAGAAATGAATTTTCGTTATGCATTGGAGGATATTAAAATCAGGGAAATAGATTCCACATACCAATTGCCCGACAGGATTTCGTCTGTAATGTAGTGGTGGATGTCACCACTACAAAGATCTAAATTCTATTTACAAAGGGAAGAGGAGCGAAAAATGAACGAGTTTTCAATCAAAAGCAGTCTCAATGGAAAAGTGGCAGTTGTTGCCATTGCCGGCCGGGTGGACTCTGCCACTGCACCAACGATGGACGCCGAACTGGAAAAGACTGTGAGCGAAAACAAAAAGATCGTATTGGACCTCCAGGATGTGGAGTATATGTCGTCTGCGGGTGTGCGCGCGATCGTCAAGGCGTTGCGCCACGCACATAAACGAAGAGGCGGACTTAAGCTGGCGCGCCCGTCTGATCCGATGATGGAGATTCTACGCACGATCGGCATGCTGGAAGTTGTGCAGATATATCCTACTGTCGATGAGGCAGTGGCAAGTTTTTAAACTTCGCTATCGAATTACCAAAATTAAAAGTGACAGTCACCTTATCAGGGTAAAAAGGTGACTGTCACTTCGCAGTGGGGATTCTTCGTGCACCGTCCAATTCGCTTTTGCATTACCTCTCATAAATAACCGTTTTGACCTCCCCCAACCGATGGAGATAAATACTCCCCGGCTGATGGATGCAACCGGGGAGCGTTTGTTCTATGATGAATTTATAAACTGCGCCTGATTTCGTATCTAGGTGATTCATCACGGAAAATGTTCTGTGTAAAGAACAATTTTGGAGGTACCAATGAATACAATTGAACCGCAAGACGAATTACCCCACCGACCCTTTACTCTGGCTCTGGCAGTGGTCATCTTCCTGATTATCTTTGGTCTGTTAGCGCTCCTGATCGGTTTCCTCGCTTTTCGAGCCAACCAGCAAACTGCAGCGGACTTGATATGGGTACCTGATGATTACGCAACCATCCAGGCTGCCATTGATGCTGCCGACCCAGGTGGCATCATCCAGGTGAGAGTGGGTGTGTATAATGAGAACCTGACCCTTTATAAGCCAGTCTCATTGGTTGCTGAAACCTTCGATCCGGTCAACCCAGCCAATAATCAAACTGTCATTGATGGTCGCGGCGGACCGATAACCATCCTCATTCCACCTGATATGACCCAGATGCCCGTTATTCGCGGCTTTGTCATCCGAAATAGTATGGATGGCATTCAAGCCTCGTCCGAGTTCATTGCTGAATTTAACTTTTTCCACTCAGCCACCA
>Ga0137459_1000490_pt1 | contig 13984 bp, 14 predicted proteins | sample EasRivERMGT700_2_FD_104908 | JGI IMG/M metagenome (GOLD analysis project Ga0137459, IMG submission 104908) | Soil microbial communities from meander-bound floodplain in the East River, Colorado, USA - East River MetaG ERMGT700_2 | ecosystem: Environmental > Terrestrial > Soil > Floodplain ...
CGTCGCGATCGCGTAGATGTTGTTGCCGTTCAACGTCGTGGTCGACTGGACGTTGTTCGTGTGGGTCTCGTTGGCACCGCAGGTGAAGCACGTCACCTGGCGCTGGACCGGCAGCGTCGCCCACGGCGTATCCGGGCCGATCACGAGCGGCTGGTTGCTGCCGGCGACGTCTTGCTCCATCCCGATCCGCTGCCACGCGAAGTTCGGGTTCCGGGCCTTCGCGATGTCGACCTGGGGCCAGAGCGTCTGGAACCAGGCGAGCCCGCCGTTGCCGGCGGCGAGGTGGACGGAGCGGGTGGTCGCGGCGGACGAGGCCGCGTACGCGACCCCCGTGCCGCCGGTGCGCTCGAGGATCTCGAAGATCTTGGTGCGCGAGACACCGAGAGCTGCACCGGCCGCGACGCTCCACTTGATGAGAGCACGGCGCGTCAGCTCATGCTTCTCGTCACGCTGGGAAGTCTTGGATCTGGCCATGGTCGATCTCCTCACTCGCAGGTGTAAGCCGCGGCCAGCAGGGCCGCGACAGCAAGGCGCTTACCGATCGTCGGGTCGCTCGCGTTTTTGACGCTCAGGTTGCAGAGCTCGATGTGCGCGGTTAGCGCCGGCACACCGATCAGGCAGGTGATGGCGTCGGGGTTGCAGTTGTCGCTGGCATCGAACATCGCGGGGCCGACTCCGCCGACCTGGCAGCGCGCCAGGGTGGGCAGGTTGGCGATGACCTCGGGGGCCGCGGCCGCGAAGATGTCGAACTCGCGCGAGGCGCCCGAGGTCGTGATGCCGATGTTCTCGCGGATCCGGTTGGCGAAGTTCGGCGCCCCGAGGGCTCCGGCCGTCGCGGGGTCGCGGAACAACACGCCGGCGGATCCTGCCGTCGTGCTGGCGAGGTTGACACCGAGGGACGTCAGCAAGGTGGCGAACGTCTTGATCCGGACCTTGGAGCAGCTGTGCATGTGCGAGGTGAACCTCGGCGGGCCTTCCTTGGTCAGCCGGTCGATCAGGTCCCACACCGAGATGGAGTCGTTGTCGTGGTCGAAGGTGTTGTCGTCGCCGCCGGAGGTCGAGCCCGGCGCAGGGGTGTTATCGGGCTCTTCGGTGCTGGTGCATGCGCTGACACCGAGGGAGGCGCCGATCAAAATCGTGAGGGTAGTTCCAAACCGAGTCATTGGCTTCCTCCTCAGAACGAGACGAAGTCTTCGCTGGTGAAGACGGCAAAGATGAGGTCCTTCATCTTGAAGCCATTTTGGGTGAAGGCGTCGAGCTGCGCCTGGATGGTCTCGACCGGGACTTCCTGCAGGGTGTCGACGATGTCGGTCTTGCCGAGGGCCCAGTTCCACATGCGGGCGACACCGCACTTGGCGATCTCGGGATCCGCGGCCATCGCCGCGCCGAACGCCGGGAGGTCAGCAGCGGGCTGCTGGTAGCGCCAGGCCGTGGTCTCGCCCGGTGGCAGCCAGTCCGTGATCTTGGCCAGCGGCGCGCCCTCGAGCGGCGTCGGGACCGAGATCGTGGCCTTGAACGCGCCCGTCATGTCGTAGTTGCCGAACAGCGGGGCCTGGTGGTTGAGCGTCTGGTGGCAGTTCGCGCAGATCGCGGACGACACGTCCTGGAAGTCGACGCGGCCGCCGCCGTTTTTCGGGCTGGCGATGGTCGTGAACGGCCAGACGCCGGTGTACGGCGAGGCGCCGCCGACGTCGACGGGCGCGCCCGTGGCTTCGGCCGGGAACCGCACGCAGTCGAAGGTCTCCTGGACCCAGCGCACGCGGCGGAACGCGAGGTTGCCGAAGAACGATGCCATCACGCCGGGGTTGGTGAGCACGCCGGCCTTGGGGCCGCCGTTGGCGCACTCGGCGTCGGTGAACACGCTGGTCGTCTCGTTGAAGGTCGGGCAGTTGTTGGCCGCCTTCGTGAACAGCTCCATGAAGCTGGCGTTCTCGACCGACAGCTTCGCTGCGAACGCGGGCGCGGTGTCGAACGCCGCGGTGCCACCGATCTTGAAGGTGTCGCGCCAGAAGTAGAACATCTCCTTGGCGAACACCGGACGGCCGATGTAGTCGTGGATGATCGTCTCGTAGGCGGCGCGCTTGCCGTCGGCGGGTGCCGTGGCGACCGCCTGGATCTCGGACACGTTGGGCAGGTCACCGGTCAACCGAAGCGCAGCGATCCGCAGAGCAGCATTGAAGTCGGTCGTACGCGTGCCGAGCAACGTGTCCCACTCGTCTTTGGGACCGCTGTCTGAGCCGGAGCCGGTGCCGTCGTCGTCACCTTGCGGGGTGCCGTCGTTGTTGCTGCATGCCGGGACCGCGAATGACGTCGCGGCCAAGAGCAGAATTGAGATCCTCTTCATGGGGCTCCTTAAGGGGCTTTCTTTTCGGCTTGGACCCAGATGTCCACAGAATTCTTGAACGTGGTGAACAGCGCTGCGGTGGCGAACTTGAACGGGTGCATCGTCCCATTCCCCGGATTCGGGGCCAGGTAGAACCCGCTCTGGTCGGTGGTGGTCAGGTTGATGCGCGTGCGGACCTGGTTGCAGGCGAGCAGCGCGGTCGCATCGTCGGCGGCAGCGGCGCCGGTGATGTCCATCGCAGACTTCGCGCCGGGGCTCGCGGTGCCGGCGTGGCAGCTCGCGCAGGCGGCCTGCATCTGGGGGCCGGCGTTCGTCTTGAACGACGCGAGGACGCGGCAGCCGGTCTGCATGACCGGACCGATGGTGCCCGGGTCGAACGCCTTGACGGTCTTGAAGTGAATCTCGACCATGTTGGTGACGAGGAATTGATCGAAGGCTGCCGTGCCGCCGCTGATCTGGTCGGTGGTATTCGCCATCAAGTTCATCTTCACGGCGTTGAACCGGTCGATCTGGTCGGGGTACGGCGGGGCATCCGGGGGCTTGGAGACGAACAGCGGGTGCTCGAGGTACGTGCCCGCGGTGCCGGCCACCAGCTTGAGGTTGGTGAGGTAGACACCCGTGCTCAGCGCCTGCGCGGTGAACGCGATCTCGGCGCCGGGGACCAGCGCGCCGGCGTCGCCCAGCGTCGAGAGCGCGACGTGGTTGGTCGGGCAGGTGCCCAACGCGTTGTCGGGAAGACCCGAGGTGCAGACCTGGAGCGAGAACGGCGGCGTGGCCAGCACCTGCACGGGGTTCGTCGGATCGCTGGCCTGCGCGTCCTTCTCGGCCTGGATCCACTCGAGCAGCGACGATGTCTCGGCCGCCGTGAGGGCGGGGCCGTCGTGCAGGCCCTTGGTCAAGATGCGCGAGCTGCCGGGTGCGTCGAGGTTGACGACCGGTGGGTCGAACTTCATGACGGCGTCGTTGATGTCCAGGTCCGAGGCACCCTCCAGGAACCCGACCCCCGCCCGGGAGCCGTTGTGGCACGTGACACAGCTCGCACGCAGGACCGGGAGCGCCTCCTGCTGCCACTTCGCGCGCGCGTTGCGCTGCTGCGGCGTGAGGCCGTCTTTCCCGCTGTCGATCAGGCCGGTGCAGCCCACCAGCGCGACCATCCACATGGCCCCCACCGAGAGGCGCACCATGTTTCGATAGCGGAACAGGGTTTCGAGCATCCCCTTGCGCGACTGGAGGGGCGCGCCGAGGTTCTTCTTGGAACAGGGAAGACAACCCAGCATGGGCCGACACAGAGCAACGCTTGTGCCGGGGGGGGATCCCTCACCAGATTCTTGCTAAGTACTTTAAATCACGTGACAGTGTGAAAACTGCACCTACATTGCGCATGAGGTTTCACACCCCAGCTGGGGACCGTTGTGCCCACGACGTAACCCATTGGAAATACATGGGCAGTTTGTGCAACAATCAGGACTTGGCTCGCTCCCGATCTCGCTCGCTCCAGCCTGGTTGCCTGCGTCGCCAGGTGATCCACGTTACAAAACAGAGCTCTGGCGGAGTCTTACGTGCTCCCAGCGCCCCGCTGAGCCTGGGCCGCGGTCTGGGACGAACCATCATGGCTCCACCCGGGTGGGGCGAAAACATACCCAAGCTTTGCTCCCAGGGTGGGGGCATGGCGGACACTGCGGCCGATCGCGGCGAGCTCGTGGAAGGCAATCCGGAGCGGGTTGAACGTCTGGATGTCCGTCGTGAGGCCGTACACGACGCGCTCGGTCTCCGCCGCGAAGGTGCCGAACAGGCGATCCCAGAGGATGAAGACGCCGGCGTGGTTCTTGTCCAGGTACCCGAGGTTCTTGCCGTGATGCACGCGATGGTGCGACGGCGTGTTCATGAACCACTCGAGCGGCCCGAGCCGATCGATGACCTCGGTGTGGAGCCAGAACTGATAGAGCAGGGACCACCCTTGTGCGGTGAGCACCATCCACGGCGGAAACCCGATCAGCGGCAGCGGCGCCCAGAAGATCGGTCCGGTGAGCGGCGTGAGCAGCGGCTGGCGCAGCGCCGTCGACAGGTTGAAGTACCGGCTCGAGTGGTGGTTGACGTGGCAGCCCCAGAACAGCCGCACCTCGTGGTGCACGCGATGGAACCAGTAGTAGCAGAGGTCCTCGGCGAACAAGAGGACGATCCAGGTCCACCACGCGCCGCCGAGATCGGCGATGCGATGATCGTAGAGCACGACGAACAGCGGGACCGAGAGCAGCTTCGCGCCGATCGCGACGCCGGCCGAGACGATGACGGAGAGGCCGCCCATCGTGAGCGACGCGGCGGTGTCGCGCTTCTCGTAGCCCAGGATGGCCGTGGTGCCCCGGCGGGTCGCGTGGCGCCGCGTCCACCAGCCCTCGAGCAGCATCGCGACGATGAACAGCGGGATCGAGTAGAGGACGATGTTCGACACGCGGGGACATTGTATCCCGGGCTTGCCCTTCCAAACGCACGGCGTGACGCGCGATGCTGCCGGCCATGACTCACGGCGGCGACCTCATCGCAGACGTCCTGGCACGGCACGGTGTGACGCACCTGTTCACGTTGTGCGGCGGGCACATCTCCCCGATCCTGACCGGCGCCCAGGCCCGCGGTCTGCGCGTCGTCGACGTGCGTGACGAGGCCAACGCGGTGTTCGCCGCCGACGCGGTCGCCCGGATGACCGGCACGATCGGCGTGGCCGCGGTGACCGCGGGACCCGGCGTGACCAACACGGTCACCGCCGTGAAGAACGCGCAGATGGCGCAATCGCCGGTCCTCATCTTCGGCGGCGCGACGGCGACCTTGCTCAAGGGCCGCGGCTCGCTCCAGGACATCGATCAGATGTCGGTGATGAAGCCGATCACGAAGTGGGCGACGACGGTCAAGACCGTGCCCGCGCTGGTGCCGGTGGTCGAACGCGCGTGTCAGCTCGCGGTCGAGGGCGTCCCGGGCCCGGTGTTCATCGAGGTGCCGGTCGATCTGCTGTACCCGGAGGCGACGGTGCGCGAGTGGTATGCCAAGGAGGCCGGGCTGGGCAAGGCCAAGGGCATCGGCGCCAAGGCGATCGAGCTCTACATCCGCGGCCACCTGTATCGCCAGTTCCGCGCGCCCGTGCTGCCGGAGATCCACGTGCCGATCAAGCTGCCGAGCCTGCGCAGCGGCGACGGGATCGAGCGCGCGGCGGACGCGATCAAGCAGGCCGAGCGGCCGGTGATCGTCGTCGGCAGCCAGGCGCTCGTCGGCGTCAAGGATCCGGGCCGGCTGGCGCGCGCGATCGGCATGCTCGGCGCGCCGGTGTTCCTCGCCGGCATGGCGCGTGGCCTCCTGGGCCGCACCCACGAGCTCCAGCTGCGCCACAACCGCGGCGCGGCGCTCAAGCAGGCCGACGTGATCGTCATCTGCGGCTTCCCGTTCGACTTCCGGCTCGGCTACGGCCGCGGGCTCAACCGCGCCGCGACGTTGATCGCGGCCAACCTGTCGGCGCACGAGCTGCGCAAGAACCGCCGGCCCGACATCACGGCCGAGATGCACGCCGGCGAGTTCTTGATCGGCGTCGCCGATCGCGTCAGCTCGGCCCCCGACGGCTCTGCCGGCGGGGCGGGGGGGCTTCCCCGTGGGATCGACCGCTGGCGCGGCTGGCTCGACGAGCTGCGCGGCCAGGAGCTGGCGCGCGATACCGAGATCCGGGCCAAGGCCCAGCAGGCGGGTGAGCTGATCGATCCGGTGCAGTTCTTCCTGCGCATGGAAGAGGCGATGGCCGACGACGCCGTGCTCGTCGTCGACGGCGGTGACTTCGTGGCGACGGCGAGCTACATCGTGCGGCCGCGCGCGCCGCTGTCGTGGCTCGATCCCGGCGTGTTCGGCACGCTGGGGGTCGGCGGCGGCTTCGCGCTCGGCGCGACCATGGCGCGGCCGGGCAAGGAGGTCTGGCTCGTGTGGGGCGACGGCTCGTCGGCCTACACCCTCGCCGAGTTCGACACCTACGTCCGCCACGGCGTCGCGCCGATCGCGGTGATCGGCAACGACGCCTCGTGGGCGCAGATCGCGCGCGAGCAGGTCGAGGTGCTCGGTACCACGCTCGGCTGCGATCTGCGGCGCACCGACTATCACAAGGTCGCCGAAGGCTACGGCGGCGTCGGCCTCGTGCTGACCGATCCGAGCCGGATCGACGGCGTGCTGGCCGAGGCCAAGGCGATCGCCAAGACCGGCCGCCCGGTCTGCATCAACGTGCACCTCCGCAAGACGGACTTCCGTAAGGGCTCGATTTCCATCTAGGAATCGCTCCGGAGCTCGCTCGGTGTAGGTGTTCGAGCTTGACTTATCCGAATTTGAATTCTACTTTCAAAGTCGTAGATGGTTCGCGTCGTCCTCATCCTGGGTGTGCTGGTGGGCTGCCAGTCGTCGCTGCCGACCGCGACGGCGATCGACGCGTCGCGCGCGCGCGTCGAGCTCGCCGACCTCCAGCACGGGCGCTCGCTGGTCGTCAGCAAGTGCGGTGGCTGTCATCGTCCGCCGCAGCCGTCCGAGCACCGCGCGAACGAGTGGCCCGGGATGCTCGACGAGATGGCGGCGCGCGCCAACCTCGACTTCATGCAGCGCCGTCTGATCGAGGGCTACCTCGTGACGATGGCGATGCGCTGACGGCGCGGCGCGGGGCTCGACCCGGCGTCGCTCTGGCGGCCTGGCGGCCTGGTTCAGAACGTCCCGGCGACGGCGACCCCGCGGCCCTGGGGGACCACGCTGAGGTCGTGCGGCAATGCGTGTCCCGCGTGGCCCGCGTGGAAAAAATGCGGGATCAAGATGCCGGTGGCCGTGCCCCACATCGCCCCGGCCAGCACGTCGGTCAGGTAGTGCTTGTCCGCGGCGATGCGGAGGTACGCCGTGGTCGCCGCGAGCGTGAGCCCGGTGGCCCAGATCACCGGCTCGAGCGCCGAGCCACGGCGGTGGGCGACGACCCCCGCGCTGACCGCGAGGCCGAACGTCAGCGTCGCGTGGCCCGAGAACCACGACAGGTTGTCGTCCTGGGTGGTGGCGGCGCCAGGGGCGCGGAAGTGGACCTCCGGCCGCTGGCGCCCGAACGTGAACTTCACCGCCTGGACGACGAGCTCGCTGTACACGACGGTCTCGAAGATCGGGAGCGCGTCGTCGATGATCCGCCCGACACGCTCGCCGTCGACGGCGGCGCCCGACGCGGCGAGCGCGGTCATGCCGAACATCAGGACCGGCGCGGCGACGAAGCCCGTGAGGTTGCTGATCGAGGCGGCACGCCCGGTGTCGGTCCACCGCAACGAGCCGCGGACGCGGGCATCGAGCCCGTCGACGTCACACCACCGGCAGCGATCGGGCGCGAGCGCCGGCTTGGCGACCGTCTCGCTGATCTCGTAGAGGGCGCCGCCGCCGGCGGCGAGTAGCAGGTGGGTGATGCGGCGCGTGCCCGCGTCTCCGCGGAACCACGGCTCGGCCCGGGCGGGCCGCGCGGCGGCGAGCCCGGCCACGACGATCAGGGTGGCAATCCAGCGCAGGCGGAAATACTACGCGACTCACGGCCCGGGGGATGCGCCGCACCGGCGAGCGTCCGAGCGGCTCGCTTCGCGCGAGATCCGCGCTCGTGACCATCACGTGTGATCGATCACATGAGGCTAGCCTAACGTAGTCGCCCATACCGATCGAGCTGGCTTACCTTGAGCGACATGGATGCCCGCCTCGACCACGGCGCGATCGCGGTCCGCTACCCGCTGTACTTCGTCCTGACCTACGGACATCGCGCGCGCAGGCACATGCCCCCGCCGTGCGGGGCCGCACGCGAGCGGCTTGGCGCACGCATGGATTCGCGCTCGGCGGTGATTGTCCGGGCGGGCGACCGCTGCGGGGAGCCCTGACGCGCGCTGCTCACACGCGGACGCGCCGGCATGGCAGATGCGTCACGCCAGACAGGAGGCCGACATGAAACTCTATTACGCACCGGGCGACTGCTCCTTGTCGCCCCACATCGTGTTGCGCGAGGCCAACCTCAGGTTTGACCTGGAGCGGGTCGATCTGAAGGCGCACCGCACCGCGAGCGGCGCCGACTTCCTGGCGATCAATCCGCTCGGCGACGTGCCGGCCCTGCAGCCCGGCGATCCGGGCGCTCCGCTGCTCACAGGCGTTGCGGTCATCCTGGAATACATCGGCGATCTGGCTCCCGAGGCGCACCTCGTGCCATCGCGCGGCACGCCCGCGCGTGACCACCTGCGGGACTGGCTCGACTTCGTGGCGAGGGAGCTCCACCCGCGGCTCGGCTCGCTCCTGCACGGCGGTCTTCCGGCCACGGTGGCGGCGCGCCGGCGCGGCGAGGTCGGCGCCCGCTTCCTCCACCTGCAGGATGTGCTGAACGATCGCGCGTTCTTGATGGGCGAGACGTTCACGGTCGCCGATGCCTACCTGTTCGTGATGCTGCGGTGGTGTGCGCCGCTCGGGATCGACCTGGGGCTCTACCCGAACCTCCAGGACTACGAGCACCGGATCGCGGAGCGGCCGGCGGTGCAGGACGCGATGTCGGTGGAGGGGCTGTTCGAGCGCCGCAGGCATCGCCGCAGCGCGTGATCCGTCGCCCTCACAACAGCGGCAGCTCGCCCGTGATCGCGTCGACCGCGTCGGCCCACGCCGGCCCGACCGCGCAGCACGTCTTGGTCGGCACGCCGTGAAACTCGGTGATGCCGGCATCGACGATCAACGCGCACGGCACGCCGGCCGCCCGGGCGCGGGCGACGATCGCATCGAGCTCGGCTTCGGAGCTCACCGAGACGCAGACCTTGGTGAACCGTCCGCCGAGCCACGCCGAGAGCGCGGAGTCCAGCGGGATCGTGAACACGGTGCCGCGCGGATCGGGCTCGCCGGCGTCGACCAGCACCTTGAGGGACGCGTGCGCGCCTTGCGCGATCATCTTGCCCTTGCGCATCCCCAGGTCCTTGCGCATCACGATCACCTGCTTGGCGATCTTGGTCGCCGGCTCGCTCGGGACTGCCACGATGCGACAGTCTATTCCGGCGCTGCTTCGAGAGGTGGGTGTGCAATCAGGGTACGTCCTGCGCTCCAGGAGACTCCTGGAGAACGCGGACACGCGCGCTCGCGCCCCGGGGCTGGGTCGGGCGCTCGTCCGTGAACCACCGAATCGAGCATGTAGGGCGGTGCCATGACCCACCACGCGGCGCTACGCTGCGCGTTGACGTCGGGCCTCCGCAGCGCAACCGGTCCGATCCACTGCGACGAGATACTAGCGCACGGCGCGGACCGCCGCGGCGACGAACTGACCGACGCCGCGGACGAGGCCCAGCCCCGAGACCGGCACGCCGGCGAAGTCCTCCACGCCGGCGCGGAGCAGCGCGGGGATCCTCGGCAGCATCCGCTCGATGGTCGCGCGGCCCCGGCCATACATCAGGCGGTGCGCCGCGTGGCGGATCCGCAGCTGCAGGCCCAGGTGATGGCGATCGATGGCGCCGCGCCAGTCGTGAAACCCGAGGTCGTCGCCGGCGAGCGTGCGCGCGAGGTAGGGGCCCGCCACGGCGCCGTACTCGATCGCTTGCCCGATGCCTTCCCCGGTCGCGATGTCGATCCCGGCGGCCTCGCCGACGAGCAGCACGCGCGGCGCGGAGATCGCGGCGCCCGGCTCGAAGCCGCGCTCGGCGAACTGCTTGACGCGGTAGCGGGCGATGTCGAGGCCGCGCTCGGCGAGGTACGCCGCGAGCCGGGCGCGCGGTTGATCCGCGGCGACGCCGAGCACGTAGATGCCGCGGCAGACCAGCGGCTGGCCGGCGACCAGCGTTGGAAAGTCCCAGGCGTAGCCGCGCAGCGCGCGGGTCGCGAAGTCGAACATCACGGTGTCGCGCGGCAGATCGCCCGGCGCCGCCTCGGTGTCGAGCTCGACGACCTGGGCGCGCAGCGCGCCGCGCGAGAACCCGGCGTGGCGGCGCACGATGCCGGCGACGCCGTCGGCGCCCACCACGCAGCGGGCGGACAGCGTCGCCCCCGCGGCGGTGATGGCGACGCCGCGGTCGGTCACCGCGATGCGGTCCACCGCGCAGCCCTCGCGGACCTCGATGCCGCGCTCGATCGCCTGGCGCGCGAACGCGTGATCGAACTCGACGCGGCGCACCACGGCGCCGCAGCCCGGCTCGCGCACGGCGACGGTCTCGCCCGCGAACCGCAGGGCGACCGCGTCGAGCGGCACGTGCGGACACGCGACCTCGACCCCGATCCGTTCGAGCAGCCGAAATGCCCGCGCGCCGATGCCGCCGGCGCAGATCTTCTCGCGGGGGTAGCGCGCCTTCTCGAGCACGACGACCCGGGCGCCGGGCGCCGCGGCCTGCAGGTGCAGGGCGGTCGAGATGCCGGCCGGACCGCCGCCGACGATGGCGACATCCCACTCGGGCCACGCGGGCGCTGCGACGGACCCCACGCGACCTTCTACCATTTCAACCACATCCGGGGGAGCGTTGCTCGGAGCCACTCCGAGGCGGGCTCGTGGGCCGCGGTCTTCCGGATCCCTCGAGAATTGCCGCCCGATCGTGGTATCAAATCCCTTGGTAGCCAAGGTGCATGTAGCCGCATGGTGCGGCGCGCGACTCCAGACGGCATACCGACAAAAGAAAGGACGGGCGGAATGAAGACCTCGAAGGTCACCATCCACACCCTCCGGCAGATGAAGGCACGGGGCCAGAAGATCGCGATGCTCACGGCCTACGACGCGACGTTCGCGCGGCTGCTCGATGAGGCCGGCGCGGATGTCCTGCTGGTCGGCGACTCGCTGGGCATGGTCATCCAGGGCCACGAAACGACGCTGCCGGTCACGCTCGACGAGATCGCGTACCACTGTCGCGCGGTGGCCCGCGGGGCCCGGCGCGCTCACGTCGTGGGCGACATGCCGTTCATGTCGTACCAGGCGTCGATCGAGCAGGGCGTCATGAACGCCGGCAAGCTGATGAAGGAAGGCGGCTGCCACTCGATCAAGCTCGAAGGTGGCGCGGTCCACGCCGAGCTCGTGAAGCGGCTCGTGTCGGCGGGGATCCCGGTGATGGGCCACATCGGCCTCACGCCGCAGAGTTACCACCAGCTCGGCGGCTTCAAGGTCCAGGGCCGCGACCCCGGCGGCCGCGAGCGCCTGCTCGCCGATGCGCGGGTGCTCGAGGAGGCCGGCGTGTACGCGATCGTGCTCGAGGCGATCCCGGCCGACATCGCGTACGACATCACCGCGGCGGTGGCGGTCCCGACGATCGGGATCGGCGCGGGCACCGGCTGCGACGGCCAGGTCCTGGTGTCCTACGACGCGCTCGGCATGGACGAGACGTTCAAGCCGCGGTTCGTCCGGCGCTACGCGACGCTGGGCGAGACGATCAAGGAGGCGATCGGGCACTACGTCGCCGACGTGCGCGCCGGCGGCTTCCCGTCCGACGCCGAGTCGTTCACGATCGCCGAGAGCAGGGCCGCCCCCGGCGCGCTCGAGCCGGCGCCGTATTCGACTGCCAGCCACAAGCAATAATCGCGGACGTGCGAGCCCGGCGCGGGGCGTCGGCTCGCCACGGACGACCTCGACGGATCGCGCCGCCGCGAGGCCCTTGGCGGGGCGCACGGCCCGCTGACCGCCGGAACGCCGATGGCGGCTCCTCAGTCGTCGATCTTGTCCTTGATCTTGCGGCCGGCATCCTTCACCGCGTGGCCGACGTCGTGGCCGGCGTCCTTGATCTTCTCGCCGGCGGCGTGGCCAGCGTCCTTGATCTTCTCACCGGCGTCCTTGATCTTCTCACCGGCGGCGTGGCCGGCGTCCTTGATCTTCTCGCCGGCGGCGTGGCCGGCGTCCTTGATCCGCTCGCCGGCGTTGCGGCCGCCTTGCTTGGCGTTGTTCGCCGCGGCGTTCCTGGCATCCGTGGCGTGATCGGCGATCCGGTCCACGCCGTGCTTCGCCTTGTCGGCGACGGTGTCGATCTGGTCCTTGATCTTGTCGGTCGTGCTCATGACGATTCTCCTGTTCAGAATGCTCTGGTGGCTTGTGCAAGCGCGCGGCCATTGGAAGCCTGCGGATTCACTCACGGCAGGCTGTGCTCAGGCGCCCGGCGGGCGGGAGTGCGCGCAGCGGATGGATATATTTAATTGTGCACTAATAACTTGTGCGCAATTAAAATGATGCCCAAGGTGCAGCCATGTCCAACACCCCTGCGATTCTCGACAAGCGCCTCTACACCGCCGTCGCGACGGCCACCGGCGGCCGCGACGGCCGTGCCAAGTCCGACGACGGGACGCTCGACCTCGCGATCGTGCCGCCCGGCGGCAACAAGGCCGGCACCAACCCGGAGCAGCTGTTCGCGGCCGGCTACGCGGCGTGCTTCGGTAGCGCGATCTCCGCGGTCGCGCGGATGCAGAAGGTCACCACGGGGCCGATCTCGGTGACGACCAAGGTGACGCTCGGGTCGATCGGGCAGGGCTACGGCCTTGCCGTCGAGCTCGAGGCGAGCCTCCCCGAGCTGCCGCGCGACCAGGCCGAGGCGCTGGTGGCCGCGGCGCACCAGGTCTGCCCGTACTCGAACGCGACCCGCGGCAACATCGTGGTCGACGTGAAGCTCGCCTGAGATGGCCCCGCGCGATCCGCTGCAACTCGAAGACCAGCTGTGCTTCGCGCTGTACAACGCGTCGCGCGCCTTGACGCGTGCGTACGCGCCGCTGCTCGCGCCGCTCGGCGTCACCTATCCGCAGTACCTGGTGCTGCTGGTGCTGTGGGAGCGCGACGGTCTGCCGGTCAAGGAGCTCGGCGAGCGGCTCACCCTGGATTCGGGCACGCTGACGCCGCTGTTCAAGCGGCTCGAACAGCAAGGGCTGGTCGAGCGCCGGCGCGGGGAGGACGACGAGCGCCTCGTGCGGATCCACCTCACGCCCGACGGACGCGCGCTGCGCGGCAAGGCGCGCAAGATCCCGATGGAGCTGGCGTGCAGCGCCGGCTACGAGCTCGGCAACGAGCGCTCGGTGCGCGATCTCGTGCGCTTGCGCGACGAGCTGACCGCGCTGGCGCGCCGGCTGTCCGCGAACGCCGGCTGATCCCGATGAGGGACGCTGGTAACCAGGGAGACGAGCGATCGCGATCCTCGCTCTTTCACGGTAGCTCCGCGCTTACGGAGTGTCCAGATCGCTGCCACGATCGAAGCCGTCGCGGTCAGCACGGCGCTGCTCGCGGCGCACCTTGAGCGCGGCGACGAGCTCGTCGGCGGAGATGTCGCCGTCGTGGTTGGTGTCGACCGCGGCGGGGTCGTCGAAGTGCATCCGGCCGGGGGCGTTCGTGAGCTCGGCCGGGGTGAGCTTGCCGTCGCCGTTGCTATCGAGCCGCACGTGCACGCCGGCGACGCGCTCGCGCATCGCGGCGGTGCGCTCTTCCTCGCTGATGACGCCGTCGCCGTTGGTGTCGAGCCTGGCCTCGCGGCGCTTGCGCCATTCGCCGCGCGCCGCGGGGTTGCGGAGCGTCGGGTCGCCCGCGTTCAGGCGCGGCTCGTCGTCGGGGGTGGTGGGCTGCGCGGGCTGCGCGGGCTGCGCGGGCTGCACCGGCTTGACGTCGATCTTCGCCGACCTCGCCTTCGGCGCGGGCTCGGCGCCGCCGGCAGGGGA
>Ga0137459_1000491_pt1 | contig 13962 bp, 12 predicted proteins | sample EasRivERMGT700_2_FD_104908 | JGI IMG/M metagenome (GOLD analysis project Ga0137459, IMG submission 104908) | Soil microbial communities from meander-bound floodplain in the East River, Colorado, USA - East River MetaG ERMGT700_2 | ecosystem: Environmental > Terrestrial > Soil > Floodplain ...
CACCGCCCTCAGGTGGCTCCGGAGCTGACCGCCTCCTGTGAACGGATCGGCGGTCGGCCCCGAACACGCTGGTGATCGGCTCGACCGTCAAATCTCTACGGAAATTCTCCGCCGTCAACAGCACCCGGGCCGGCTACACGTCGGATGGGCCTCGCGCCTGAGGCCGGCCACCGCACCGACGGCAAGGTCAAGGAGCTCAGGATCCCCGACACGATGGCGAGCATCACCACCGAGGCAGGCAAGCTCGAGCGCAGCACCTCGCGGACGCGGGCGTCGACGTCGCCGTAGACCTCGACGGCAGCCGGTTCGTGGCCCGATCCTCGAACGCGCCCGGTGGACGCCGGCGGTCGGCGCTAGCGATCAGGTGTTCGCCGGACGGTCGCGATTGTCGCGCAGCGGCCACGCTGCCTCGTGAGAAAGCATGGCGGCATCTGGTCCACCGGCGAGGCTCTTGGTCCGCGGCAGCACGACGCGAAACGTCGTCCCTGACGCCACCGACTCGACCTCCATCGTGCCGCCGTGCGCGCGGACGATCTCGTGCACGATGTAGAGCCCCAATCCGAGACCGTTTGCATTGGTTCCGCCGTGATGCCCACGCCGATAGGGGGCGAACAACGTGGCGAGCGCTTCGCGCGAGATCGGCTGGTCGCGGATCGAGTTGTGTACCGTGATCGTGGCGGCGAGCGCCGAGCTGGTGACTGCGACGACGATCGGTGCGCCGACTTGACCGTAGTGCACGGCGTTGCTCATCACGTTCGACACGACCTGACCGAGTCGATCGGGATCCCAGATGCCGACGACCTCCGAGGTCGCAACCAGCTCGAACTGCGCCTTGGTGTATGCGAGCGAGAGCTCGTCGACCACGGACTTGATCAACGGCACCAGCTCCATCTCTCGCCGCGCCACGGGAATCCCATCACCGAGCCGCGCGCGCGTCACGTCGAGTAGCTGGTCGACCATCCGGGACATCCGATGAGCGATCTTGGCGATCCGCTTGATCACGGATGCATTCGCCGGGCTCGCCTGGTGATCCATCTCGAGCAGCTCGGTGGCGACGAGGATCGCGCCGATCGGATTCCGGAGATCGTGCCCGACGATGCCCAGCATCTGCTGCTGGAACTGGGCGGTGCGTTCGCGCTCGACGTTTGCCGCGTACTCGGCCGAGACGTCCTGGATCACGATCACGCTGCCGGTGGATCCGCCGCGTGCATCGCGCAGCGGAACACCTGCCACGGCGACCGCGATCTCGCGAGGCAGCCGGAGCAAGATTTCGGTGCGCGAGCTCTGTGTGACGAGGAGCTGCCATTCGGGTCTGGCGATCGGGGTCCCGCCACTGGTCGTCCAGATGGCGCGCCGGAACACGTCGTCGAGCGTGCCCGCGCGCTCGATTCCGGGGATCAGCTTCCGGGCCGCGGCGTTGACGAGGCTGAGCTTGCCGTGGGCGTCCGTCACGATGACGCCCGTCGGGAGGTTCGTCAACACCGCGTCGAGCTGTGCCCGGCCGATCCGCTCGGCGTCGAAGCGCGCCGCGCTCTCGACGGCAAGGCTCGCGTACTCGATACACGTCTCGATCGTCGCGAGATCCTCGGGCTCGAACGGGGCGGACGCTCCCTCGCGCGTCACCGTGACGATCCCACGAAGCGGCTCGCGGCTCGGGAACGGCAAGATCGCGAGGCCGCGCAGGCCGAATCGTTCGATGTATGCGCGGTAGGCCGGCGGCAACGTCGCGCGGGCTTGCGCGGAGCTCTCGAACGTGTGGACCACCGGATCCGCCAGTGACGCGATCCCTGCGAGCGACTCGCCCGACGGTTCGGCCCGGTGATGGGTGACCGCCGCGACAGCAACCGGGCCGGGTAGCATCAAGATCGAGCAACCATCGCAGATGCTCACCGTCAGGGATGTCGCCAGCTCGTCGAGGATCCGATCCACGTCGGAACCGGCTTCGAACAAGGCGCGCCCGAGCTGGTTGATCGTGGCCAGTCGGCGACGTTCTTGTCGCGCCAGATCCGCGAGCTGCTTCGCCCGGATCGCGGAATCGACGCGCGCGCGGAGCTCCTCGGTCGCGAACGGTCGCGCGACGTAGTCGTTGGCGCCGCAGGCGAGCCCCTCGGCGACATCCGTGGTGTCGATCCGCGAGGCGGTGATCAAGATGATCGGGAGCTCGAGGGTGCGGGGGTGCGAGCGCAGAAACCGGCACACGTCGTCACCGGCCATCCCGGGCATGACCCAGTCGAGCAGGACGAGATCGGGTTGTGGCGCGCCTGCGGCGAGGCGTTCGACCACCACGGCACCGTCGCTGAAGCATTCGAACTCGTAGCTAGGTCCGAGCGATCGCTCGGCGAGCGTGGCTTCGGTTGGGCTGTCATCGACGATCCAGACCAGCGGCCGGCGACCGCGCGGCGATGTTCGCAGCTCAGACACGGTTGGTGATCTCCCGCGCCATCGCCTCGATCGAGATGCTGGTGGCGCCGAGGCCGGCATCGTCGACGCAGCGCGGCATGCCATAGACGACGCACGACGATGCAGCTTGGGTGAGGAGCGAGCCACCTGCGGCCACGATCGCGCGCGATCCGTCGAGCCCGTCGTCGCCCATGCCGGTCAGGACCACGCCGAGCGCGCCTGGGCCCACGGCGGCGGCGCCGCTGGCGAACAGCTCGTCGACCGAGGGCGTGAACGGACGAGTGGGCAAGCCATCGAGCACGGCTCGGAGCACCCCCCGATCGCGCTCGATGCGAAGGTGCGTTCCGCCTCGGGCCAGGATCGCGAGGCCGGGCCTGAGCTCCATCCCGTGCTTCGCCTCGACCACGTCGAGCGGCGACGCGCGATCGAGCCGCCGCGCGAGGGCCTCGGTGTAATCCGCGGGGATGTGCAGCGCGATCGCGATCGGTGCCGCGAGGGTCGCCGGGAGGCCCGCCATCAGGCGGGTCAAGGCCTGGGGGCCGCCCGTCGAGGTCCCGATCATGATCAGGTCGACGCGACTCGTGGGCACGCGCTGCGGGGCTGTCGGAACCGTGATCGGGAAGCTCTCGAGATAGCCGGCGGCGGCGGCGAGGACCTTGGCCACCAGCTCCTCGGCGATGTCGTGCAGGCGCTTGGGCCCGAGCACGGCCGGTTTGGCGATCAGATCGATGGCACCGAGCAACAGCGCCTCGGCGCCGAGCTCGCTCTCGATCGTGGAGGTGCTGACGACGATGACCCGCGGCCGCGCCTGGCCTTGCAGCGCGCGCAGGACCGCAAGTCCGTCGAGGGCGGGCATCGTCAGGTCCAGCGTGACCACGTCCGGGTCGAGCGCTGCGATGCGCTCGAGGGCACGTCCGCCGTCCGGCTCGGTGCCAACGACGTCGATCTGGCCGCTCGCACGCAACAGCCGCGCAAGCACGGTCCGGGCCAGTGCTGAATCGTCGATGACGAGCACGCGTGGCTGCGTCATCGTGCGGTCGAGCAACGAGCCGCCGGGCTGTTCGGTCACGCCGGGCCGTCGATCCCGCCGGGCTGTGCAGCGCGACCGCTCGGTTCCGAGCCCGTGACCGTGGCGTGTTCGGTCATCGCCGCGAGGATGCCGGCCTGCTCGGTCGTCGAGGCCCGTAAGGATGCGACCTCGCGCGCGACCGTTGCGAGGTCGACAACGCTGGCAGCCGCCGAGTTGGTCTGCACGGCGAGGGCGGCGGTGATCTCTCGCGTTCGCCCACGAACCGTGCGCATCGCCTGGGTGACCTGTGCGGTCGTCGTCGACTGCTCGGCGGTGGCGAGGGCGAGCCCCTGAAGCGACACGGTCTGCTTCTTCGCGCTTGCCGCGAGCTCGCCGAGCGCTTCGGCCTGGTCGCCGACCGTGCGTGCGGTCTGCTTCGCGATCCGGCGGACCTCTTCGGCATCCTTGACCAGGGACGACACGCCCGACGAATGCTCGTCCGCTGAGGTCGTGATGTCGAACGACAGCCTGGTGACGGCGCGGATGCCGGCCTCGAGCGCCCTGGTGACGAGCGCCTGCTCGGCGATCATCCGTGCGTTCTGAACGGCATGCCTGCGTGCGCCGTCCATCGCACGAGCGATCTCGGCCGAGCCCTCGGCCTGTGCGGCGATGCCGGTGACCATCCGCTGGGTCGCACCCGCGATGTCCTGGACGCTCGCCGACATCCCGGCGACCCCTCGCAGCTGCTCGGTCAACGCCGTCGCGGTGCGCTGCGTGGCGCTCCGCATCTGGACCGCAGCTCGGGCGAGCTCGGTTGCGCCGGTGGCCTGTTCGTCGGTGGCGCGCGTGACCTTTTCTGCCGTCGCGGTGAGCTGACGGTTGCCCTTCACGAGCTCGCGCAAGGCACGCGCCTGGTCTCCGGTCGCATCGCGGGTCTGCTTGCCCATCTTGCGGAGCTCGCCGGCGGCACGCGCGAGGTTCTGGGTTGCATGCGTCTGATCGGTGCTCGCGCGCGCGATCGTGCGGCTCTCGATCTCGAGCCGTGCGGTCGTGCTGGACACGGTCTGGACCGCGCGGACCTGCTCCTCGCTCGCCGTGCTGATGTTCCGGATCGAGTCATCGAGCAGCTCGACGCCCTCGAGGATCGCCTGCAGCCCGCCGCGCGCCTCTTCGCCGAGCTCGGCGCCCTCATCGGCGAGCCGGAGCCCCTCGGTGCTCGACGTGAGCGCATCGCGAGCGGTGGACTGCAAGCCGCGCACGATCTTGGCGATGTCGGTGGCCGCGGCCGCGGCGCGGTCGGCGAGCGCGCGAACCTCCTCGGCGATGACCGCGAAGCCGCGGCCGTGCTCGCCGGCCCGTGCGGCCTCGATGCTGGCGTTGAGCGACAGGAGGTTCGTCCGGTCGGCGATCAGGTTGATCGCCTGCACCATGTCTCCGATCTCCTCGGCCCGGCGTCCCATGTCCTTCATCACGCCGGCACCGTCGATCATCGCCTGCCGGATCTTGATCAACCCTCCGATCGATCGGGTCACCGTGATCCCGCCGGCACGTGCCGAACCGGCCACGCGCGCCGACGTCGTCCGGGTCTGCTCGACGACGCCCACGATCTTGCGGGTCACCGAGTCGAGCTGGGTCGCCGCCGCGGCGCTCGACGAGGCGAGGATGGTGACCTCTTGCCCGGCCTGCGCGATGGCCTGCGCCGATGCCGCGAGCTGATCGATCGCGATCGCGTTGCCATCGACGACCACCGCCATCCGCTCGGCGGTGGCGGCAACCTCTTCGACCGATTCCGCGACCCCCGCCAGGCTGCTCGCCGACGTGATCGCCGCATCTTCGAGCGTCCCGGCGAGCTCGGCGACCCCACGAAACGAGCGCGCGAGCTGCTCGGCCGTCGCGGACGAGCTCGCGATCGAGGTCGCGGTATCGGTCGTGTCCGACGCGACGACCTCGAGCGCGCCGACCAGCGTCGTGAACCCGGCCGCGACACTCGAGACCCGCTCGCCGACCTGGCGTGAGTCGCTCGCGAGCCGCGCCGAACCCACGGCCATCTGCTCGGCCGTGGTCGCGACCGCCTCGATCGTGGTCGCCGTTTCCATGCCACGCGCCGCGGTTTCGGTGACGCTCTTGTTGGTCTCGGTGATCGCAGACTCGAGACGTACGGTCGTCGCGGCCAGCTCCGACGCGTTGGCGGCCGTGGATTTGAGCGATCGCGCGGATTGCTCGAGCACGGTGGCGGTGGACTCGCTGCCACGCGCAAGCGACTCGCAGTCCGTGCGCACCGACGCGACCGAGGTCGCCAGCTCCTGGAGACCCGCGGCGGTCGTATCGAGCGCTTGCAGGGTCTGTCGCGTGCTCACCGCGACGGCCTCCTGGGAACGCGCGAGCTGCTCGGTCGCGGCTGCGGTCTGATCGAGGCTCATTCCGATCCCATCGAGCGCGAGGCTCGCGGTCTCCGAGGTGGTGCGCTGGGCGGCACCACTCGCGGCGAGCCGGGCGGCCGCTTGCGCGATCTGGTCGGCGTGTTCGCCGTGGACCTGGAGCGACTTCCGCATCACCCCGGCGTCGTGTGGAGTGGCTTCATTCGCGGTGGTGCCGCCGGTGTCGTGGTTACGCATGCGTGAGCTCCTCGTTGAGGATCCGGGACACGTCGACCAGCAGGAATAGACGCCTGGCGATCGTCGAGACCGCCGTCACGAACCGAGCGCCCTGGAGCCCGAGGAGCTCGGGTGGTGCCTCGAAGCTCGTCTCGTCGAACTGGAGCACCTCGCGCGCGCTGTCGACCAGGAGGCCCGCCACGCGCGCTCCGACCTGGACCACGACGACGCGATGATCGATCGAGTGCTCGATCGGCGGCAACCCGAACCGGGCTCGCAGATCGACGACGGGCACCACGCGGCCACGTAGCTGGACCAGTCCGGCGATGTAGGCGGGCGAGCCCGGGACATGGGTCGCCGTCTCGAACGACTCGAGATGAAGCACCTGCGAGGCCGGCATCGCGTAGTCCGCGGTACCGACTCGAAACGTGAGATGTAGCGTTGTCATGACGCCCTGCGGTCTCGGGCCATGGTCCCGAGCGCATGGAGATCGAGGACCAGCGTCGGCCGGCCGTCGCCGAGATCGGTCGCACCGGCGATTCCGGGAACATCGACGAGCGGGTCGTCGATCGGGCGCACGACGACTTCCTGTCGCCCGATCATGCGATCCACGGTGAACGCGATCGGATGGCTGGTGCCGCGGAACACCAAGGCCTTGCGCGCACGCGCACCGCTGTCGATCGCGAGGATCGCGCCGAGCGAGACCACCGGGATGGGCTGTCCGCGGCGCTCGACGTGTGAGCGCGACGAGATTTCCGATGCCGGAGGCGTCTCCAGCATCTCCGGCAGCACCTCGAAGATCTCCTCGATCGCCACCGCGGGGACCACGAACACCTGTGACCCACACTGGAACGAGAACACGTCCATCACCGCGATCGTGACCGGGACCCGGAGCGTGAACGACGTCCCGACGCCTGGCTGCGTGGTCATCGAGAGCTCGCCGCCGAGATCACCGACGGCGATGCGGCGAACGATATCCATCCCGATCCCGCGGCCGCTGGTCATGGTCGCGGCCTCGCGGGTCGAGAATCCCGACGTGGTCAACACCTCGAGCAGCTCCGTGTCGTCTGCGATCGCGCGCCTTGCGCGGCCGGCGATCAGCGCTCGATCGATGCCGCAGCCGTCGTCGGCCACGACGAGCTCGATGTGGTTGCCGGCGACCTCGACACACGACACGCGGATCGTGCCCGCGCGCGGCTTGCCGATCGCGGCGCGCTGGTCCGGGGTCTCGATCGCGTGATCCATCGCGTTCCGCACGAGATGGATCAGCGCCGGCAGCACGCGATCGGCGACCGCCTTGTCGAGCTCGGTGTCGCGGGCATCGAGCACGAGCTCCACCACCCGCTCGCCGGTTCGCGCGAGGCTGCGCACGAGGAGGATCAGCGGCTCGAGCAGCTCGCTGACCCTCACCATCCGCGCACGCAGGATCGCGCGCCGCAGATCGCGAAGCTGGCGGCCCTGGAGCTGTGCGACCTCGCGCAAGCGGCGCACGTTGGTTCCGGCCTCGGCGAGCGCGACGATCTCGCGGTCGAGACGAAGCCGCGACACGATCAACAGCGAGAGCTGATCCTGGAGCTCGTCCAGCCTGGATAGCTCGACACGCACGAAGGCCCGGCCCACCGGTGAGACGTGATCATCGAGCGCTGCGGGGACGCGCTCGTCAGCGTGGGTGGAAGCTGGGGGGAGCACCCGGATCACACCCTCGGGATCCGTCGACACGATCTCCGCGATCGCGGCCCGAGGCGCGGTGGTCACGATCAGCATGTCGAACGCGACCCCGGCACGCACGTCTGCGGTGGCCGTGATCGATCGCGGCAGGACCTTCACGACCTCGCCGATCGCACCCAGTTGCGCCCGGACTGCGGTGATCGTGATGCCGCGCGTGGCATTGGCTTCGCTCGGGATGAACGACACGGTCCACACCGGCACCTTCATCTGCAACGCGATGGCCAGCTGCTGGCGTTCGCTCGGCGACAGCCGGGCCTCCCATTCGGGCGGGATCGCCGTCTGCGAGATCGCCACGTCGGTGCAGGCATCGGTCGCTGCGATCGCCTCGATCAGACGCTCGGGTGCATCGGCGACGACCCGATCCTCGGCAACGGATCGAATGCGCTCGGAGATCGCAGCCACGGCTTGCAGTGCGACCTCGACGGCTTCGCGTCCGAACGCCCCCCCCGCGCGGTCGGCGGTGCGGACCAGGGTCTCGAGCGCGTGGGCGATCACGACGATCGACTCGACGCCGATCATCCCGGCGAGCCCCTTCATGGTGTGCAGCGCGCGAAACAGATCGCGGACGGCGCGCGGGCGAGACGTGCCGTCCCGATTGGCTGCCTCGATCTCGAGCAGCGACGTATTCGCGGTCGCGACGACCTCCTGGGCCTCGACGACGAAGCCGCCGATGAACTCTCGCAGGTCGATGGGTTCGGTCACGCGGCAGCGTGCTCGCTGCGCAACAGTCGGCGCACTTCCTCGAGGATCTGCGGCGGCGCGAACGGCTTGGCGAGAAAGCTGGATGCACCGGCCTCGAGCGCGTTGGTACGGCTGTCGTCGTCGCCGCGGGTCGTGACGATCAGGATCGGCAGCGCACGCAGCCGATCCTGCGCACGGACGAACGCGATCACCTCGAGGCCGCCGACGTCCGGCATGTCGAGGTCGAGGACCACCAGATCGAAGCCCGTGAGCGCGAGCCGCTCGATCGCTTCCAGCCCGGTCTCGGCGAACTCGAACTCGATCTCACCAAACGGTCGCAGGCATGCCGCGACCATGGTTCGCATCAGCTTGCTGTCGTCCACGATGAGGAGTCGTTTCATGGCATCACGGCGGAGCCGTCGCGCACCCTACCACGAGCGGGAGGTTCAGCGACCTAGCGGTTCCGGCGTCCGTTGATGAGGCGGATCACGAACAACAGCGCGACGGCCCCGACGAAGGCCACGAAGATCATGCCGGGGAGCCCCGCGAACGGGGCATGCCAGTGGAGCTCACGGAAGCCCCAGCCACCGATGAACGCACCCACGATGCCAAGGACAATATCGCCGACGAAGCCGAAGCCGGTGCCGCGCGAAACGTACGAAGCCAGCGCACCGGCGATGAACCCAACGACGAGCCAGACGACGATGACATTGTCCATGCCTGGGACCACTGCAAGATCCGGCGCGCTCGCTGCGACACGACTTACCAGCGTCGAGGCCCCGGCGGTGGGCGACATGTGCCCATCCGGGCGCGGATCGGCGTTGGCGATGGACATTTCCGCTCGCGGGCGTACTGTGGCCGCTTGCCGTCGCTTCTCATTGTAGACCAGGATATCGAGTTTGCCGAGCTCCTGCGGGATGGCATGCGGCGTCATGGCTATGCGGCGGAATCGATCCGTACGGCGACCGAGGCGCTTGCCTACCTCGAGCGCAACCCGGTCGACATCGTGGTGGCGCATGTTCATCTCCAGGAGGTGTCGGGGCTCGAGCTGGTTTCGCGGCTTCGCGATCGCCAGTCCGAAGTGCTCGGGATCGTGGTGACGTCGCACGGCAGCCTGGAGACCGCCATCGAGGCCATCCGCGCCGGCGCCTATGACTTCATCAGCAAGCCGGTCTCGCTCGCCACGATGAAGGTCGCGGTCGATCGCGCGGCCGCGTACCAGAACCTGCGTCGCGAGGTTCACCGGCTGCGCATCGCCGTCGCGGCGGCGCAACCCGTCGATGCGATCCTCGGCGACAGCCCTGCGATTCGCGAGGTGACCTCGCTGGTCCGCCGTGTGGCCGACAGTACCGCGACGGTGCTCATCACCGGCGAGAGCGGAACCGGCAAGGAGCTGGTCGCCCGCGCGATTCACGACCTCTCGGATCGGTGTCACCAGCCGTTCGTCGCGATCAACTGCGGTGCCTTGCCGCCCGCGTTGCTCGAGAGCGAGCTGTTCGGCCACGTTCGCGGCGCGTTCACCGATGCACGGCAGAACCGGCAAGGGCTGTTCGTGCAAGCCGGAGAAGGCACGCTGTTCCTCGACGAGATCGGCGAGATGCCGCTCGAGATGCAGGTCAAGCTGCTGCGTGTCCTCCAGGAGCGCACGTTGCGCCCCGTCGGTGCCGACACCGAGGTTGGATTCGGAGCCCGCCTGATCACGGCGACCAATCGGGATCTCGAGACTGCCATCGAGGAGAAACAGTTCCGCGAAGATCTGTTCTACCGGATCAACGTCGTCCAGATTTCCGTGCCGCCGCTGCGGGCACGCCCCGGAGACGTGCTCGTCCTGGCCGCGTCCTTCATCCAGAAGATCGCCGCGCGGACCGGCAAACCTGTCGCGACCCTCGCCGAAGACGCCGCGCGCAAGATGGTCGCCTACGACTGGCCGGGGAACGTGCGCGAGCTGCAGAACTGTGTCGAGTCCGCGATGGCGATGGGAAGCTTGAACCGGATCACGGTGGACGAGCTGCCCGAGAAGCTGCGCAACCACCGTCCGACAGAAACCGTGACGGCCACGGGCAGCCCCGACGAGCTGATCACCCTTGACGAGATCGAGCGCCGGTACGTGCGGCAGGTGCTGATCGCCACCGGCAACAACAAGACGAACGCCGCGCGGATCCTCGGCATCGACCGCCGTTCGCTGTATCGCCGGCTCAGCGATCCGCCGAGCAATGCAGCTCCCGGACAAGCCGCCGACTGATCCCAGCCCTGCGGCGTCAGTGACCGCCGCCAAACGCGCCGTCGGAGGTCACCGCGTAGATCAGCCGAAGCTGCGCGGATTGATCGAACGCCGTCATCTGAACGGCCTCGAATCTACCGCTACGCGCCGCATAGACGAGCTCGGCGCCGATCGTGTGATGACGTGCGACCTGCACGATCGTGCTGATGCTGGTCAGCAGGACGGCCTCGTTCGCATCACCGATCAGCGTGCCGTCGATCTCGATCGCGCGTGCATTGAGCCGCACCAGTCCGAGGTCGCGGACGCCGAGCTTGAGCTCGACGAACTGGCCGAGGCCGGGACCGTGGTGATAGTCGCGCTGCGGCCCGCCACCATCACCCGCACCGCCTGCCGCGCCCCATGGCACGAGCGTGGCGACGCCGACCGCCGCCGCAAAGCCTCGCTTGCCGAGCGCAACATGCGCCGCGATGCCGGGGCCGATCCCGATCGCGCCCGCGCGCGCGTAGTCAGGATTCCAGTAATCGTACGTTCCATACAGTCCCCACAACGCACGCAACCGCGGCTCACCGATCACGCGACCGACCACGAGACCACGAAGGTCGACGTACCCCGCGATCTCGTCGCGGGAGAAATCGAGCTGTACGCGCAGGTCGAAGTGATCGAAGGGCACGCGTGGGACGAACCGCTCGTCGGAGGGTAGCCCGTGGCTGACCCCGAGCTCGAGATGCAACAGCGACCGAGCGGTGGCGTCGAGTGCCCGGTTCCAGCCGGCCGCCATGTACGAGTGCACGACCGGCGGCGGCACGCGGCGCCAGGTGTCGCCAAACGCCGCGCGATTGGTCGTGCCGATCGGATCGATGACGGCTGCCATCACCCGACGCCCGATGCTCGGGCGCTCGCCGCCACCGGTGAGCACCGCCCGGCCCCAACGATGCAGCGCTTCACCGAAGAACGCACCAGCGATCGACGTGGTGAGCTGGTCGTTGATCGAAGATGGCTCGTTCTCCATCACCGTCTCCCACAGGAGCGAGCCGCCGAAGCCGTACGCGCTGGACGCCCAGAACCCGAGACCACTCGAGCGCGCGGTCAGGAACAGCGACGCACCTCCGTAGGGATGGGCGAACTGATTGACCGCGAACACATCGTCGTCGTAGACCCACGCACTGGTGAGGTTCGTGGCCATGGTGGACGGCGTGATCGCCGCCCACGGTGCGCCCGCCGCGCGCGCCGTCAGGTTGGCGATGATGTTGAGCGAGACGATCTCGAACGCGGGCACCAGGTAGTGCGTTGCGAGTGGTGCGTCGTCGCGGTAGCTCGCCGAGGTGGGCTTCGCTGGTGCTACGAGCTCGGTGACGTCGGCGATTCCGGGCTGTGCGTACGCGTTGGGCACCAGGACCACGAAGCCAGCAGCGACGACGAAGCCACGCATGGCGTCGAGTCAGGTGCTCGGGCCGAGGACGACAAGTGCCGGATACTTCGCGGCGCGCCACTCGGCGTCGAGCGAAGCCCACGTTCGCACCCGCCAGCCGGCCGCCGGGTCGAGGGTGACGATCTCGTCGCCGCGCATCGCGACCACCACTTCGTAGTGGCTCACCGCCTCGGTACGCGAGTACGGCCTGAGCAACCCGACGATGATGGGGCGTCCGGCACGCAGCTCGTGATCGAGCGTGGCATGGTCTGCCGTGATCGCGAATGCGATCAACCCGTGGGCTCTTGCAGCGGACCTGAGGTCACCCAGACGGATACCGTTCCTGGTCGGCGCGGCGATCGCGGGATCGTCTGTCGCCATCTGGATGTGCCAGCGGCCGGCAACCATGGCCAGCGCCGCGGCACCGCAGTCGAGCAGGCTGCGCTGCCGGAGGTCGGGCGTCGGGGCAGCCTTGATCCAGCCGGGCTCGCTGGCGACCCTCGACGGGTCGATCGGTCGCGCGCCGCCGGCATACGTCGCGCAGCCGCTGGCGACGAGGATCGCGATGGCGACCGCGCGCGCCGTCATAGGATGATGACGACGAGCAGGAGGACGAGCAACACCGTGACCAGGCTGCCGCCGATGTAGAGCGACTCGCCGCCGCCTTCGAACTTCGCCGCCTCGGGCGACTGCTTTTCACGTTGCGCGTAGCGCATGGCATCGTCGGCGGTCACGAGCTTCGGTGGATTCGTGGGCCTCGACTGCGCCGCGACCGGCGCCGGTTCGGCCGATGCTGCGAGCGGCGTTCCGAGCAGCGCGGCGCCGATGAGAAGAGTCGAGAGAATGCGATGGAGATGCATAACTGCCTTTCGGTTGGAGGAACGCTTGCTGGTCGAGTCGAGGCTCTGAAGCAACAGCTGGGCCACATGGCTGCGCGAGGTGACGGGGGGACGCATGTTCAGGCGGGCCGGATCGCCCACTTGTCAGGATCGCCCGGTGCGCGCGGCGCACTCCCGCGATGGGTCACTTCTTGTTCGGTTTACGGTCGCTGGACGGCTGAGCAGCCTTGTGGGCTTCCCTGGCGTCTTGCTTGTCCTGCTTGTCTTCGCGCTTGTCCTGCTTGTCTTCGCGTTTCTCTTCGCGCTTCTCCTGCTGGATCTCGCGTTTCTCTTCGCGCTTCTCCTGCTGGATCTCGCGGCGGTCTTCCTTGATCTCGCGCTTGTCCTCCACGGTGGCTTGCGCCCTGCCGTGATAGTGCACGTACATCGTCGGCCGCTCGATGCGGAGGATAGGTGCCGGCGGCGTCGCGACGCGAACCCAGCCGGTGGTGTGATACCGGCTCTGGTACCAGACGCCGCCGTCGTAGCGCCAGTACATGTTCGACGAGTAGAAGATCGGCTCGTCGTAGTCCTCGATGACCTGGACGCCGGCGCTGACGTAGACCAGCCGTGGTGTGGTCACCGAGGCGCTGTAGCGCGCCGAACCCGAGGCAGCGCAACCACCGACAAGCAGAACGAAGAGAAGCGAACTAATTGATTTCTGCATGCCCGGGTCGTGTGCAACCCGCATGCCCGCGTGGTTTCTCGCAGGTTGCCGTCGCAGATCGGCCAAACGCACAGGGCTATCGAGAAGCGTGGGGCGCTGCCGCTCGGGGCGCGGGGCGAAATCGCCCTGTTCGCTCGCGATGGCGAGGACACGTCACCGTGGCTACCGTGGAGAGCTCATGCAGCACCACGTCTACCTGTCACCCGGGATGTTCGGGTTTGGCAGGCTCGGCTCGTACAACTACTTCGTGCACGTCGAGCGCGAGCTCGCGTTGCGGTTCGCGGCCGCGGGTCACGAGCTCGTCGCGCACGTCATCGATGACCTGCCGACCGCCTCGATCCGGAGGCGCGCGACGCGGCTGGCCGAGACCGTCGCA
>Ga0137459_1000492_pt1 | contig 13959 bp, 25 predicted proteins | sample EasRivERMGT700_2_FD_104908 | JGI IMG/M metagenome (GOLD analysis project Ga0137459, IMG submission 104908) | Soil microbial communities from meander-bound floodplain in the East River, Colorado, USA - East River MetaG ERMGT700_2 | ecosystem: Environmental > Terrestrial > Soil > Floodplain ...
AGCAACAGCGGGGGATAAACTCCCCCGTTTTTTCCTCCCGCCTTCCCTCCACGTGGGCGATCTACCTCTGCCCCCGCGTGGGCACTCCTGGGCCGATCGCTAAGTGGGCGGAAGCAAAGATTTCGCTTGCGGCGTGGGTTCGCTTCTGATAGACTTCAACCTGTGGGGCATTTCAGCTCCACTAATCGTTGTTCAACTACAGGAGCTTTGCAAACATGAGCAAATACGTATGGGCAGGAAAGGTTCTCAGCGTCGATCTGGAGGACGGCCAACCGGCAATCGTCGTCGACACCGCGAAGTTCAACGACGCGGTGAAGGACAAGTCCTTCCTGCTCGGTGTTCAGACGAAGGTGCGCAACTTCACCGCTGGCAAGATGGATGACGCGGCGAAGGGCCGCAAGGCGATGGAAGACGGCGTGAAGGAGCTGTTCGCCGGCAACTGGGGAACGGAGAAGTCGGCCGCGGTCGAGCTGTCGGAACAGGAGAAGTCGGAAGTCATCTCCACCTACCTGGTCGAGGCGAAGCGGGCGGTCGGCGACAAGCGTGCGCCGAAGGAGATCATCGCGTCGTTCAAGGCGTTGCCCACGGAGCAGCAAGCGTCGATTCTGAAGAAGCACGAGCGGAACATCAACAAGCGCCTCAAGGCAGCGCTGAACGTCAAGAAGGGCAAAGGCGTGTCGAAGGAAGGACTGGATTACTAAGCAACAGCGACACGCAACAGACGAAAGCCACGCAGACAAAGCGTGGCTTTTTTTCGCCCTTAGCGACGGTATAGCGTGGGCGCTCAGTATTCCCCAGTATTCCCCTCGTTGCCATGTTTTAGCATATGGGCTATCCCTACCCCGAACTGCATCTTCCCGGGAAGTTGCTGCGTATTGTTCTTTTTTTTTTATTTTTTTTAAGTACACATACAGCACAACACACATCCCGGGAATTCGCTCTTAGAATTCCGGGGAAGTTGTAGGTAAGCCCACACCGATAGTAAGGGATAGCCCTATACCTAAAATATGGCAATGAGGGGAATACTAAGGAATACTGAGGAATCATGAGTTGACAGCGTGGCGCAGCTAAGCTATACTATCGTCTTTTAGTGAAAGGAGATTGAGATGTCGAATGCGAAAGCGTTGGCGGCCTACTCGCCGCTGTTTGCAGACTACTTAGCCCTGAAACCGGAGCAGCTACCGGTCGAGCTGACGTTTCCTAGCGAAAGACTAGCGCGGGCGTTTCGACTGCGGTGGCATGGGTATAGAAAGGCGGTCGAGCGGGCGGTTAGTAAGAATGACTGGGAAGGGGAAGGGGATAGTGAGCTAGCTCGCAATTGGAAACGAAGCGCGACGTACTCGATGCGGTTGCGCACGGATCCTTTTGCTGCAGGTGGGCCGACGACAGTTGTTATCGAACAGAGAGAGAGTGATGAAGTACTGACGATAATGGCGATGGCGTTAATACACGCAAAGCCGGCGGACGTAACTACTGCTGTAGCTGCTGTCGTTCCGACCACCCAGTTGGAGGTCGAGATGGGGAAACACAGCGACGCTCTCGCCGCGCTCGGCTACGGCACAAGCGGCGCTGTCGCCGTCACCGTGCCAGCCGATCAGCCCGAGGCGATAGTGCCGGCGCAGGAGAAATAGCTTTACACTGCCCGGGAATTATGATATACTCTTTTCTTGCGTGCAGCTCAGCGCCTCGGCGGAGCACGGCGATAGTATCTCAGAGGCGAAAGTAGTTATCGAGAGGTAGCAAATGCAACCGAAGCCGAACGTAGTCGTACAGAAGCTCACCTTCCGCAGGAAAAACAGCGATGAAGTCGTCGTAGTCCACCGGCAAGAGGCGCTCGCGGGCCATCCCTGCCACGACAACCGCGACGCCGATTTGATGTTGCTACTGACCATGAAGGCCGACTTTCATGAGTTCCAAGCAACGGGCCAGAGCAAGTACAACCCGCCGCTGGAGGAACGGCGATACTTTCCTAGAGGAGAACTCTTCAATGAGCAAAGTTAAATCCGACGCCGACATCCTTGCGCTATTCGCAAGGGTGTCGGAGGAGGTTAAACGAGCAGGCGCTGGCAGTCGAAAGGCCCGTGCGATCTCTCCAGCGTACCACGGCGATCAGAACGAGTGGAGCGATTTGGAACTGAGCAACATGATCGCTGCAGAACTGGAGGAGCGACAGCTGTGGGTTCTCAGCGGAGCGGTAATGTTGCGAGGGGAGCAACGCTGCATCTGCGGCCGGTCGCATACGAACACCTTCGGTATCTACGCTCGCGAACGCCATAGGAACGGCTGTATTCGCTTACGCAAGCCGACGCCGGAAGACTACGCGATGCTGGAGGTGCTCGAACGGCATGTCGAATATGCGCCGGTCGAGTTCGTGACGAACTGCGCCGACTGTTTCGAATGGGGAGAGCAGAGACTACAGTATAGCTTCCCGTTCGAGGGGCAAGGCAGCGTTCCGCCGGAAATACAGGAGCTGGTCGACTTGACCGTGACCGAAATGTTCGCTAGGCCCGCTGCTGAACCCCATAACTACTTCGGCGAAAGAACGGAACCCGTAGCTGTTGAGGACAGCAGCGAGGACGACGACGCTAGTCCGATGGATACGTTCGAAGCGTTTCGACAGCTGAAGAACGTCTGCTAATATGGCCACGCCAGGACTCAGTTTCATAAACGGCATGACAGCTGGAGTGCTGCTGTCAATCGCCGTAGTTTTGACACTACCGCGCTCAGTCGCAGTTCAACCTAAGGAGAAACAAGTGCAACCGATCGTCACGAAGGTCTACTTCACCAAGGCAACGAAGAACACGTTCGTCTTCAGCAAAGACCCAATGGATGCGACTTCGCCACTGCGAAGCGATATCTACGTCGAAAAGTCGGCCTTTCATGCCGGCACCTCGGTCCACGCGCTCGAACTCACCTTCACCCAGGTGACGAAGTGATGGTTCCGGACAAGTTCCGCGAAGTCGCGTACTTCGCGGCGCTTGAGGTGCTGTTACGCGGAACAGGTGAGGATGGAAAGTACAACTATACCGTCCACGACGTGCTCATCGTCACTTTCATGTTGGAGCACTTCAACCCGCGCGAAGAGCTGAAGAAACAGTTCCCCTACGCCGAACAGGCAAAGGCGCTGTTCGATGCCTATATTCAGTCGAAAGCAAGGTCAACAAATGGCTGACCATTTCGTCTGTCGCTGTAAGGCGTATCGTTTCCCCCACGAAATCAAAGGCGGGAAATGCACCGGCGCAGGGTGGCTTGTCGCGTTCCACAGCGACTGTTCGGCGAATAAAGTATGCCGAACCTGTTGCTACCACGCTGCGCCGTTCGATGGCGATTGCTATTGCGAAGTGGCGATCGAAACACGACCGAACCTTACCCACTGCGACGGCTACCTCGCCGAAGCGAAACGACAAGGAGTTAAACCATGAGAGTCTGCTTCATCGAGACGGAGAAGCTGGGCATTATGCGAGCCGTAGTCGATGGTATTATGACGGAGCCGCTGAAACGCCAGCGAGTAACGCGCATCCGTCGCCTCGGACACGTTCTGATCACACTGAAGCTGATCAACGACGATCCGATCCACTACATGACGTTCGGCAGTAACAGCGCCGGCGAGATGGGCCTTCTGGTCGTGCAGGATGCGAATGCGCCTGTCGCGATCGTTCATGATGCAACCTTACCGAAAGGAAACTGAAATGCCGAAACCAGTCGTAACGATGATCGACAGCGATACGTACCTCAAGCTGCACGACGAATGGGTGACGATCATGGCCGAGTCGATTCAGCACGAAGGCGGCGGCATGACACCGGCGCAGGAGATACGAATGACGCTGAGCAGACTCAGTGAGGCACTCGAGCGAGTGCAGATGCTTGCCGCAGCGGACGACGACGATGGCAAGATCGACTGACCCGAAGATCGAGAAGAGTATCGCGATACCGAAGTCGCTCGTTGAAAAGACCGAGATACTTCTGGTGAATCCGATGACAATGCGAGTCGAGCACGGCGCATGGAGCCGCTTGGTATCGCAACTGTTGCGGAAATACCATGAAGAACTCGCCTTCGGTACAGCGAAGCCACCCACCCTGATGGACTTTTAAAGTACGAAAGGACAGCTATACTTTCACAAGAACAGAAGCAAAAGGCACTCGAACAGATGTTAACCATCACCAACACGATCGTTGCCGTGAAGGGAAAGAAATACGCCGAGCTGGTACACATGTGGTCAAAGTTGCGGATGATACAGTCGCTACTGGAACACGACCAGGTGCCAGCTCCTCTTGCACACGCGGTCATGAGCACAGTGTCCGGAATGATGACAGTCTTGATCGCACGCCATACCGGTGCGGAGATCGACATCGCTCAGCTCGACGACGACGCGCGCGCCATCGTCAACGCCTCCTTCAGCGTGTTCGGCATACGTGTGAAGGCAGGTGAACAGAAGCCGGAGTAGCGATCGCTCCACAGCCCCGGGATTCCCTATCCGAATCCCGGGGAAGTGGGTCGAATCCGCTTGACTTCGTGGGCTGCCTCAGGCATAATACGTCCTGGCCTTTTTCGGAGCAGCGTGCATGTATTCAGATGAACAGTTGAACGACCTTCGTTCAAAAGTCCTAGCCAACCGTTCCGCACGTGAGCGGGGAGAACCGGAGCCGCATAGTATCGATACGACAACGTTGCGAAACGTCGTCGATCAGCTGCAAACTGGCCGTGTCGCTGCTGCGTTCGCCAGCGTTCCGAAGAAGAACGCAGAGGCGATCGACCCGGCTGATCCGACCCTGGCCAACTGGTAACAGTCGCAGCAGTCGCAGCAGTCGTAACACTTCACAACAGGAGAGCAAAATGACGACACGTAAGGAACTCGCAGCGAAGAACAAAGAGCTGATGCAACAGCTCGCAGCCCACGCTGGCAATACCCGCAAGACGCTGAACGCCCGCGTCGCGACGACGGAACAGCTGTGCAAGAAGCTGACGGAAGCGCTCGAAACGGAGAAGCAAGCGCACGCGACGACAGCCTCCCGGTTGACCGGTCGCATCGCGCAGCTCGAAGCCGACGTTGCTGCACTGACGACTGAGATCGCCGGCTAGCGATCGCTACTGTGCGTGTCGAACTGAACTACAGGCCGAACTACATCGTCCAGGACAGGCTGTCCGGACGCGTTCTGGCGTTCTGCGACTCGCAACAGGAAGCAGCTGTACTCGTATCACGCGACCTATGGCAAGGTTGCGTTCCGCAATACTACCCTGTTCCACCTCTGCACAGCAGTACGCCGGCGGCTTAGTAACCTTCGGGCGAACACCGCCGGTCCTGCTGTGCAGCAGGTGGAATTTATCGTACAGGAGTTCGCATGACTAAGTTCCCCGCACCAGTATTTCCCGAACTCATCGACAACACCATGCGGGAGGCCTTCTTCGTCTGCCCGCAGAAGTGGTTCAACAGCTTCTGTCGTGGCCTGTCGCCGGTACAGCAATCGGTGCACTTGCTCGCCGGTGCAGCGTTCGCCCGCGGGCTTGAGGTCACGCGACGAAGCTACTTCCAGCTGAAGCACGAACCGAACACAGCCATCGGCTTAGGTGTTCGGGCACTGTTGGAACACTACGGCGATTTCGAACCGCCGGACAACAGCAATAAGTCGGCGACACGGATGGCGGAAGCTCTCGTGTCGTACTTTCAGCAGTACCCACTAGCTACCGACTATCTCCAACCTTTCATCGCTGCAAACGGCGAGCCGGCAATCGAATTCACCTTCGCCGGTGAAATTCCTGACGTCCTCCACCCGGTAACGGGCAGCCCGCTGCTCTACGGCGGCCGCTTCGACATGCTCGCCGTTCGCGATGGCGTACTGTTCGTCGACGACGAGAAAACGACGTCGCAACTCGGCGCGACCTGGTCGTCGCAGTGGGATTTGAACTCTCAATTCACCGGCTACTGCTGGGGCGCCCGTCAGCATGGCTTTCCAGTCGCCGGCGCGATCGTGCGGGGCATCTCTATACTGAAGAACGGCTTCGGGCACGCACAGTCGATACAATACCGCCCGCAATGGGTGATCGACCGGTGGATGGAGCAACTAAAGCGCGACGCGAAGCGGATGATCGAGGCGTGGAAGATGCAGCAGTTCGACTACGCTCTCGGCAGCGCCTGTTCAGCGTATGGCGGTTGCAGCTTCAAACTGCTCTGCACCAGTCCGACGCCGGACGACTGGGTGGAGACGAACTACAGCCATCGCATCTGGGACCCGATGCATAAAGGTGCGAGCGCGTCGTGAGATTCCGTCCGATGTTGGCTTCACCAATCGAGTTCGATCGACTGGTATTTCCCGTCTTCGCCAGCCCAAAACTCGACGGAGTTCGGGCGCTGCGCATGTCGAGCTGTTTCCTATCGCGGACACTGAAGCCGCTGCCGAATCAACACCTGCAGGCCAGGTTCACTCTGCCCGACGGCTTAGATGGCGAAGTTATCGTCGGCGACCCGCGGGCTAGCGATTGTTATTTGAAGACGGTCTCGACGATTATGTCGGAGAATGTTACCTCTGCCGGAGTGAAGTACTACATCTTCGACAACTTCAACGAGCCGTTGTTGGCTTACGACCAACGGCGGCCTTTAGTTATCAATCATCCCGACTGCGTTATTCTCGAGCAGTTTCATGTAAATACGCTCGTCGGCCTACTTGAGCTAGAGAAACAAATGCTCTCCGAAGGTTACGAAGGGCTGATCGTGCGGGACGTACACGGACGGTATAAGTTCGGCCGCAGTACCGCCCGCGAGGGCATTATGTTGAAGCTGAAGCGTTTCAACGACGCCGAGGCGATCGTGCAGGGTTTCGTAGAGCACATGCATAATGCGAACGAGGCGCAAGAAGACGAGCGTGGCTTTACGAAGCGCAGCTCACACCAGGAGAATCAAATACCAACAGGAAAGCTCGGCGCTCTTCTCGTCGAATGGCAGGGCGTTCACTTCAACATCGGCACCGGCTTTACCGACGCCGATCGCCAACGCATCTGGAACTGCCAAGAGCTGTACTTGGGGAAGTTCTGTCGATTTAAGTATCTGAACGTCGGCATGAAAGAAGCACCGAGGCATCCGGTGTTTCTAGGCTGGCGTAATCCAATCGACTTCCCAGCTATTCCCGAGGCGAATTCCGAGGAAGTACAATCGCTCAACGACTCTCTCAACGACTTTTAAAGGAGACTACTATGCAACAGAACGTGTTGGACGTACTGACGAACCTCTTCGAAGATCATATCGAAGACGCGCTGGAAGCGGCGCACGACGCCTACGGCGAAGCGGTGGAGAAATACGGCGCACACAGCTACGGTCTCGCGATGGCGCAGTCCGTTGCCGATGCGGCGCTGTTGGAGCACCTGCGGGCAAATGTGAAGCAGTCACTCGACTTCGGAGGATAGCATGACTTCCCGTCCAGGTCCGAAGATACTCCTCGTTGGAAAATCAGGCGCAGGGAAAACGTACTCTCTACGAACGCTGATTGCCGCCGGCATTAAGCCGTACATTATCTTCACTGAACAAGGCAGCGAAGCACTCGGCGATCTGCCAAGCGATAGCTATGCTCAGCGATACATCCCCGCGGCTCCACTCGGCTTTGCTCACCTGATCGACCGAGCGAAAAAGGTCTCTCTGCTGAGTTACGAGTCGTTAACGAAACTCCCGCCGGTCATGAAGGAGAAGTACGCGCAATTCATCGACGTAGCGACGTGTTGCGCGAAATTCGTCGACGATAACGGCGTAGCCCACGGCGACGTCACTGAATGGAAGACCGATCGCGCACTCGTGATCGACAACCTTTCCGGCCTGAGTCGTATGGCGATGCAGCTCATGGTCGGAGCAAAGCCGACGAAGGCGCAGAACGAATACGGCGTTGCGATGGATCAGATCGAGGCGATAATATACCAATGGTGCAACATCCGCTGTTGGTTCGTATTGATCGCCCACGTCGAACGCGAGATCGACGAGATCAGCGGCGGGTCGGAGAATATGGTGCAGACGCTCGGACGAAAACTGGCGCCGAAGCTGCCGAGTATGTTCAGCGATGTTCTACTGGCCCGGAAGGAGGGAACGACGTTTACATGGAGCACAGCGGCGGCGACGTATGAATTGAAGAACCGCTACTGGCCGTTGAATGACAAAATGCCGCCGACGTTCCAGACCGGCTACGATGAGTGGATCAAGCGCGGCGGGAACCCGAAAGAGTAGCGATGAACACTACCCGGTTCGTAGTCGAGCGTCGACCTTTCGATGATGCGGTGCGCCTTTACGCCAAAGGCACAGACAGCGATGGTTCCTTTGCTTACATCTGTCGAGGCGTAGACGTACATCGCATGAAGTCTGGTGAGTTCTGGCCAGAGTTTCTGACCTTTCCCGACATGTGGGGACCAACTGCACAGGCGCTGTTTCAAGCGCTGTGGGACGCCGGCTTTCGTCCTAACGAAGGAGAAGCTACAGCTGCGCATGTCGAAGCGATGCGACTTCATTTGAAAGACATGCGCTCGCTCGTCTTCAAGAGACGACTGCCATGAGGTACAAACATCTCCTCATCAACGACGATTACTACTCTTTCGTCGCGCCAGTTGCGAAAACGTCTACGTACGGATGGCTCTGCGGTTGCGGCCTTCAGGAAGGTTCGGGCGTGTACAAACTGCTCAGCGCGTTGCCGAAAGGACAAATACTCGTCGGCTCGCCGCAAGCAGACGATGGAAGTCGTGACAAATTCCGCACGCAAAACAGCATCCGCTACTTCAACCGCGTGTGGGGGAGGAAGCACGAGTTTCGGGAATCGTTGCTGACCCACTACAAGTTCCATCTCTTCTTCAACGCAGCACAGCTGCCTCGTGGCTTTGTCGGTAGTATGAACATGACGGCGAACCGGTGGAATGAGGTGATGATAGAAGTCGAGCTGACGGTGACGAATGAGTTAACTCATCTGTTCTCCACCCTGTGGAGGAACGCAAAGGAGGTGTCGGCACATAAAGGAACCCTGTTGCAAAATTTCGCAGAGCGCGTTGTGAAACGGGCGATGGATACAGAAAAATAAGCCCCGAGTACTTTACCTTAACCTTACAGGAGCATTACCAATGGGATTTGACGTAACGAAGTTTCTCAACACGCAAGTCAGTGAGCCGATGGACACGCAGCTGGTTCCAATCCCGGAAGGGGAGTACCGTGCGCTGGTCAAGGACATCAAGCCGAGGATGGCGAAAGACAGCCCGATCCTCGACGTGACCTGGACTGTCGACGACCCGGCCGGGCAGGTCGCAGCAGTGACGGGGTTGAAGGAGAACAATGCCCGCCAGAGCGTGTTTCTCGATCTTCTGCCGAACGGCGGCTTCGACCTCAGCAAGGGGAAGAATACGCAGCTTGGCAAACTCCGTGACGCGGTCGGCCAGAACATTCCCGGGCAACCGTGGATGCCTGGCAATCTGAAGGGCGCTGTGGCGAAGATCAAGATCGGCCACAGAGCGGCGGAAGACGGCAGCGGTAACGTCTTCATGGACGTGAAGGCGGTTACGAAGGTATCGTAGCACTGACAGTCCTGCGGAAGAGACGGCAGAACATCGCCGTCTCTTTCGTTCTTTCTGGAGACGAGGATGAGAACAGTACTTGGCTTGCTAGCGGTGCTAGCTGTTACAATCGCTGCTGCTGCGGTTGTAACAGATAACAATGGCTGTATGCAGTTCTCCGTTTGGATGGAACGGACACATTTCACATGGTGCCCGCCGACACATGCGCGGTATTGAGGAGTGAACGATGACTGATACGTTGAGCAGGGAGGAGCAAGCGTGCGCGCTACTTCGGGAATGGCTTGAAACGGAACTAGATTCCATGGACGAGGAATTTGAGCCGTGGATCGAATCATTCACGAATCGGATACACACAGTTTTGGCCCTCCGCAGCCTCGACGCGGGGGCGGTGAGGGAGGCTGTATGGCTCATTGAGCGCGGGCAAGAACACGGACAACAGCCCGCGTTATGGTGGGTGCAAAACGAGGACCGGCCCGGCCATCCTTATTCTGGGCGGTGGACTGAGGACGCAAACAAGGCGCGAAAGTTTGCAACAAGAGACTTGGCGGAAAGAGAAGGCCAGCGCTACGTTGGCCATTTATACGGCGTGACTGAGCATGTTTTTCTCAGTGCCATCGACCGCTCGAAGATCAACGCCGCGCCGCAGCCCTCGACTGCCAATATGATCACTGCCCCTTCTACCGAGGGGGTAGGGCAGGGAGAGGTTGCTGGCGCGGCACCAGATGTGCGGGAGTCCCGCAAAGCAACGCTCTCCGAAGCATTGGAAGTCATGCGCGCCAGACTGTCAGAGCATCTGTCGCCAGCGGAGAAACGCGAACTAGAGCAAGCCGCCGCCCTGCTCGCCCAGACTGCCGCAGCCGAGGAAGAACTCCTAGACATTCCGTCGTTCCTGCGAAAGTGGCCGGATGAAAAGCCAGCCGCAGCCGGGGTGAGCGAGAGGTGGATGCCGAATCCTACCGACGCCGATATTGCCGACCCGCTGTTCGAGGCCATCTGGCAAGTCACTAAACGATGGGGCGTGAACGCGCCGGAGTATTACGTTGGTTACTGCGGCATGAACGGAAGCCACGTCCTGCTGATACTCAACGCCATCCGCCACTCCCTCGCCGAGCGGGCGGACAGGGTGAGCGTGCCGAGGAAGCGGCTCCAACACTGGATCGAGTATTGGAGCGGGAATAGAAACGATACTGCAATGCACGACGCCTTGGAACACATAATCAACGAGGTTGAATCTGTGCTCGCAAAGGGAAAGGTATGAAACTCAACGTCGGCTGCGGCCTCCACCCGCTGGAGAGCTATGTCAATCTCGACAAAGTCGCCGGCCCAGGAATAGACTGCGTTACTGACCTAGACTACACAATCCAACTGCGCTACGACGACGACACCTTCGACGAGATTCTCATGAGTCACATACTCGAGCACCTACATCGCCCGCTCGCCGTTATGCAAGAGCTTCATCGCGTAGCGAAGCCTGGGTGTCTCTGCACGATACGGTTGCCATACGGCTCCAGCGACAACGCCTGGGAAGACCCGACGCACGTCCGGCCCTACTTCATCGGCTCCTTTCAGTACTTCAGCCAGCTGGCGTATGCAAAGGCAGACTACGGCTACCGCGGCGACTGGAGGATAAAGGAACGTCGGCTTCGCGTGCAGAAAGACCTGCTGAAGTATCGTGACGATCTTGAGCATCTGTTCAGCTTGGTAAACAGAGGGCGCAACTTTGTGGAAGAAATGACTGTCGTCCTCGAAGCCGTAAAGCCGATCCGCTCGCCCAACGACCCCGTTCCCGAGCGCAGCCCGATTCAATTCGACTTCGGAGGCTGAAGTGTACTGCCGACATAAATGGCTTGGGCGCACGATAATCGGCGCCCGTAGCGTTCACGTAACTCATCTACACTGTCTTCGCTGCCAGAAGGACATGTGGCAGACGTTTCCCAAGTCACCCAGTCACTGCACCGGCACTCCCGCAGAAGACAAGGCTGTTCGTCAGGCGGCGGCAAACAAATTTCGCACTTGTTAACCGGAGACTATAATGGAGGTTCTTTGTGTTCCCATTGCAGACATTACCATTCCCCCCGAGCGCATTCGTCGAGCTTTTGACACAGGAAAGCTTAACGAACTCGCGGAAAGCATTGTTAGACTCGGCCTCATGCACCCCGTTGTTGTGCGCCGTCTTCCGACCGGACAGGGAACAGAACTGGTTGCTGGGGAACGCCGTTTACGCTGCATTGCTCAGATTTACGCGAAAGGTCTTAGTTTTCACTGCGCGGGAGCCTTGGTTCCTACGGGCACCGTTCCTACATTACAACTCCAAACTCTCTCCGCGCAGGAAGTTTTGGAGGCGGAATTACAAGAGAATACTGTTCGTCAGGATATATCCTGGCAGGAGCGAAGTGTTGCAATTGCGAAACTCCACCACCTTCGAGCTTCGCAGCGTGCCATCGGAGGCGAAGTTCAAACGCTCAAGGCAACGACGGAAGAAGTCGTCGGTGACGATCCGAGCGGGTACGCGCAACAGCAAATCCGCAACGCTATCATCCTCGCCTCGCACCTTCACGACCCAGACGTCGCCAAAGCCGGGTCGCAGAAGGAGGCGATAAAGATCGTCGAGCGGAAGACGAAGGAGCTCTTCGCACAGGAGCTAAGCTCCCGAATTGACATTACCCAGTTGCAGTCGAAACACCGGCTGATTCTCGGCTCGTGCATATACCTCGACGAGGAGACCCTCGTTGAAGACCCCGCACAGTCGCAACTGCGAAAGTTTCCAGACAAGACCTTCGACGTCATTATGACCGACCCGCCGTATGGTGTGTCTGCCGACGACTGGGTGGCACTTTCTGGTTCGGAAGCAGCGACGAAGCACCGCTACCGCGACGACTTTGACTACGTCAAGGCGCTTATGACAACGTTTCTACCTGAAGCCTTCCGTGTCTCAAAGCCAGCTGCGCACATGTACATGTGCTGCGACATTCGCCTTTGGCCAGTCTGGGCTAAAATGGCAGCGGAAGTCGGTTGGGCCGTCTGGCCTGTACCACTCATCTGGAGCAAGAAAGGCCAGGGTATGATCATCGGCAATGTTGACGGCCCACGGAGGACATATGAAGCTATTCTCTATGCTCGTTGCGGCGGTAAAGGCGTGCAGAAAGTCGGCTCCGACGTTGTCGAAGTCGCAAGTGTTCAAGCCGAACTGCACGCAGCACAGAAGCCAGTCGAGCTCTACGAAATCCTCCTCAGCTGGTCCTGCGTCGCCGGAGACTCCGTCCTCGACGCCTTTGCCGGAAGCGGAACGATCTTTCCCGCGGCGAACAGATTGAAACTCTACGCAACCGCGATCGAAAAGCGGCCGGAGAACGTGATCATCGCCGGGAATCGGATTAACGATACGGAAGAGAAAGACAACTCTCTCTCAACCTTCTGAGGTGACAATGGAAACTCCGCCCCGGTTTAGCTATAAGGATACTTTCGTAAGTGCCTTTGATATTATGTCAAAGGACGTCCACGACGCCGCTATCGAAAAGGGCTTTTGGAACGCAAAAGAGCCCCAGTTGGTTAGCACGAAACTGATGCTGGTCGTGACGGAGCTGGCGGAAGCCTGTGAGGCTGATCGCCACGGCAATCCACCCGACCAGCACTTGCCCAACAGAGGCAGTGTCGGTGTGGAGCTCGCCGACGCGGTGATTCGAATAATGGATCTTGCGAAGCGTTTATCCATTCCTCTCGGCAGGATCATTGTCGAGAAGTGTCAATACAACGAAAGCCGCCCGTATAAGCACGGGAAGGAGTACTAATGGACGGACAGATTAGCATTAGTCGTACACTCGACAACGACGCGCTCGAGATTCGTATGATAATCAACATTACGAATCACGACATGCTCGACGGCCACCTGTCCGGTGACGCACTTCTCGCGCTGGAAAAGGCAATGCTAGTAACAGAAAGCTTCCACATGAAGCTTGCCTGTCTCGTTGCGATCATTGCTACCGTGCAAGACCGGCACATGAATCCGATTCTGCAGTTGAAGAAAATCGACTGCGTCATTCCGAAGAAGCGCTGACGATGGACGGTATTCGCGTAGGTCCGTCCGGCGATCGTTCAGCGAAGATCGTTATTGTTGGCGAGGCGCCAGGTGCAGACGAAGAACTGAAAAGACTGCCGTTCGTCGGTAGCTCAGGCCAGGAACTCGATCGTATGCTGCACGAAGCAGGAATACTTCGAACGGAGTGTTACCTAACGAACGTCAGCAAACTCCGCCCACCGGGAAACAACATCGACCTCTGGTTCGCCGACACGAAGAAGAAGGGACTTGAGCTTGGCTATACTTCCTTCATGGGAGAGTACGTTCACGAACACGTGATCGACAGCGTTCGCGAGTTGCATGCTGAGCTGAGTGAGCTGAATCCAAACATCATCATAGCTCTCGGTGGGACTGCACT
>Ga0137459_1000493_pt1 | contig 13951 bp, 10 predicted proteins | sample EasRivERMGT700_2_FD_104908 | JGI IMG/M metagenome (GOLD analysis project Ga0137459, IMG submission 104908) | Soil microbial communities from meander-bound floodplain in the East River, Colorado, USA - East River MetaG ERMGT700_2 | ecosystem: Environmental > Terrestrial > Soil > Floodplain ...
ACGGCGGCGCCGCTCCGCGAGCACGCGCATGGCCCCCACATCACGGGACGGCGCGAATCACAACCTGGCATCACCCGTGCGATGGGCACGTGGCTGTGGTCGATCCGGCGGGCAGGCCGCGTCGGCTACCGACCGGCGCGCAGCGCGTCCCGAAAATCGCGCATCGCCTCGATCGCGCTGCGGCGATCGAGGAACTTGCACAAGAACCCCAGGTCGAGCTCTGGCAGCAGCGTGCTCCGCTCGGCCGGGTGGTAGCGAGCTGCCGAGAGCACGTGGACCGAGAGCACGCCGTCCTTCCAGAACCACACCTCGCTGATCTTCAACCGGCGATAGATCTCGAGCTTGTCGATACTGCCGCTGGTCCAGATCACCTCGATCACGAGATCCGGACGCTCCTTGTCCTGGTCCGGACCGATGATGTAGCACTCGTCGGGCTCGACCCCCGCGAGCTCGGGCGCGCGCTTCAGCGTCCAGCCCCCGTAGGGTGACAGGACGAGGTCGCGCTCGAGCGCGAACACCTCGACCAGGCAGCCCAGGTACGACTTCGTATGTACATGCCCCTTGGACGGAAACATCAGCTCCAGTGCTCCGTCCAGATAGGCCATCCGTGGCGCGGATGCCTCCCCTCGCAGCGCGAGCTGGACCTCGAAGTGGCTCCACGGCACGTTATACATGACGATCCGCTCGTCGGCGGTCGGTACGTACTCGCCCGCGGGAATGGCGGCGGGTAGCGACATCTCGATGCAGGGTATCACGCCGACCACCGGCGGATCGTCAGCGCAGCTCGGTGGCCATCTTCGTGCGTTGCTTGGCCAGCGTCTTGCTCCGCTGGCGTTCCTCGTCGAGCAGGACCTCGACCTTCTGGCGCAGCGCCTTCTCCTGCGCGCTCGCCGTGCGCGCCGCATCGAGCGCGCCCTTCAGCTGGGTGTTGGCGCGCTGGAGCTCCGTGCGGCTGAGCTGGGCATCTTCGCCGGCCTCCGTCGCCTGCTTCTCCGCGGCGAGGCGCGCGGCCTCCTTGTCCTGGACGACCTTGAGCTGATCCGCGAGCTCGCCGCGTGCCGTGCGCGCTTCGTCGGCCTTGCGGAGGGCTTGCTGCTCGGCATTGCGCACCCGGATGACCACGACCAGCGCGGCGAGCACGAGGCCGGCGAGCACGACCATGGTCGCCGCCACCGCGAGCCGCTTGATCCGGCCGCTGCGCATCGCGAGCGCGATCACCGAGTCGAGGAACCGGCGCTCGCGCGGGCCCAGCGTGTTGCCGAGCCGCGCCGCGAGCCGGCGGCCCTCCTCGGCGGTATCGCCCCGCCACAACAGGCCCTGCGGACAGCCGCGCGCCTCCCACTGCTGCGCCGCCTGCCGGACCTGGACCAGGAACGCGGCTTGCTCGCGCCCGGCGTCCGCCCACAGCCGCAGCTGCGGCCACGCCGAGATCAGCGACTCGTGGATGATCTCGACGGTGGCGCCCGCGCCCTGGTCGTCGGACCTCGACACCAGCAGGCGCGCCGCCACCAGCAGGTCGACGAGCCCGTGGACCTCGGCGGCCACCGGTGACAGCATGGTCAGCTCGGCGAGATCGACGACGGCGCGCGTGCCGTCCGCGGTGACCAGGCGCTGGAACACCGCCTGCGCGAGCTGGCGGCGCGCCGGCGGGAGCTCGGCGAGCACGGCATCGGCGTGGGCCGCGAGCGCGCCGGCGATCCCCCCCATCGCGAGGTAGCTCGCGGTGGTCAGCAGCCGGCGCGACCGGTCCCTCGCCTCCCACATCCGGGCCGCCGCGAACTGGAGCAGGGGGAGCGCGCCCGGCGCCTCTGCCATGGCGCAGAGCATGTGGGCGACCAGCTCGGCCGACTCGAACGCGTGACCGGCCTGCTCCGCGGGCCGCACCAGGGCGTGCCACAAGCCGTCTTGCCCGAGCGGCATCAGGTAGTGCATGCCCTCGGTCAGGCTCGCCATGAACGCGCGGTCCTCGGCCGCACGATCGAGGAAGTCGGAGCGCATCGAGACGATCACGCGCACCGGGCTCGACGGATCGTCGGCCGCGGCGCGCAGGCACGTGACGAACGCGCAGCGCTCGCGCGGATCATGGACCAGCGTGTAGAGCTCCTCGAACTGATCGACGTAGAGCAGCACCCCGCAGCCGGAGGCAGCCGCGCGCCAGCGCAGGATGGCACCGAGATAGCCCGGCTCCTCGAACATCCGCCGCGCGATCGCCCGGATGTGCTCGGGGTCGGCTCCGTTCGACGGATCGATCAGCTGGGCGAGCCCGAGCAGCGGCGACCGCCCGGGCCGCATCGTGATCGTGTCCCACGCCGCCTCGCGCTTGAGCGCCGGGACGACGCCCGCGCGCACGAACGACGACTTGCCGACGCCGGACGGGCCGACGATCGAGATCAGGGGCTGGGTGGCGAGCCGGCCGAGCACGCGCGCGACCTGGTCGGCCCGGCCGAAGAACCGCTCGGCGTCGGCCTCCTGGAACGACTGCATGCCGGGATACGGGCAGCGGTCCTCGGCCGCCACGACGTGGTGATGCGGCAGCAGCGGCTCGAGCGCGTCGAGCAGCGCGCGCGCGGTGGCGAACCGCTCGGCCTTCGGCTTGCGCAGGCAGCGATCGATGATCGCCGCGAGGTCGGCGGGGAGATCGGGGCGCACCGCCGTGACGCTGCGCACCGGCTCGTCGGGCGACATCACCGCGTACATGAGCGAGCGCGCGTCGAGGTGCGCGAACGGATGCGCGCCGGTCACCAGCCGGAACAGGATCACGCCGAACGCCCAGATATCGGTGCGATGATCGACGTCGGTCCCCGCCCATTGCTCGGGAGACATGTACGACCGCGTGCCGATCGGTCCGTTGCTGCTGATCGTGATGTGGGTCTCGTCGTCGTGCACGGGCGTGCCAGGCGCCTGCGGACCCTCGGTGGATGGTGTGCCGTGCAGCTTCGCGATCCCGAAGTCGAGGACCTTCACGATCCCGGTCGACGTGACGAAGATGTTGTCGGGCTTGAGGTCGCGGTGGACGATCCCCGCGTTGTGGGCATGGTCGAGCGCACGGACGACCGCGATCATCACCTCGACGATCCGCACCAGCGGCAGCGGGCGCTCGCCGTGGAGCTTGGCCAGCGACTTGCCTTCGAGGTACTCGAGCACCAGGTACGGCATCCCGGCGTGCTCGTTCATGTCGTGGATGACGACGATGTTCTCGTGCGTGCACTTGGCCGTCGCGCGGGCCTCCACGAGCACCAGCGTCGCGGCCGCCTGGCTTTGCGGATAGAGGAACTTCAGCGCGACCAGCCGGCCGAGCCGGACGTCGCGCGCGAGGTGCACTTCGCCCATCCCGCCGCTGCCGAGCGCGCGGATGATCTCGTAGTGCTCGACCCGGGTGCCGGGTTCGACCACGGACCGCTTCGGCGGCTTCGCCGGCTGGCCGTCCCGGGGCGCAGCGCCGATGGCCGCCACGCTCAGTCCACCGTGAGCGAGATGCCCACGCCGACGTAGCCTCGCGCCACGGTCAAGCCGGGGGTGACCCGGTGGTCCTCCAGCTTGTGGGGGCGGTTCAGGATCGCCATCACGCCGGCGGTGATCGCCAGCGCACCGGCGCCGCTCCACAACGCGATCGCGACCTCGCTCTTGTGGCGCGCGGAGGTCGCACGGCTCTTGAGCGCGCCCGGGATCTCCGCATCGGTGCAGCCGATCGGGCACAGGCGAGCGAGGTCCTGGTCGTAGTGCTTGATCTCGGAGCGCGCGGACAGGTAGACCCCACCCCCGACGAGGCCGAACACGACGCTGCTGCCGGCGACGGCCCAGGGCGTCCACCACTGCCAGCGCCCGCGCGCGATCTTGAGCTTTTCAGGCACGAGCACGATCTGCTCGGTGACGGACTTACCGGCGGGGAGATCGAGCGCGCGAGAGTCGGTGACGTACCCGGGCAGGGTCGCGACCAGCTGGTGCTTGCCGGCCAGGAGCTTCATCGTGTGCTCGCCGGCGCCGGTGAGCGCCTGACCGCCGTCGACCATGACCTTGATGTCGGGCTGGGTGGACGCAACCGTCAGCTCGGCGAGGCTCGACTCGAGCACGGCGAGGTACGTCATCGCCTCGGTGTGGAGGCGCTTGCCGAGCGGTGCATCGCCGAACCGCAGCGCCTGCTTGAGGTGATCCCACGCAACCAGCGGCTGCCGCATGTTGATGAGGCAGATCGCCATGTTGAAGCGAATGTTGGGGTGATCCCAGGCGGCGAGCGCGATCTCGTACTTCGCGACCGCTTCGGTGTACTTCGCCTGCTCGAAGAACACGTTGCCTGCCTGGAACAGCTGCAGCGCGCGCGATTGTGCCGCTTCGGGAACTCCGCGCGCCCACGGCGTCACCGACTTCTTGCCGGCGACGCTCGGGGCCGGGCTCGGCTTCGCAGGGGCCGCCGGGCTCGCCACCGGCGTCGGGCTCGGCTTCGCGGGGGCCGCCGGGCTCGCCACCGGCGTCGGGCTCGGCTTCGCGGGGGCCGCCGGGCTCGCCACCGGCGTCGGGTCGGCCCGAGCTCCCGGTTCGACCACGGCGGCAACCAGCAAGATCCAGGTCGCGGCGGCGACGCGTAATCTCACGGCCGAGACGGTACCACGGTCGTCGTCGTTACCGATCGATCAAGTGCGTGCCGTGGAGCATCGGATGATCGAGCTCCTGCCGGCCGGTGGAGCTGAAGATGTGTAACGGAATGCACAACAGGGGCTCGGCCCCGGTCTCGAAGTGATGCGGGCACATCGGCTCGAGGACGCACACCATGCCGTGAACCAGCTCGTGCTTGACGGTGTGGTCGCCGATACCGACCACGCTGACGCCGCGGCCGCTCAGCACGTAGACCACCCTCACGGTCGAGTGAACGTGGTGGACCTGCTCGGTGGTATGAGGGGGCATGGAGAGCAGCTGGAGCGTCGGATCCCCCGGCCGATCCGCAGGAAACAGCTGCTTGGTCGAGCAGCCGTTGACGTACGGCAGGACGGTGCCCTGGTGGATCGTCGTCGACTTGTCCTCCGGCATGTAGCCGCGGATCACGGTCGCCAGGTGGCGGCTCGCGACCCGCGCCGGGCCGCGGCGCAACGACGCAGATCGAGCATCGTCGCCGAGGTAGTAGACGCAATCACCGGCGTCGACCGTCACCTCGTGGATCCCGATGAACGCTCGGTAGTGATAGAGGTTCGTCGACCGCGCCTCGACCACCGCGTGACTCCCGGGCGCGAAGCACCGGACGCCGTAGACCTCCGCGAGATCCCGATTGATCGGGACGGTGTCGCCGTCTCTGGCGGCCACTGTCATCGACAACATCATTCCAGATCTCGACCGGCCCGAGCAACCTGATAGGATGCCCGACATGGTGGGGTCTCGACACGCGCCCCTCATGGCGATCATGGTTGCCCTCGGGATCGCCAGCACCGGATGCGCGACCAGCCAGGCCACGCGGTGCGGCGACCTGATCTGCCCGGTCGGGCGCGCCTGCGCGCGTGGGACCTGCGTCGATGAGTCGATCGTCACCGCGTGCGGCCGGCTGGCCGAGGGCGCGTCCTGCACCCTGCCCGAGATCGGGACCGGGACGTGTCAGACCGGGCTGTGTCTGGTCGGCACCTGCGGAGATGGCGTGATCAACGCGATCGACGCGTGCGACGGCGCAGAGCTCGGCGGCAAGACGTGCCTCGACTTCGGCTCGAACGACGCCGGCGGGCTCGCGTGCACGGCCGACTGCTCGTTCGACACCACCAGGTGCACGGCGTTCTGCGGCGACGGGACCAAGAACACGTCCGAGCCGTGTGATGGCACGGACTTCGCGGGCAGGACGTGCATCACCGAAGGGTTCTACACCGGCAAGCTCGTGTGCACGAGTGACTGCGCGATCAACGTCGGCGATTGCAGCGGCAGGTGCGGCGACAACCTGCGCAACTCGTTCGTGGAGCAGTGCGACGGCGCCGACTTCGATGGCAGCACGTGCGCGACGCGCGGGTATCTCGGCGCGGTCTCGCCGTTGCTATGTACCCCGGCGTGCTCGTTCGACCCGACGAGCTGTACCTGCGGCAGCGAGCTGTGCCTGCGGAACACCCAGCAGTGCGTCCTGATCGACGAAGTCTATACCTGCGAGGTCATACCGTGATGAGGTCCACGCGCTCGATCATCGTGTACGTGTTGGTGGGCTCGGCGATCGTGCTGGGCTCGGCCTGCGTGACGAGCAACGCGTCGCGCTGCAACAACAACAACCTGGTCTGTCCCTCGGGGATGACGTGCTCTCCGTCGGGCGAGCAGTGCGTCGACATCGATCTGGTCGATGCCTGCCGGGGCAACGACGACGGCCAGAGCTGCAACGTCCCGGGGCTACCGCCCGCCACGTGCCTCGCGGGCATCTGCCAGGCCAGCCGATGCGGCGACGACCGCGTGACCGGCGCGGAGGAGTGCGACGGCAACGCCCTCAACGCCAGGACGTGCCAGACGCTCGGCTTCTACGACAAGCCGGGCCTCCAGTGCACCGCCGACTGCCGCTACGACGCCTCGCAGTGTGTCGGGCGGTGCGGCGACGGGATCAAGAACGGGCGCGAGCAGTGCGACGGCGCCGACCTCGGTGGCGCGACGTGCTTCACCGCCGGCTTCTACAAGGCTCCCGGCCTGGCGTGCAAGGCGGATTGCACGTTCGACGTCCAGGCGTGCAGCGGCGGCCGGTGCGGGGATAGCCTCATCAACGGGCTCGAGCAGTGCGACAGCATGAACTTCAACAACAAGACCTGCGCGAGCCTCGGGTTCCTCGGCGCGATGAGCGGGCTATCGTGTAGCTCGAGGTGCACGTACACGACGCAGAGCTGCCTGTGCGCCACCGGCATTCGATGCAAGGCGAAGACCCAGCGTTGCGATTGTTCCAAGTTCGGCGGTTGTGGCTGTGTGGCCGTTCAATAGAACGCCCCCCGGCGGTGTGGCGGCGGTGCCAGAGGCGCCAGCGCTGCCCGCCGGCGCCGCCCTGCACGCCGACACGGCATCGATCGAGGCCGTGATCCGGATGTTCCTGGCCGGATATCCCGCCGAGGGGCGCGGCAGCCTGGGCCGGCTGGCCGCGAGCCGTAACCTGTGGCGCGAGGTGAGCTCGTTGACGCTGCTCCAGCTGGTGGTGTTCGTCGAGCAAAAATTCGCGATCAAGGTGCGGCCGATCGACTTCGCGCCGCAGAACTTCTCGAGCGTCGCCGCGATCGCCCGCTTCGTGGCCGCGCGCCGGCCCGGCGCCACCGCCGCCTCCGCCGATCGATGAGCCGGCTCGGCGATCGGCTCCGGCGCCACGCGCGGGACGCGGCGGACGCTCGCGCGGTGTTTGCCGGCGAACGCTGGTGGCACTTTGGCGAGCTCGTCGCCGCGGCGGACGGGCTCGCCAAGGGCGCCGGCCCCGGCGACGTGGTCGCGGTCGTGATCGATCGCGGCATCGAGGCGGTGCTCGCGATCTGTGCGGCGGCGCTCGCCGGTGCGATCCCCGCGCTGATCGATCCGCGCGATCGCGAGCTCGCGGCGCGGACGCTGGCGGCCCTGCGCCCGGCGGTCGTGCTCGTCGCGCCGGGGGATGACGCGCTCCCCGGCGCGCGGGTGATCGAGCTCGCCGCCGGGTCGCCGGCCGCCAGCGCCAGCGCCACCGCGGCCGCCTGGGACCCGATCCGCCGCGCCGAGGCGATCGCGCACATCATCTTCACGTCGGGCTCGACCGCGAGCGGCAAGGGGGTCGTGTGGAGCGAGCTGCGCGCCGGGTTTGACTGGATGCTCAACCGTCCGCGGCCGGTGGCGCGCGAACGGCCGGCGGGGATCGTCGTGCCGCTGTGCACCGCGCTCGGGTATCACGAGCTGGCCGGCTCGCTCTATCACAAGACCAGCGTGGCCTTGCTCGACGCGCCGTTCCAGGCGGCGCTCGCCCAGGCCAGGGAGCTCGGCATCCACCGCCTGAAGCTGACCCCGACGCACGTCGAGCTCTTGCTCGCCACCGCCGAGGAGCTGCCCGAGCTCCGCGTCGTCGCGGTGGCGTCGGCGCCGATCGCGCCCGACCGGCTGCGCGCGCTGGCGGCGCGGCTCCCCGCCGCGCGGATCGCCCGGTCGTACGGCCTGACCGAATCCGGCGCCGCCACGATGGTGTGGCTGCACCAGAAGCCCGGCAAGCTGCACACCGTCGGGCGCGCGATCGGCCTGCGCCGCGTGACGGTGCGCGACGACCACGGCCGCATGCTGCCGCCGGGCCGCACCGGCGAGGTCGTGATCGAGCTGCCGATGTGGGACGCCGCCGACGGCTACCTCGACGCCCCGCCCGAGCTCGCCCGCCGGTTCGACAACGGCGCCTTGTGGACCGGGGACAAGGGGGTGATCGACGACCACGGCTTCCTGGTGCTCGGATCGCGGACCGCCGAGATCCTGAAGGTCGGAGGCCGCAGCGTCGGCGCGCCGCGGATCGAGGAGAGCCTCGCCGCGCTCGCCGAGATCGCCGAGGTCGCCGTCGTCGGCGTCCCCGATCGGCTGCTCGGCGAGGTCCCGTGCGCCGTGTTCGTGCCCGCGGCCGGGTGTGACGTGCGGCGGCTCACCGACGGCGGCCCGGACGTCGACCTGCGGCCCGACGAGCTGCCCCGCTGGTTCCTCGCCCGGCGCGACCTGCCGCGCGGCCCGAGCGGCAAGATCCGGCGCGGCCAGCTCGCCCACGAAGCGGCACGGTGGACCCAGTCGTTCCGCCACACCATCGCGCCCGAGCACCGCCCGTATCCCGCGTTCGATCTCGAGCACGGCGTCGCGGTCGTCGACGGCTGTCCCCCGGCGTGGACCGGCGACTCCGCGACGCTGGCTCCGGGCGCCCGGATCATCACGCTGGTCGCGCGCAACCCCGTGGTGCCGCTCGCGCTCGCGATCGTCCAGGACGGCGCGGCGGGCGTCGCCGCGGCGGTGCGCTTCATCGTCGGACCGATCGCGGTCGAGCTGCCGCGCCGGCAGGTCGCCGGCGCGCTGCTCGACGTGTTCGCCGGAGAGCTGGTCGTCCTCGCCGGCCTGCTGCCCGGGCCGCGCCCGCGCGCGATCTGCGCGTTCCCGGCGGGACCGCGCCGGGCGTTCGCCGGAGCGGGGTTCGTCCCGCTGCCCGGCCACGCCGGGTGGCTGCGGCGCTGGGAGGCGGTCCCCGCTGCCGGGGACCCGGCGGCGCCGCCGCCCGAGGCGACCGGTGACGCCGCGGTGGACGGCGCGCTCGACGGCGCGCTCGACGGCGTCGCCGCCGCGGCCCCCCGGCTCGCCGGATGGGCGCGGCGGTGCGCGGACGCCGCGGGTCAGCGCCGCAGCGCCGGCAACGACTGGTAGTGCGCGAGCGCCTCGGGGTTCGCGAGCGACGCCGTGTTGGTGACCGGCTCGCCGTGGATCGCGGCGCGCACCGCGAGCTCGGCCTTCTTGCCGTTCTTGGTATGCGGGATCGCAGGCACGGCGATGATCCGCGCGGGGACGTGGTGCGGAGACGTGTTGCTGAGGATCGTCGAGCGGATCCGCCGCTCGAGCGCGTCGTCGAACACCGCGCCGTCGCGCAGCGTCACGAACAGCACGATCCGGACGTCGTCGTGCCAGGTCTGCCCGACCGCGAGGCTGTCCTCGATCGCGTCGATCGGCTCGAGCTGGCGATACAGCTCGGCGGTGCCGATCCGGTGACCGCCCGGCTTCAGCACGGTGTCGGATCGGCCGTGGATCACGAACCCGCCGTCGGGGGTCGTCTCGGCGAAGTCGCCGTGGTGCCACACGCCGGGGAACCGCTCGAAGTAGGTGGCCAGGTAGCGGCGCCGCTCGGGGTCGGCCCAGAACCCGACGGGCTGGGACGGAAACGGGGCGGTACACACCAGCTCGCCCTTGGCCCGCTGGATCGCCCGGCCATCGTCGTCGAACACCTCGACCTGCATGCCCAGCGCCGGCGCCTGGATCTCGCCGCGAACCACCGGGCCGGTCGGGTTGCCGGTCACGAAGCAGGCGTTGATCTCGGTGCCACCCGAGAGCGAGGTCAAGCACACGTCGCGCTTGACGTCGTCGTAGACGTAGTCGTAGAGCCCCGCCGACAGCGGCGAGCCGGTCGACAGGATCGTGCGCAGCTCGCCGAGCTGGTGGGTCAGCCGCGGCTTCACGCCCGCGGCGCGCGCCTGCGCGAGGTAGGCCGGGGAGATCCCGAAGTGGGTCAGCCGCTCGGCATCGGCCAGGTCGAACAGGCTGTCGGTGCGCGGGCGTAGCGGCGAGCCCGCGCGCACCACGATCGTCGCCCCGGCGGCGAGCGCGATCACGACCCAGTACCACATGTTCCAGCCCGTGCTGGTCTGGTAGAAGAAGCGATCGCCGGACCGGAGGTCGTAGTGCAGCCGGTGCTCCTTGAGCAGCTGGACCAGCTGGCCGCCGGTGTTGTGGACGATGCACTTGGGCAAGCCCGTCGTCCCCGAGGTGTAGAGCACGAACGCCGGCGCGGCGAACGGCAGGCGCTCGAACCTGGGCGGCTCCGCGTGCTCCGCCGCCAGGCCCGCGTAGTCGATCGCGTCCGGGGTGTCCGGCGCATCCGGCCCCGGCGGCCCCACCGAGATCACGTGGCGAACCGACGGCAGCCGGCCGACGAGCGCCGCGGTCCGGCGTGACGCCGCGGTGACCAGCACGATCGGCTCGATCTGGCCGAGCCGATCGATCACCGCGTCGAGCCCGACGTCGTGATCGCACAGCGACCAGATCGCGCCGACGCTGTTTGCCGCGAGCATCGCGACGATCGCCTCGGGTACGCTGGGCAACACGCCCACGACCCGGTCGCCGGCGGTGACGCCGAGCGCGCGCAGCCCGGCGGCGACCCGCGCCACCTCGGCGGCGAGCGCGCGAAACGTCAGCGTGCGGCGCGCGCCATCGCCGGCCACCGCCACGATCGCGATCGCGTCGTCGCGCCGCGCGAGCAGGTTCTCGGCGAACGACAGCCGCGCGTCCGGGAAGAACCGGGCGTCCGCCATCGTCGCGCCGCGCTCGAGCACACGCGCCCCGCGGTCACCGATGATCCCGAGGAAGTCCCACAGCAGCGGCCAGAACGCGTCGGGCTCGCGGCACGACCACGCCCACAGCGCGGCGTAGCCATCGCCGACGCCATGACGCTCGGCCGCCAGGCGATGAAACGCGGCGAGCTGGGTCTGCCCCGCGCGCTCGGGCGACGGCTGCCAGATCGGTCGGCTCATCACGCGCGAGCATATCGCCGGTCAGCCCCGGCCGCGACCGACGTCCTGCGCGTACCACAGCGCGAAGTACACGAGGTTGAACGCGGCGATCGCGAGGATCGTGCGGACGCGGGACCGCGGCGCGGCGCGGCGCGGCCCGAACCCCACCGTCGGAATGATGATCAGCGTCCACAGCGTGACAAAGCCCAGGACGCGGACCGGATCGAGGTAGTAGCCGATCGTGGAGCCCGGATCGATCGTGGTCGCCATCGGGACCAGGATGTCGTGGAGCAGGAACGAGCCCATCACGATCGCGACGTACGCCGAGACGATCGTCGCGGCCCGCGGCGGCAGGCTGTGGCGGAGCCGGCCGAGCAACGGGAAGTAGAACAGCGAGAGCACCGCGTCGCGGACGTAGTAGTTGAAGCGGCGGAAGAACTCGGCGAACGAGCGCGACAGGAACGGCGTGCGGAACCCCGACGGCAGGTGGAAGCCGAGCAGCCGGAACATCGCGACCGCGAGGAAGATCGTGTACGTCGCGTGCGCGTAGAGCACGCAGAACCGGACCGCGATCGCGACCGGCCGGAGCTCGATCTGCCGCGCCAGGGGGCCGATCGTCCACGCGAACACGGCGACGCCGGCGGCGTAGGCCGCGAGCCCGGCGCCGCGCCGGATCATCCGCACCGGCATCTGGGGGCGCTCGCACCGCGCGAGCCGGCGGGGCGAGATCGGCTGGAAGAACGGGACGACGAGCCGGGGCAGCGCGAGCAGGTAGAACGCGTCGGCGACCACGCTGGAGCGCTGCTCGGGTGGCTCGCGCTCGCGCTCGACGACGAGGTAGCACGCCGCGTACAGCTGACCGGCCCACACGAGCGAGAGCAGGATCGTCTCGGCCTGCGCCGAACCGTCGAGCCAGACGACGCGCGCGACCGGAACGGCCGCCCAGGCGGCGAGCGCGACCCCCAACCGGGCGACGACGGGGATCGCCGCGCGCGCGACCGCGATCACCGCCGCGACGTAGCCGAACCACACGACCGACCACGCGCGCAGCACGACCGGCGCCGCGATCAGCGCGGCACCGAGCAGGATCGCGCGCCGCCACGCCGCCGGGGCCAGCGCGCAGCAAAACGCCGCGGCGGCGACCAGCCCGTAGGCGACGAGCCGCCCCGGCGCGGGAGCCATGCGAAGCAGCGACGGAACGAGCCCGTGGTGATCGAGCGCGTAGAGCGCCGCGAGCAACCCGGACAGGAGCGTCGCAGACGCGACCGCGCGCCCCGCATGCGACGGCAACCGCAATGATCATATAGTAACCCACCACGTGACGCGCGCGGAGGACATCCGGTCGATCCTGGCGTCCGTCGTGCGGGAGCCCGTCGCGGTCGTGCCGGCGCCGGCGGACGGCAGCTGGCTCGCCTGGTTCGCCGGCGACGATCCAGCGGCGCTCGCGCACCGCGCCGCGCTGCGCGACACGGCGCCCGAGCTCGCAGGCACGGTGTCGTGGATCGCCGTGGACCACGTCCCCGATCCCCCCGAGTTGCTCGCGCGGCGCCGCGCACCGGCGATCGCCGAGACCGCGCTCGAGCAGATCGTGGCCGTCGCGTGGCAGGAGGCGCTCGGCGTGGCGCCGAGGACCGTCGACGAAGACTTCTTCGCCGCCGGCGGTCACTCGCTGCTCGCGGCGGATGTCGCCGCGCGGCTCAAGGACCTGCTCGGGATCGACGTCCCGCTGACGATGGTGCTCGACCGGCCGACGGTGAGCGAGCAAGCGAGCTGGCTGGCCGCGGCCCGCGGCCCGGTCACCCCGCAGGCGCCGCGCGGCGCGCCGGTGATCGTCCGGGTGCTCGCGGTGGCCGGCGCGTTCGATCGCGACGCGCTCGCGCGCGGGCTCGCCGCGATGGCGGCGCGGTCCGGCGGCGCGGAGGCCCTCCTCCGTGAGGTCAACCTGGGAGACCGCCGTGGGCCCGAACGGCGCGCGGCGTGGCTCCAGCTCGCCGGCGATCTCGAGCGGCCGTTCACCGCCGCGGAGCCGGCGTGGCGCGCCGTGGTCGTCGAGTTCGTCGAGTTCGGCGAGCTCGGCGGCCCCCGCCCGGCGCGCCGGCGCTTGCTGGCGCTCGCGTTCGATGGCCGCCGGCTCGACGCCACGTCGGCGAGCCTCTTGACCGATGACCTGGCCCAGGCGTGCGCCGCCGCGGCCGAGCACCGCGCGCCGGTGTGGCCGCGGAGGCCGCGCGTCGAGGCCGCGCTCGAGCTCGCCGCCCCGGTCGCGGTCGGCTGGCGGGCGGTCCGGATCTCCGCCGCACGGGCGCGCGCGCTGATCGAGGTCGGACGCCGGCAGGCGGCGAGCCCGCTCGCGACGTTCGCGGCGGCGATCGCCGTGCTGATCGCGCGGCGCAGCGACCGCACCGAGGTGGTCCTCGCGATCCCGGCGTCGCGCCGCGTCGGTCCCGATCAGCGCGCGGCGGTCGGTCCGCTGACCACCACGATGGCGACCGCGATCAGCCTCGCCGGTGGCCCGAGCTTCTCGGTGGTCGTCGAGCAAGCGTCGCGCGCGATCTGCCGCGGCTGGGCCACCGCCGCGGGGCTCATCGCGACCGATCCGGCGGTGCGCCCCGCCGTCGCGGATGCCAGCGTGGAGCTCGAGCTCCCGGTCGGGCCGCGCGGCGGCGCCTGGCGCGCGGCGGCGCACCCCGGCGGTGGCGCGGCGGGCCTGGCGTTCGTGCTGCGGCAGGCCGCGTCGGGCGTGGTCACGGCCAGGATCGGCTACGACGGGCTCGACG
>Ga0137459_1000495_pt1 | contig 13939 bp, 8 predicted proteins | sample EasRivERMGT700_2_FD_104908 | JGI IMG/M metagenome (GOLD analysis project Ga0137459, IMG submission 104908) | Soil microbial communities from meander-bound floodplain in the East River, Colorado, USA - East River MetaG ERMGT700_2 | ecosystem: Environmental > Terrestrial > Soil > Floodplain ...
GCCGAGCCGGCGAACGCCTGCATCCCGGCCTGGCCGTCGCAGTCCGCGTTCATCGCCATCTTGAGGAACCGCAGCGCGGTCGGCGAGTGCTGCAGCATCTCGCGGCACCACGCGACCGTGGTCGGCTCGAGCTCGGCGAGCGGGACGACGGTATTGACCAGGCCCATGTCGAGCGCCTGCGCGGCGTCGTACTGCCGGCACAGGAACCAGATCTCGCGCGCCTTCTTCTGGCCGACGATGCGCGCCAGGTACGAGCTGCCGAACCCGGCGTCGAAGCTGCCGACCCGCGGGCCGGTCTGGCCGAACCGCGCGTTGTCCGCGGCGATCGTCAGATCGCACACCAGGTGGAGGACGTGGCCGCCGCCGATCGCGTAGCCCGCGACCATCGCGACCACGGGCTTGGGCAGGTAGCGGATCCGCATCTGCAGATCGAGCACGTTGAGCCGCGGCACGCCGTCGGCGCCGACGTAGCCGCCGGTGCCGCGCACGCGCTGATCGCCGCCGGAGCAGAACGCGGCGTCGCCCGCGCCGGTGAGGATCACCACGCCGACCGCGGCGTCGTCGCGCACATCGTCGAACGCGCGGATCATCTCCTCCACGGTCTGGGGGCGAAATGCGTTGCGGACCTCGGGGCGGTTGATCGTGATCCGCGCGATGCCGTCGGACGACGTCTCGTAGATCACGTCCTCGTAGCCGGGGCGGCGGGTCCAGGTCACCTGATCGGGGCGGGTCATGGGCGTGTCAGTCATGCGGTCCTCCACGGGCTGCGCGAAGCGGGGGCGAGGCGGCGGCGTGCTCGAGTGCGGCGCGCCGGACGTCGTGCGCACCCGAGGCGGTGACCGGCGCGTGGATCACCGTGACGCCCGGGGCCTCGAGCGCGCGGGCGATCGCGGCCGCCGCGCCGGTGGGCGACGTCGCGGTGGTCGCGCGGATGCCGAGCGCCGCGGCGACCGCCGCCGGATCGATCTCGGGCGCGGTGATCCAGTGGCGCTCGAGCGCGGCGGCCGGCTGCGTCCGCGCGATCGGCAGGCCGGCGAAGATCTGGCCGCCGCGGTTGTCGATCACCAGGATCACCAGGCGCGCGCGCGGCGCGATCGCCGAGCGCGCCGCGTGGAGGCCGCCGAGGTCGTGCGCGAAGCTGACGTCGCCGAGCACGAGCAGCACCGGCTGCCCCGCACACGTCGCGCCGGCCGCCGATGCGATCGAGCCATCGATGCCCGCGGCGCCGCGCTGGGTGAGCACGATCCGCGGCACACCGCCGCTGCACACCTGGTCGACGACGCGGATCGGCAGGCTGTTGCCGACCTGGAGCACGGCGCCCGCGGGCAGCGCGTCGATCGCCGCCCGGATCATCGCCGCCTCGCTGCGCGGGTGGCCGTCGAGCGCGATCTCGATCGCCTGCGCGGCGCGCGTCTCGGCCGTGCGCCAGCCGTGCGCGGCGTCGCCGGACGGGCCGCCGGACGGGCCGCCGGACGGGCTGATCGACGCGCCGGCCGGCGCGGCGCGGGGCACCGGCAGTCGCGCGGCCAGCGCGCCGCTCACCAGCTCGATCGCGGCGGCGACGTCGCCGAGGATCACGCCGCGCGCCGACGAGTCGGCGTCGTGCCAGCCGTGGCCGGCCAGCACCCAGCGCGCGGCGCCGGCCGCGGCGAGCCGCCCGGCCCAGGCGGGCCACGCCGCCGCCACCGGCTCGCTGCCGAGCTGGATCACGAGGCGCGGCAGCGGCAGGGCGGCGGGCGGGATCAGGTCGAAGTGGTCGACCCCCACCAGGCCGTCGGGCCGGGGACCGAACCGGAGCTGGCTGCCGGCCTCGGCGATGATCGGGTAGCCGGCGCGCGCCGCGAGCGCGAACACCGCGGCGCGCGCCTCGGCGAACGCGGCCGGCAGCGCGCCCGCGACGATCACGCCGTCGGGCTCGCGGGCGATCGCCGCCGCGAGCTCGGCCGCGGCGCCCGGATCGGGAGCGAGCGTGGGCGGCGCGATCCGCGCGGCGCCGGCGAGCTGGCCGGCGAGCCGCGCGAGCGCGCGCTCGGCGTCGGTCGTGGGCGCGGCGGGCTCGAGCGGCTTGCGCAGCGGCAGCTCGACGTGGACCGGGCCGGGGTGCGGACCGCGCGCGAGCGTGATCGCCTGGACGATCTTGCGGCGGACCGCGCGGAGCGCGAGCTCGCCGTCGCTCGGCGCGCCGAGATCGATCGCGCCGCGCACGAAGCCGCCGTACATCTTGATCTGATCGATGGTCTGCGACGCGCCGCAGCCGTGGAGCTCGGGCGGGCGATCGGCGGTGATCGCGACGAGCGGCACGCCCGCCATGCTCGCCTCGACGATCGCCGGCAGGTAGTGTGCGGCCGCCGTGCCGCTGGTGCACACCAGCGCGAGCACCGCGCCGGTCGCGCGGGCGGCGCCCAGCGCGAAGAACCCGGCGGCGCGCTCGTCGATGATCGTCACGAGCTCGAGCCGCGGCTCGCGCGCCAGCGCGGCGATCAGCGGCGTCGACCGCGACCCCGGGCTGATCACGCAGCGCGTGACGCCGGCGTCGGCGAGGGTGGTCGCGACGAGCTCGGCCCAGATCGTCTGGATCGCGGCGGTCACGCGGCGCCTTCGGGTTCGGCCGCGATGCCGAGCGCGCCCAGCATCGCGCGCAGCTTGAGCTCGGTCTCGGCGAGCTCGCGATCCGGATCGGAGCCCGCGACGATCCCCGCGCCGGCCCACAGGTGGGCGCGGTTGCCGGCGAGCACGCCCGAGCGGATCGCCACGGCGAGCTCGCCGTTGCCGTCGAGATCGAACCAGCCGACCGGCGCGGCGTACCAGCCGCGGGCGACCGGCTCGCGCGACCGGATCCAGTCGATCGCGACCTCGCGCGGGGTGCCGCCGACCGCCGGCGTGGGGTGCAACCGCGCCGCGAGCTCGAGGACGTGGCGGGGCTCGCGCAGCCTGGCGCGGAACGGCGTGTGGAGGTGCACGACGTGACGCAAGATCCGCAGGTCGGGTTCGGCGGGCGCGTCGACGTCCGCGCAATCGTCGAGCGCAGCGCGGATCGCGTCGACGACCAGGGCGTGCTCGCGGCGATCCTTCCGGCTCGCCAGCAGCTCGGCACTCGCCTCGGCGATGATCCGGTCGCGCACGCCGGGCACGCCGGCCGGGTCGTCGCCGGGCACGGTGATGCTGCGGGTCCCGGCGAGCGCGTCGCACCACACCAGCTCGCCGTCGCGCCGCACCAGCCGCTCCGGCGTGGCGGCGATCAGCGCGCCGGCGTTCGGCGGCTGGACCAGCACGCGCACGCAGTCGGCGTGGCGCTGATCGAGCGCGGCGAGCATGTCGGCGGCGCGCACCGCCCCGGCCAGCGCGATGGTGGCGGTCCGCGCGGCGACGATCTTCGAGCACGCACCGCCGCCGATCGCGTCGGTGATCGCGATGATCTGGTCGCGCCACTCGGCCGCGCTCGCCCGCTGCAGCTCGACCAGCGCCGGCTGGGGTCGCGCCGCGAACGCCCCGAATGCGGCGCCCGGCGCCGCGAACGCTGCGTGGTGCCGCGCGAGCTCGCCGTGCCACCGCGCGGCGGCCGCGGCGGCGCGCGGATCGACGGCGAGCACCAGGTGGGCGCGCGCACCGTCGCGGACGTACGTCCAGCGCGGCAACACGAACCACGCATCGCCGAACCCGGTCCACGGCGCCCGGTCGGCGGCGCCCGGCGCGAACGCGGCCCCGCCGAGGAACCGCGGCCGCGCGGCGCCCAGCGCGGCCAGCGGCGCGGGCTCCCCGGCGATCACGGCACCGCCGGCGCCGATCGTCCGCGCGGCCCGCACGAGCTCGGCCCAGCGATCGACGCCGGTGCCGCGCAGCTCGCGCGCGCAGCCGACCCCGACAAGCGTCAGCTCGCCCGAGGTCCACGCGACCCGCGGCTGATCGCGGAACGCGTCGACGATCGCGGCCGCGCTGGTGATCGGCGCCGGCACCGCGATGAACGTCAGCGCGCTCGCCCGCGCGGCGATCGCGAGCCCGGCGTCGATCGCGCCCGATGCCCAGCGATCGACCCGGCCGGTCTGCAAGGCCTGGGCGGTCATGGTGCCCCCGCGGGGGTCGCGACGTACAGCGTGCAGACCCCGAACGTCAGCGGCACGACCTCGATCACGTGGAGCCCGGCGCGCGACATCAGGGCGGCGAACTCGGCGCTCGGCGGAAACGCGGCGATCGAGCGCTGGAGGTAGCGGTACTCGCGCGCGCCGCTGAGCAGCGCGCCGAGCCGCGGCACGACGTGCCGGGTGTGGAACCGCGCGGCCCGCGCGAGCACGCCGCGGCGGGGCTCGCCGAGCTCGAGCACCGCGACCCGGCCGCCGGGCCGCACGACCCGCGCCATCTCGCGCAGCGCCAGGGCGCGATCCGGGACGTTGCGGATCCCGAACGCGATCGTCGCGGCGTCGAGCTCGCCGTCGCGATACGGCAGGTGCTGCGCGTCGCCGCGGACCAGCGTGACGCGGCCGGCGAGCTCGCGGCGCGCGAGCTTGTGCTGCGCGATCGCGAGCATCTGGCGCGACGGATCGAGCCCGATCACCGTGGCGTCGGGGTGCATGCGCGCGATGTCGACCGCGAGATCGCCGGTGCCGGTCGCGAGGTCGAGCACGCGGGGCTGGACGCCGAGCGCGAGCGCGCGCACGGTGCGGCGCCGCCAGCCGCGGTCGAGGCCGAACGACAGCACGCGGTTCACCGCGTCGTAGCGCGCGGCGATCTTGTCGAACATCGCGCCGCTGCCGAACGCGGGGGCGGCGAGGTCGGTGGACGGTTGGTTCACGACGTCCTCTCGAGCGAGGCGAGCGCGACGGTGACCAGCGCGTCGCGCGGCGGGCCGGCGGGCAGCTCGTCGAGCACCGCGAGGGCGCGCTCGACGTGGTCCTCGGCCAGCGCCCGGGTCGCGGCGAGCGCCCCGGTCGCGCGCACGGCCGCGGCGATCGCCGCGAGCTCGTCGCGCCGCGGCGCGGGCTCGGCCAGGAGGCCCACGAGCCGGGGGTGGAGCCCGGGGTCGCGCTCGAGCGCGACGACCAGCGGGTACGTGATCTTGCCCTCGCGCAGGTCGGCCAGCGGATCCTTGCCGGTGCAGTCGGCGAAGTCGAGCTCGTCGTCGACCGCCTGGAACGCGACGCCCAGGTGCAGGCCGAACCGCTCGAGCGCGGACTCGGCGGCCGGCGGGAGCCTGGCGACCCGCGCCCCGGCGATCATCGCCCAGCGGAACAGCGCGGCGGTCTTGCCCTCGACGATCGCGAAGTAGTCGGCGCGCGCGCCGGTGACGTTACCGCGGCGCTCGAGCTGGATCGACTCGGCGATGATCATCTCGTCGATCACGCCGAGCATGCGATCGAGGCAGCCCTCGACCCCGGCGGCGGCGATCCGGCGCAGCGCGGCGACCAGCAGCCAGTCTCCGGCGAAGATCGACGCCGCGTTGCCGTACACCACGCACGCCGCGGGCTCGCCGCGCCGGCGCTCGGCGACGTCGACCACGTCGTCGTGCAAGAGCGTCGCGCTGTGGATGAGCTCGACGGCCACCGCCAGGCCGCGCGCCTGCTCGGTGAAGCCGTCCCCGAACCGGCTGGTGAGCGCGACGCACAGCGGCCGCAGGTGCTTGCCGCGCAGATCGAGCAGGTGGTGGGCGGCGGCATGCACCACGCGTGCGCCGCGCGGCAGCGCCGCGAGCTCGGCCTCGAACGCGATCAGGTCTGCTCGCACCCAGCGATCGAGGCTCGCCAGGCGCTCTCCGAGGTTCGGGGCGCCGCGCGCGGTGCTGACGTGGGCGAGCCGGTCGAGCACCGCACGAGAGAGGGCGAGCTGGGTCATAGGTATCCTTGAGATGTAGCGCGTTCGTTCAGAGATTCTTGAAACTTCGCAACTGAGCAACGCTCGTCGAGCAGTACCCCTAACAACTCCCTGGAATTACCGGACATGGTGGCCGGGCCCATGGATACCCCGGTTCCCTCGGTGGAGACAACAGAGACCTTTTCCAAGCCAGCCGGGAAGCTCCATGTGGGTGGAAGGAGGCGAGAGCAGCCCAAGAGAGACCTCGTTTCCCATCCGGACAAGCGAATTGCCGATCGGTAGAGTCCGGGGAGTGGCAGACGCGCGCCGGAGCCCCGATCGACGGCTGGTCAGCCGCTGTCGGGTCGAGCTGGACCACCGGGCCGGTGGGGGCGAAGGCGAGACCGAGGACATCTCCTCGAGCGGCCTGTACGTGCGCACCGAGACCGTGTTGCCGGTCGGCGACGAGACCGATCTGCGGTTGACGCTGCCCGACGGCTCGGTCATCGCGTTGTATGCCCGGGTCGCGCACCTGCTCACGCCGAGCGCGGCGCGGGCGCTCGGGCGCCACGCCGGGATGGGGCTCGAGCTGATCGGGCCGGCCACCCCGGCGCGCGCGAAGCTCAGCGCCCACCTCGAGGCGCTGCGCAGCGAGCTGACCAGCCCGGCGCTGTCGACGACGACCCAGGTGATGGTCGTCGAGCCGGGGCCGCCGCTGCGCGCGCGGATGGCGCGCTGCCTCGAGGCCGCGGGCTTCCAGGTCACGGCGGCGGCGTCCGCGATGGACGCGCTCGACGCGTGCGTGGTGGCCAGGCCCGATGCGGTGGTCGCGGCGGCGGCGATGCCGGCGATGACCGGCGTCGACCTCGCGTACGCGATGAGCGAGCACGCGACGTTATCGGGGGTGCCGGTGGTGCTGCTCGGCGACGACGGCGACCTCGGCCGGCTCGAGGCGTTTCGCGCCGGGGTTCGCGACTACATCCCGATGCCGTTCCTCGACGAGGAGCTCGTGATCCGGCTGCATCGGGTGGTGACCTCGTCGCCGGTGACCAGCCCCGGCCTGCGCGGCAGCCTGGTCGACATCGGGCTCGGCACGCTGCTGTCGCTGCTCGAGTTCGAGCGCAAGAGCGGCGTCTTGCTCGTGGTCCGGACCAGCGAGCTGGCCCGCGTGTTCCTGGCCGACGGCAAGATCCTCAAGGTGGAGGCCACGACCGGGGTCGCCAAGGATCGCTCCAAGGATCGCCCCAAGGATCGGCTGATGCGCCTGCTCGACTGGCGCGACGGCCAGTTCGAGTTCTCGCCGGCGGACATCGGCGGCCGCGACGAGCTGGGCTTGTCGGTGACGCAGGTCCTGCTCGAGCACGCGCGGACCCGCGACGAGCAACGTGCCTCGGCGTCGTAGTCGCCGACGAGCGACGTTTGATCATGTCGCACCGTTGTCGCATTTGCGGCCGGATCGAGATCTGCAATCATGGGCGGGGAGGTAGGGGATCCACCATGGAGCAGGTTCGGGGATCTGGGTCGCGCATGCTTCGGATCGGTCTCGCCACGGTCATTGCCTACGTCGCCTGTGTCGCCTGCGTGTCCGGAGCGGTCGCCCGCGCCGACGGCCTGGCGCCCTCGGTGCGCGCGCACGCGATGCGGCGGTCGGGCGCGATCGCGATCGACGGCCGGCTCGACGAGGCCGGCTGGGCGGACGCGCCGAGGCAGACCGGCTTCGTCCAGCGGTTCCCCAAGGACGCGACCACGCCCTCGGTGGCGACCCACTTCGCGATCCTGTACGACGACGACGCGATCTTCGTCGGGGTGTGGGCCGATGATCCGCGGCCCGAGCTGATCCGCGCGTTGCTCACGCGGCGCGACGTCGACTCGCCCGCCGACGCGGTCACGGTTGCGTTCGACAGCTACCACGACCGCCGGACCGCCTACGCGTTCCAGCTCAACGCGGCCGGCGTCCAGCGCGACATGCTGCTGTTCGATGACTCCAACCAGGACGACACCTGGGACGCGGTGTGGACCGGCAACGCGGCCGTGACGCCGGGCGGCTGGACCGCCGAGTACCGCATCCCGCTCAGCCAGCTGCGGTTCGCCGCCGGCGAGGCCCAGGAGTGGGGCCTCCAGCTCGTGCGGCTGATCGGCCGGACCGGCGAGCAGGACTCCTGGTCGCCGTGGCCGCGCAGCGCGCCCCAGGTGGTCAGCAAGTTCGGCGTCGTCGACGGCATCGATCACCTGCGCGCCGGGCGCCGCCTCGAGCTCCTGCCGTACGCCACCGGTGGCGTCGATCGCATGCCGGTCGAGGCCGGCGACCCGCTCAACCGGCAGTACAACCTGCGCAAGAACCTCGGCCTCGATCTCAAGTACGGCCTGGGCTCCGCGTTCACGCTCTCGGCGACGCTCAACCCGGATTTCGGCCAGGTCGAGGCCGATCCCTCGAAGGTCAACCTGTCGGCCAACGAGCTGTTCTTCGCCGAGAAGCGGCCGTTCTTCCTCGAGGGCAGCGATCTGTTCAAGCTGCAGATCGGCAACGGCGACGACGGCGCCGAGGGCGCGTTCTACAGCCGCCGGATCGGCGCCGCGCCGGCCGATCCCGGGACCGATTACACCTATATCAAGGCACCGCAGGCGACGACGATCTACGGCGCCGCGAAGCTGACCGGCAAGACGAGCAGCGGGTGGTCGGTCGGCGTGCTCGACGCCGTCACCGGCCAGGAGAAGGCCCAGACCGCGACGGACGCGCCGGCGACGCGGGCCACGCCGGTGGTCGGGGCGCTGACGAACTACGCGATCGCGCGGGTCAAGCGCGACTTCGGCGACGGCAACACGTCGATCGGCGCGTCGGCGACCGCGGTCCACCGCAAGCTCGACGACGCACGCCTCGCGGCGGTCGTGCGCGACCAAGCGTACACCGGCGGCCTGCAGCTGCAGCACCGCTGGGCCGACAACGCGTGGACCGCGAACGTGAGCCTGCTCGGCAGCTGGGTGCACGGCAGCCCGGCCGCGATCACCGCGACCGAGCACAGCAGCGTCCACTACTTCCAGCGCCCCGACGCGACCAACGTCCACGTCGATCCGACGCGCACCAGCCTGTCGGGCATGGGCGTGAAGTGGCTGGCCGGGCGGCTCGGCGACACCCGGCACTGGCGGTTCGGGGCCGGCGGCGATCTGCGGACCTCGGGCCTCGAGCTCAACGACGCCGGGTTCCAGCAGAGTTCGGACCGCATGCTTCCGTTCGTGCTGGCGCAGTATCAAGACAACGACCCCGGCGACGTGGTCCTGAACTGGGGGCTCAGCGCCGACGTGTTCTGGCTCCAGACGCTCGAGCCGCGCTACGTCTCGTCGGGCCTCGAGTACAACGGCAACGTTCAGTTCTCCAACTACTGGCAGCTCGGCGCCGGCGGCATCGTCAACCTGAACAAGTGGAACATCAACGCGCTGCGCGGCGGCCGAGCGCTGCGGGTCGATCCAACGATGTTCAGCTACCTGAACCTCAACACCGATACGCGCGAGTCGGTGTGGTTCAGCCTCAACGGCTACGGCTCGCACAACCCGACAACCGGGCAGCTCGACGGTGGCCTCGACCTCGGCGCGACGATCCAGGTGCGCTCCAACGTCGATGTGTTCGTCGGACCGAGCATCCACCAGCGCGACGATCCGATGCAGTATGTCGCCGAGGTCCCCGAGGGCATCGCCATGGACGGTCCCTCGCACTTCGTGTTCGGGCGGATCCACGAGACCGACGTCTCGATGACGTTGCGCGTGAACTGGACGTTCTCACCGCACCTGACGCTGCAGGCCTACGCCCAGCCATTCCTCGCGTCGGGCCGCTACGACGAGCTCAAGGACGTCGATCACCCCGGCGCCGGGCGCTACGCCGATCGCTTCCACCCGCTGACCGGCAACGACTACCAGCTGGTCGGCGACACCTATCGCGTCGCCCGCGATGGCGCTGTGTTCGACGTCGGTCGCCCCGACTTCAACTTCCGCCAGCTGCGCTCGACCGTGGTGGTGCGCTGGGAGTATCGCCCCGGTTCCACGGTGTTCGCGATCTGGAGCCACGGCCGGACGAGCGACGCGTTCGACGGTGGCCGGTTCCAGATCGGCCGCGATCTGTCGGACCTCGGCAGCGCCGCCAGCGAGAACGTCGTGATGGTGAAGGCGAACTACTGGATCGGCCTGTAACGCGCGCCGGGGCTTCCCGTGGCCTGAACTACTGTATTGGCCGGTGGCAGGTTATGCTCGCGTCAATGGGCGCGTTGCCAGCCACGACCGAAGCCACCAGCTTCGGGAAGTACAGCCTCGTCGCACGGCTGGCGACCGGAGGCATGGCCGAGATCTTCCTCGCCCGGCTGCAAGGCGCGGCCGGGTTCGAGAAGCTGGTGTGCATCAAGCGGATCCTGCCCCACCTGGCACGCGACAAGCAGTTCGTCGCGATGTTCCTCGACGAGGCCCGGATCGCCGCGCGGATCTCGCACCCCAACGTGTGCCAGGTGTTCGAGCTCGGCGAGATCGAGAACAGCTACTTCCTGGCGATGGAGTACCTGGAGGGCGTGCCGCTGGCGTGCTTCCGGCGCCGCGACTACTACGGCGCGATGCCGGATCCGCGGCTGGTCGCCGGCATCGCGGTCCAGGCGTGCGAGGGCCTGCACCACGCGCACCAGCTGAAGAACACCGACGGCAGCGTGATGGAGGTCGTCCACCGCGATATCTCGCCGCAGAACCTGTTCGTGACCGGCGACGGCATCGTCAAGGTGCTCGACTTCGGCATCGCGAAGATCCAGGACGCCACGGTGCGGACCAGCACGGGCGCGGTCAAAGGGACCTACGCGTACATGGCGCCCGAGCAGCTGCGCGGCGAGCGGGTCGATCGCCGCACCGACGTGTTCGCGATGGGGATCGTGATGTGGGAGACGTTGACGCGCCGGCACCTGTTCAAGCGCGACACCGACTTCCTGACGTTCCAGGCGATCACCGGCGACCCGATCGAGGACGTCTGCGCGCTGCGGCCCGACGTGCCGTCCCAGCTCTCGGCGGTGATCATGACGGCGCTGTCGCGCGATCGCGACGAGCGGTTCCCCACCGCCCGGATCCTCGGTGAGGCGATCGCGTCGGCGATCCAGCCGTTCACGAGCTCGGCGATCAGCGAGGAGATCGCCCGCGCGTTTCCCGCCGAGCTCGGCGAGCAGGCGGCGCTGATCCGGGTCGCGCGCGAGGGCGGTGCGTTCGCGCTCGATCTCGATCGCGGCCCGTCGGTGGGCCACGGCGCCGAGCTGCTCACCACGCCGGTCTCGAACCAGCGACCCTTCCCGGCCCACGCGTCGACGTCGGTGACCGCGGCTGCGGCGCCGGCCCGGGCCGGCTCGCGGAGCGGCGTGGGCGAGCCGCCCAGGGCACCCTCCGTCGCGTCGATGCCGGTGTTGCGGCGGTCGTGGCGGCCGCTCGTGATCGCGGCGCTCGCGCTCGCGATGGGCGGGATCGGGGCCTACGTCTATGCCCGCGTGGCGCGCGAGGCGCCGCCGGCGCCGGCCGGGCCCGGGTCGCAGGCCAGCGCCGGCGTGGTCGCGCCGGCCGCGGCGCTCGACGCGGGTCACGCTGTGGCAACCGTCACGGTCGTGCTCGATGCCGCGCCGGCCGCGCCGCCGCCCGAACCCCCGGCCGATGCCGCGCCGGCCGACGCCGCGCCGGCCGACGCCGCGCCGGCCGTGACACCGCCTGACAGGCGCCCACCGAAGCCACCCGCCTCGACGATTGCGTCGAAGTCGAGCGGACCGCCGGGCTTCATCACGATCGACTCGGCGCCGGTCTACGCCGTGATCTACATCGATGGCAAGAGCTACGGTGAGACGCCCCTGGTCAAGGTCGCGCTGCCGCCGGGCCGCCACAGCGTGCATGCGGTCGCGCCGTCGGGGGCCACGCGTGACGTCCGGATCACGATCGAATCCGGAAAGGTCGCACCTGCCAGCCGTATCGAGTGGTAGGCTGCGCGCATGTTGCGAGGGCTCCTACTCGCCCTTCGCTTGGCCGTCCTCCTGGCCGTCCTCCTGGCCGAAGGTGTCGCCTGGGCCGACGACCCGCTGGCGCAAGCACGCAAGGCGGTCGCCGAGTCGGACTACGTGGCGGCGCGCCCGGCGCTCGTGGCGGCGCTCGACGCCGGCGATCACAGCCCCGACGAGGTGGCCGAGATCTACCGGCTGTCGGGCATCGTCCACGCGGCGCTCGGTGACGCCAAGGCGGCGACCGAGGCGTTCACCCGCCTGCTCGCGCTGTCGCCGAAGGCGGCGCTGCCGGCCGGCACGTCGCCCAAGCTCAAGCGGCCGTTCGACGCAGCGGGCCGCTACTTCAAGACCCACGCGCCGCTCGAGGTCAAGATCGAGACGGTCTCGACGCCGCCCACCCTCACGCTCGTGGTCGTGAGCGATCCGCTGGACATGATCGCGAAGGCGCACGTCGTGTTCGCGATCGACGGCGGCGCCGAGCGCACCAAGGACGCCGTCGCCTCGGAGCGCACCGACGTCACGCTGCCGGCGGGCCGGCGGATCGACGCGCGGGTCGCGGCGCTCGACGTGCACGGCAACCGGCTCGCCGAGATCGGCTCGAAGGACGTGCCGATCGTGATCATCAGCGACGCGCCGCCGGTGGTCGCGCCGGCGCCGGCACCGGCGCTCAGGCCGACCCGCGTGGTGGTCCACGCCGCGCCGCGGCCGGTTTATCTGACGTGGTGGGCGCATGCCGCGGCGGGCGGCGTGTTCGGCGTCGCCGCCGTGTACTTCGCGTGGTCGACGCTGTCGGACGCCAACGAGATCGAGCGGCTGAACGCCGACAGCGCGCTCCACCAGTTCGCCGAGGTCCAGGCGGTCGAGGATCGCGGCCACCGCCACGCGCTGTTCACCAACATCGGCCTCGGCGCGGCGGGCGCGTTCGGGATCGCCGCGGGCATCTTGTACCTCACGCGGCCGCGCGACCACCTCGAGACCCGCATCACCGCCGCACCCACGCCGGGTGGCGGCGCGATCGTTCTTGGAGGCACCTTCTGATGCGCACCGGACTGGTTTGCACCCTGATCGCCGTCGCCGTCGCCGCCGTCCTCGGGGCGTGCTCGCTCCACCCCGACTACACCGGGACGCACTTCGCGTGCGATGACACCGGCGCGTGCCCCGAGGACTACGTCTGCCTCGAGGAGCGCTGCGTCCCGAGCCAACCCGAGGCCGCGACGTGCGCGAGCGCGGTGGCCGGCGGCAACGATCACACGTGCGCGGTCCGCGACGACGGAACGGTGTGGTGCTGGGGCCGCAACGACTTCGGCCAGCTCGGCGGCGGCACGGGCGCCGACCAGACCCGGCCGGTCCAGGTCATGGGGCTGACCGACGTCACGGCGATCGCCGGCGGCAACAACCACAGCTGCGCGATCGACAAGGGCGGCAGCGCGTGGTGCTGGGGCGGCAACAAGTTCGGTCAGCTGGGCAACGGCGCGATGGCCGACAGCCCGACCCCGGTGCAGGTGTCCGGGTTGACCGGCGCGAAGGCGATCATCACCGGCGACTCGCACAGCTGCGCGCTGCTCGGCGACGGCACCCTCGCGTGCTGGGGGGCCAACGACAGCGGCCAGCTCGGCGACGAGGGCACGACCCAGCACAGCACGCCGCTCGCGGTCCGCAACCTGCCCGCCGCCATCACGGCGGTCGCGGCCGGTGGCGACACGACCTGCGCGGTCGACACGGCCGGCGCGCTGTGGTGCTGGGGAAACAACAACGACGGCCAGTTCGGGGACGGCTCGAGGGCGTCGAGCGGCAAGCCGGTCCACGTGACCCTCGCGAATGCCTCGGGGGTCGCGGTCGGCCGGGAGTTCGCGTGCGCCCTCGCCGATGGCGCGGTGTGGTGCTCCGGCGTGAACAACCAGGGCCAGCTCGGCAACCTCGGCGGCCCGTCGCTCACGCCGGTGGCGGTCCAGCTGCCCACCAAGGCGCTCGCGATCGCCGCCGGCGATCAGTTCGCCTGCTCGACCGACGACCAGGCGCGCGTGTGGTGCTGGGGAGAGAACAACGACTTCCAGCTCGCCAACACCACCAGCGACAACCAGGCCATCCCGACGCTGACCACGTATACCAACGTGGCCGACATCGTCGGCGGCGGCGGCCACACCTGCGCGCGGTCGGCGGCCCAC
>Ga0137459_1000496_pt1 | contig 13928 bp, 9 predicted proteins | sample EasRivERMGT700_2_FD_104908 | JGI IMG/M metagenome (GOLD analysis project Ga0137459, IMG submission 104908) | Soil microbial communities from meander-bound floodplain in the East River, Colorado, USA - East River MetaG ERMGT700_2 | ecosystem: Environmental > Terrestrial > Soil > Floodplain ...
GGAGATCTAGAACATATCCAAGATTTGGACCATGAAATTCTTCTTCTAAAGTCATATGTCAACATCCTTACTGCCCATACTAATAGTACGCTCCGCGTATTAAAAGAGACTTAAGTTAATTGACTTTGACCCATTGCGCGTCACGTTTTTTCACAATTCAGGTTGTTTTCAAACACATAACGCTATTTTATAGATATTTAGTCTGCCAACGCGAGAGCAATCGCCTGCTCCATTGTCATGGCATAACCTTTTGACCATGCCGAATCAAATTGCATTTCATCCATTTTCTCGCGTAAGCCTTTCAATTGCGCCTTGAAATAACTTTGCTCATGAGGTGTCATCGGCGTGCTCCTTTGTTCACGCAGTGCGTTTGCAGATGCGAATAATTGCAGAGCCCGTTCGTTTTGATCCTGTGCCTGGGCAATAAACCCAAAACATTCCAATTGGTGTGCGACCGCACCGGTTTGCCCGATGTCGCGAAAGGCGATGATGGTCTCGCGATAATATTCCAATGCATCTGCATAGTTGCCGAGCTTGCGTTCCAAATGCGCGAGATTGCTTTTTTCGAGGATGACGTTGAACGTGGCTCCAATCTCTTCATAGATTCTCACAGACTCTTTGAACTGGGTGCGAGCTTCGTTATTGTCACCTCTTTGTATTGCGATGGTAGCCATTATCTCGCATGCCTGTGCCTCCTGTGAGCGGAGACTCGCTTCTCTTGCCAGGCGAAGCGATTCCTCAATATAACGCTGTGACAAATCAAGGTCGTGATGAAGATTTAGAATCGCACGCGCCCACATATTCAACGACCGGCAAATTACATAAACATCTCCCTCGGCACGGGCAATAGAATAGCTTTCCTGCAACACAGCTTCAGCTTGAGAAAGCTCGCTTAAAAATTCCAGCGGATAAGAAAGTATGACCAATGCAAAGGCCAGCCCACGCCGATCTTGACTCTGGCGGTACAGGGCAACACTTTCTTCAGCCACACGTTTCGCGTTGGCATTATCTCCCAGTGAAAGATATAACCTGGTAAGCCCACGTAAAGCTTTGGCGCGTGCCACCAAGCGTTGCTCTGTAGTTACGCCATAAGGGGTCGGAATTTTCTCCACCTGCTCCAGGGCTTTCTGTGTCCAACGAAAGCCTTCAGCCGAATATCCACCGGCTGTCCAAAAGAGATTTGCTGCCCCCGCGATGCGTAAGGCACTATCGGGATTTCTGCTCAATCCCCATTCCAGCGCGGCACGCAGGTTATCCTGCTCTTCTGTCATGCGACTCTGCCAGGTAATTTGATCCGGGCCCTTGAGATATTCATCCACCTGCTCGGTAAAGCGCACAAAGAAATTAAGATGCCAGTTGCGCATCGATTCAACTTCATCGGTCTCGAAGAACTTTTCGCGCGAATACTGGCGAATGGTTTCAAGGCGATGATAGCGAGTCTCCCCCATAACTTCTTCTGTTGTCACCAGCGATTTATCTACGAGGCGCGTCAATAAATCGAGAATGTCGTGAGGCAGAATGCCGCCTTCTTCTACATCTGCACAAACTGATTCAGCGGCTTCAAGCCTCCAGCCGCCAACGAAGACCGCCAGCCTGCGGAACAATATTTTCTCCTGTTCGGTCAGCAAGCTGTAACTCCAGTCGATCATGGCGCGCAGGGTCTGTTGACGCGGTAGGGCAGTGCGTGAGCCGCCTGTCAACAGACGGAAACGATCATTGAGGCGCAACGCAATTTGTTCGGGAGATAAAACTTTTATGCGCGCAGCGGCTAATTCGATCGCCAGAGGGATGCCGTCTAAACGGGAACAGATTTGAGCGAGGGACGCTGCGTTGTCTTGTGTCAAAGCAAAGCCTGCTTTGGCAGTCGCGGCGCGCTCGAGGAAGAGTCGAATCGAATCCACTTTTTCCAATTCAGGCAGTGTAGGTAAATCCGCGAGGTCGGGTGTGTTTAGCGATGGCACATGATAGGCCACTTCACCAGCGATGCCCAATGCCTCGCGACTACTCGCAAGGATCTTTAATTTTGAGCAGGCATGCAAAAGTGACTCGCTGATTTGCGCGCAGGCGTCAATGAGATGTTCACAGTTATCAAGCACGAGCAGCAGAGTCTTGGCGCGCAGATGATCGATCAGAATTTCGAGTGCGCTGCGATGACTATCCTCACGCAAGTTAAAAATGGAGAATAAGGTTTGCGGGATAAGTGTTGGGTCAGTAACAGGCGCAAGTTCCGCGAGCCAGACGCCGTCTGAAAATTGCTTCAAACATTCAGTGCCCACTTGCAAACTGAGGCGCGTCTTCCCGGCACCGCCAGAGCCTGTGAGTGTGACAAGACGATATTCATTGATGGTTTGTTTAATTTCTCCTATCTCTTTTTCACGCCCGATAAAACTCGTCATTTGCGCGGGGAGATTGTGATGAACTATGTCAAGCGTTTTTATGGGTGGAAATTCATTAGGCAGATTGGCGATGTCCAGTTGATAAATATGTTCAGGGTGGATCATATCTTTCAACTGCCGTTTGCCCATATCACGTAACGTGGTACCTTCAGGCATATTGCCACGAATCAACTCCTGTGTTGCAAATGAGACCAACACTTGCCCGCCGTGTCCGGCAGACATCAGGCGTTGAACATGGCTCAGCGTGAGATAGCCGTGGTATTCACCATTCTCCTGGATTTCTGCTTTGCCGGTGTGAATCCCCATGCGCACTTTGATTGGCGCCTCTCCCCAGTTTTCATGGTTCAAATCCAGCTGCGATTTGATTCCCGCGCTTAGTGCTTCGCCTGCGGTTTGAAATGCGGCACAGAACGCATCCCCGATGATTTGGAAGGTATAGCCGTTATTTGATTCAATCGCTTTGCGTAAAATCCGATCGTGACGCGAGCGCAAAACCTCCCAAGTCTCAGGGTATTCACGAGCCATTTTGGTGCTGCCTTCGATATCAGTAAAGAGAAATGTAACTGTACCAGTAGGGTTGGATGTCATAGTTGTTTCAATTTAAGTGTGTCGTTCGTGACATAAATAATCTAATTGTGAAATAGCAGGTTAATAAAAATGCAGAGTGTTAATTATTCGCCTAATCTAATATTACTTCATTTTCCCACTCCAAATAACTTCTTTTGACCTTATAGCTGCAGACGTACCTGTCCGGCTGGGTATATATCTGACATACGGGTATAAGTTTAGAAAATACGTAGGCGGCGAAGTGGGATTGGATTAACGATTGCATATGCACTTGTCCGAGGCATAGAGCGGACGGTCTGGGTAGAGTCGCCAAGTGAGGGGCAAAGAAATACATTCGCATTTACTCTGCCCATCGTAAAATCAAAACAGCGGCGAACTTTGCAGTCTCGCCACTGTTTTGATTCCCGTTATGTCATGGTATCCAGTTGGACAACACGTTCACGACCAGATCAGGATTTGCAGGGTCATTCGTCTTGAGATGTACTCCGAAGTTATGCGGACCATCCATGCCTTCGTGCATCATGAATACGCTGGATTGGACAATTGTGCTGTCACCAGGTTTGAGGACCATCGAACCGATGGTCAGTTGAGGAGGTCAGCATCCCTCCAACACTTCGATATAGGGGTCTTCTTTAAAACGTAATGTACCGTCGCCTGTGTTGGTGACTTTGATGGCGAAAATCTTTTCCACACCGAATTTCACATCGCCGTAATCGATCTTTTGCTGATCCACTGCGATGGTTGGAGCTCCGCCATCAGATCCACCTTGATTTGCGATGAAGAATGCGGCTATTAACAATAGAACACCGCCAATCGCTACAAGCGACCAGGGGAAACTTTTCCTTTGTTTTTGTCTGTTATGTTTTTTGCTCATAGAGTCTCCTTAATCTGGATATTCAAACTGCAACGAATAGAGATATGCGATCAGGTCCCAGATTTGTTCTTCAGTAAAGATCGAACCCCACATCGGCATGCCAGTGCCCATACCGCCGCGCAGGATCTTTCCCTGCAACAACGCGGGACTTGCGCCTAACATTCGTTGCTGGTCGGTAAAATCCACAGGGGATTGCATCAGCATGTCATCAGCACCCGTCATGGTCTGCATGGAGGCTTCGCCCGCCTGTGCAAGATCGTCGGCGAAGACCCCATCGCCAGCGCCATTTTCGCCGTGACATGCGGCGCAGTTTTGGGCATAGAGTTGTTTTCCATTCGCAAGGGATACGGGTGTAGTGTTGGATTGCCAGATGGATGCAACCACATCCCAGCGCTGGGATTCGGTGAGTGATGTGCTGGCTAAGTTGTTGAATACTTGATCAGGTGAATGCGTGCGATAGTAATCGGTAGATTGGTCAATTGATAAATTGGCTACCAACAGCTTCCCATTGAGTGCGGACGGTTGAATGTTTGGAATAATAGAGGCTTCGTGCGGCGCATCAATATCGAGTAGGTAAAATCCTTCAACAAACCCAGCATGTCAAAATACTTGTCACCTCCCACAAACAATTGCGCCTGCAATGGGAATGGCTCTTCGAAGTACAAGGCCTGCTCCTCCCCGAAGAGACCGATACCAATCTGGAAAACAACAGCGCCATCCAATTATTCATCCAACGCACCCGCCAGACATCACGAAATTTTTCATTAGAGTCTGAAGATGTCGCGGCGATTCTCCGCATTTGCAAAATGGTCGCCAGGTTGCCTCTCGCCATCGAACTCGCCGCCTCCTGGGTGCGGATGTTCTGCTGCCGCGAGATCGCACAGGAACTTGAAAAAAGCCTTGATTTTCCCGAAACAAAAAAACTCGATGTTCCCCAACGTCACCGCTCGATCAAAACCGTCTTTGACCACTCGTGGACTTTGCTGTCCGATGAAGAACGAGATCTCTTAAAGAAACAATCTGTATTCCAAGGCGGGTTCACACGCGAAGCCGCCATCTCTGCAACGGGTACATCCCTTTCCTTGCGTCGTTAGTGGATAAGTCCCTGCTGCGCCACAATAAAGACCCAGACTGCTACGACGCGCACGAACTGATTCGCCAATACACCTTCGCCCAACTTCAATTCGATGCGGCGAGGAAGAACTTGCATCGCTCAAGTATGTTGTTTACTACTCGGATTGGACCGCTTCACTGGAGGTCCCATTCAAGAGTGCGAAACAGCCGCAAACATCATAGATGATACGCGCCGAAACGTGCAACTGGCATTGCAGTTGGTATTGGGCTGTGGACAATCAGCGGCTTGACCTTTTAAAGAAAATGATCCCTGTCTAAACTGGTATTTTGAAGTTCACGGCTATTACGATGAAGCCATCTCAGCCTTCAAAGCCGCCGTGGATGAGTTCCGTGCAAAAAACGCACCAGCCTCAAGAGCGCCGAAGAGAAAAGCACTTTTGCCCTTCTTCTGGATTCATTGGATGGACCGCTGGGCACACGCTTTCGGCTTGGATATGCTTGAGATAACGGCGCAGACTCAAGGACAGCATGAAGAGTCATTGGATTACTTCAAACAAAGCCTCACACTTTATAAAGCGATTGGCGACAAATTTAATAGTATACAAATCACCGTTCGTCTTGGGCAAACGTATGCCGCGCTTCGATCGAACGAAGAAGCGAAACGCCTGTTTCTCGAAGCCCATACCAACGCCCAAACAGCAAAATGGACGCCAATCATTTTGAATGCATTGGTCTCATTTACCATAACAAGCTCCTTGCAGTGGCGACTTTGATCATCACCATCTTACAAGAAGCCTGTCTCTTTTTCAATTCACATCAAACCCACCGTACATGTTACAGAAACTTTCAAGAATCAAAAAAGACGCCGACACAGGCGTCTTTTTCTCAACCTGAACTATGATCACATCTTCTCGAAACTGGACTTCAACGCAGGATACAACTCTCGATACACCGCATAGGATTTTTGATACACGTCCACTTGCGCCGCATCAGGTAAGGTGCTTCCTGTAATTTTGACACACGCCTTACACGCTGTGACAACATCACTCCATTCGCCCGCTCCAACACCGGCAAGCAACGCTGCGCCATATGCACCGCCTTCGGTGGTATTGACCGTCACCAATTCCGCATTCAACACCGAAGCAAGAATCTGTCGCCACAACGCACCCTTTGTACCACCGCCTGAAGCGCGGACTTGTGTAATCTCTCCAAGCCCAGCATTTTGAATCAACGTAAAACTATCTTTCAATCCAAATGCCACGCCTTCCAGTACGGCACGTGTCATATGCGCGCGGCAGTGGCGGAGGGTCAAGCCGATGAATGCGCCACGCGCTAACGGGTCGGGATGAGGCGTGCGTTCACCCGACAGATACGGCAGGAATTGCAATCCTTCACTTCCTGCAGGAATCGATTCGGCTTCTTTCAATAAATCATCAAACGAAACATTCGGTGCGAGCGTATCGCGATACCACTGCAAACTGCCCGCGGCGGAAAGCATCACGCCCATAAAGTGCCACATGCCCGGAACCGCATGACAAAACGCGTGAAGCCGTCCTTCGGATTCGATCAACGCGGAGGGTGTTGTTGCAAACACAACGCCACTTGTACCAACGGTCAAACCCACAATGCCAGGCTCAACCGCACCAACGCCAACTGCACCCGCTGCCTGATCACCACCACCCGCCGCGATAGGCGTGCCAACTTTCAACCCAGTGAGCGATGCAGCTTCTTCGGTCACATATCCTGTGAACTCAGTTCCTTCAAAAGTTTTCGGCATCCATGCCTGCGGAATATTGAGCGCCGATAAAATTTCCTCCGACCAATCGCGTGCTTTCAAATCAAACAGCACCGTCCCCGCGCCATCGGCTTTATCTATCGCATACTCACCCGTCAACTTGTAGCGGATGTAGTCTTTCGGCAAAAGTATATGTTTCACCTTCGCAAAAATATCCGGCTCGTTCTCTTTCACCCACAAAATTTTCGGCGCGGTGAAACCTGTCAGAGCGACATTGCCTGTAATTTGAATAAACTTTTCTTTCCCAATAATTTGATGAATCTCATCGCATTGACTCTGCGTACGCTGGTCGTTCCACAAGATGGCTGGACGCAGGACATTCCCCGCCTCATCAAGCAAGACAAGCCCATGCATCTGCCCTGTCAGACCGACCGCGGCGACTCCTTCCCCGCTGATGCCTGCCTTCTCCAAAACAGACTTGATACTTGCTGACACCGCCTCCCACCACTCACGCGGATCCTGCTCCGACCATAATGGCTTGGGCGTTTGTAATGTATGTGGATTCGATGCAACCGCAATTACAGTACCTTGTTCATCGATCAGTAATGCCTTGCTTGAGGTAGTGGATGTATCGATACCAAGGAAATATGTCATGGTGAATGTTCCTAAATCGTAGACACGTACACAAGAAAACAGGTAAACACGTGTTTACCTGTCTACATTTTACCGTTTTACCGTACGCCCAATAAGAGTTCCACCGTCAATTGATCGAGACGTTCGTATTTGAGTCCACGACCCGCGATGGCGTTGCGGTCAAAGGCTTGGGCTTTGAGGGCATCCGCTTTATCAGCAGAGTATTTGCCGAAGTATTGATTCATCGAACCATCATCAGCGTTGATTTCGGCGACGAGGGATTGAATCTCTTTATCGGCGTTCCATTGAGCGGCTTTTTCTTTGAGAATCAAATATGTTCGCATACAGCCGCGTGCAAAGTCTTTGACGCCTTCGTAGTCTTCGGTGCGATAGGCATGCGCATCGAAGTGACGGCTGGAATCGTATTTGTTGTCTTCCAACAACTTCACAAGGAAGAACGCGCTCTTGAGATTCACCGCCCCAAAGCGGAAATCCTGGTCATAGCGACCGAAGGCTTGGTCGTTGAGGTCAATATGGAATAATTTGCCAGACTCTAATGCCTGTGCCACACCGTGAACAAAGTTGAGTCCCGCCATGTGTTCGTGCGCCACTTCGGGGTTGACACCGACCATTTCAGGGTGGTCAAGCGTTGAGATGAATGCCAGCATATGACCCGTGGTGGAGTTGTAGATGTCGCCGCGCGGCTCGTTGGGCTTGGCTTCGAGGGCGAATTTCAAGTCATATTTTTTGTCATTCACATATTCACACAGGAAATTCATCGCTTCGCGTGAACGCTTGATAGCCGTGATGGGATCTTTCGTGGCATCACTCTCCGTGCCTTCGCGACCGCCCCAGAAGACGTAAATCTTCGCGCCGAGTTCAACGCCCAGGTCAATGGCATTCATTGTTTTCTGCAACGCATACGCACGGACTTTCGAATCGTTGGAGGTGAACGCACCATCCTTGAAGATCGGTTCTTTGAACAGGTCGGTGGTTGCCATGGGAACGACAACGCCCGTTTCGGCAAGCGCTTGTTTGAACTCTTTCAAGATAGCGTCCCGTTCGGAGGGAGTCGCGTCAATGGGGATCAAGTCGTTATCATGGAAGTTGACGCCCCACGCGCCGACTTCGCCAAGCAAACGGACAAGTTCAGCAGGGGTTTTACCTTCCCGCACGGCATACCCGAAAGGGTCTGCGCCACGGTTACCGACGGTCCAGAGACCGAAGGTGAATTTGTTTTCTGGTTTGGGGGTGTAGTCTGACATGGAATATTCTCCTTGATTTAATTTTCTATTTCTACTTTTTATTTACATGGCATTTGCACAATCCCGAAGGGATGGGATGATTCTAGCATCGACGTAAATGATTTCAAATCCCGAAGGGATGACATAGATTGAGATTTTATGACACCCCTTCGGGGTTGGATTTGCAAAATCCAAAAATCTATAATCATTTGACCCCTTCGGGGTCTTTGGATAAGTTAAGTTACTTTGAATACGGCAGTCACAGGCTTTGGCGCACCTAACTCTTGACCGCGTTGACTCGGTGAACATCCGCCAACTTCGAGTTTGAATTCGCCAGGTTCCAGCGTCAGCTTGCCGTCATCATTATAGAACGACATCATCTCAGGGGTAATGGTGAATTTCAATGTTTTGCTTTCACCTGCTTTGAGATTCACACGCTCGAAGCCAATGAGATGATGGAGCGGGACAAGGGTCGAGGCATGGAGGTCCCTCAAGTAAAACTGGGCAACTTCGGCTGAGTCTGATGCGCCGCAGTTGGTCAGAGTCAGGCTGATGTTGAGGGAATCTCCGAGGGCAAGATTCCTTTTATCGAGTTGTAATTCCGAATAATCAAATTTGCTGTAACTCAAACCGAAGCCAAAGGGATAGAGCGGCTCGGCGGTCATGTAGCGATAGGTGCGACCGTTCATGCTGTAATCGTCGAAGGCGGGAAGTTGGTCGAGCGACTTGGGGAAGGTGATGGGGAGTTTGCCCGATGGGGAAATATCGCCGAAGAGCACATCGGCGACGGCGCGACCGCCCTCCATGCCCGGATACCAAACAAAAAGAATCGCATCGACCATGTCTTCGACTTCGCCGAGCGCAATGGGACTGCCACCGGTGAGCACGAGAATGATGCGCGCGCCGTGTATCGCAAGTTCTTTGATGTAATCAATTTGACTTTGCGGGAGGGTGATGTCGGCGCGGTCGCCGTTTTGCGGAGAGAGAAGCGACTCGCCCTCTTCGCCTTCGAGGAACGATGAGTTGCCCGCGCACACAATCGCGAAGTCAGCCGATTGCGCCATGCCAGGCGCCCATGTGCTTTTGATTTCACGTGGATGTTTCAGCGGCGTGCCAGAGTGATATTCCAAGCCCATGCCTTCGGGGATGCGACCTGTAAGACCTTCGAGCAGTGTAATCATTTGATTGTTGAAGCCATAGTAATTACCGAGCAACACTTCGAGGCTGGTGGCGGTGGGACCCGTGACAAAAATCTTTTTGGTGGAAGGTTTGATGGGCAGGACGTTATTTTTGTTTTTGAGGAGTACCACCGACTCGGTCGCTGTGCGATAGGCGAGTTGACGATGTTCATCGCAGGCGACAACATCCGTGGAAATGGAAGCGAACGGAACATCTTCGGCGGGGTCGAACATGCCAAGTTTGAAACGTGTGGTGAGCGTGCGTTCGAGGGCGCGGTCAACCAGCGCTTCAGTGGTATCGCCGCGCTCGATGGCAGTGGGGATTTCGTTGAAGACGTGGTCACAGCCGAGGTCGCAGCCGTATTTCAATGCGAGAGCCGCAGAGTCAGCCGCATCTTCCGTGACTTTGTGATTGAGGTGAAAATCTGACAATGCCATGCAATCTGAAACAAAGTGCCCATCAAAACCCCACTCGCCGCGCAAGATATCTTCGATGAGAAGTTTACTGGCACAACTGGGTTCATCGAGCGTGCGATTGTAGGCACCCATCACCGATTCAACTTTGGCTTCGGTTACCAGTTTTTTGAAAGCGGGCAGATACGTATCGCACAGTTCGCGTTTGGTCACGATGGCGTTAAAGTGGTGACGGTCTTTTTCAGGTCCCGAATGGACTGCATAATGTTTGGCACATGCCGCGGCTTTGAGATATTTGGGGTCGTCGCCTTGCAAACCGCGCACGAACGCCGATGCCATCTCACCTGTGAAGAATGGGTCTTCACCCCAGGTTTCTTGTCCCCTGCCCCAGCGCGGATCGCGGAAGATGTTGACATTTGGCGACCAAAACGTCAGCCCTTGATATTGAGCCGTGTATCCGTTACGGCGCAACGCGGCATGATATTTTGCGCGTCCCTCATCACTAATGGCTGCTGCAACACGATGAATCAATTCTTTATCCCAGGTTGCAGCCATCGCGATCGCCTGCGGGAAGACGGTGGCACGTCCATTGCGGGCAACACCGTGCAGGGCTTCGCTCCAATAGTTGTAGGCAGGAATGTTCAAGCGCGGGATGCCATGCGCAGGATGACTCATCAAGCCGACTTTTTCTTCAAGCGTCATGCGCCCCACCAAGTCCTTTGCCCGTTCGGCAAATGATAGCGATGTATCAAGATATAAAAGCTTTTCTGTTGTATCCGTCGCACTCATGAAGCGCTCCTTTGAAAAAATTACTGATCCGCTAATCCCCACTAATCCGCGCTAATCTTTTAAAGATTTGCTTAGATTAGTGAATAAAATCATTTCACAAAACCCAAATCACTGAACAATTCAGGTCCGCCACGCAGCCAGAAAGATTGTTTGGTTTCAGCCTTCCAACTCTTGATGATGTCATCGTTCGATAATTGACTTTCGCCCGCATTGATATACATCACCGCACGCACCACATCGTTATTGTCTGCCACGAACTTGAAGAACGGCGCAAACCACGCATCCCAATCCCCGCCTTGCGATGCAGCTTCCAGCATCACGGGCTTGTAATGCTCACGCGCAAATTGGATGGCAGCATCGACACACGCGTAACTTGTTCCAATCCAATCGACAAACTCATCGCCGGGATACCAATCTACAAGCGGAGACTCACCACAAGAAGCTAATTGCCAGACAAGAGCTACATTCGTATTACCCATAGTCTGAATCTGTTCATGAAATTTTTTCCACGCTGACACATATACGTCGGGTGTGTCTTTAGCATCAAATTCTAGGCGGAGGAACACGGGACGGTTATATACAGTCAACGCATCGAGCAAGGCGTCAATTTGTGCATCGGCATTGCCTGCGGCTACATCAGCAATAACGTCTTTTAGATTCACGCCAACAGACAGTGTGCTTTTGGGATATTTCCCCGCGAGATAATTCAAATCATCGATGCCATTCAATTGCAAATCAGTATTCACTGCAATACCGCCGGGTGCAGTAACTGTTGCATCAAAGTATGCATCAGCACTTTTTGCATCTTGTCCAACCAGCAACAAGGCATTCCCCGATAGCGGAGCGAACTTTCCATAGATTTCAGGCTTCGGAGTCGGGAAGACTTGCCCCGCGGGTGCCGTGCCAGGTTCGTAGATACGGAAGTTTCCGCTCACTTGCAACAAGCCCAACATCATCAACAAGCCATCGTAATAACGATATTGACCTGTTGGTACGGAAGCATCCCACAATGCTTGCACAAATGGCTCGCCAATTTCTCGGTCAGCGGCGAGGGCGGCGACAGCGTTCGTAGCCATTAAGCCTGTGGAGCGATGACCGACTTCGGGCTTGCCATCGAGCGTATATTCGGCTTTGTAATCGTCCATGCCTTGCGAGGCGAAGAAGCTCAATAAACGATTCGATTGTTCTCTATGCCAGTCACTCGGCGCAAACCAGACATAATCCATACCCACATTTGCACCAACACGGAAGGCATCGTAACGGAAGTTGCCGTTGTACTCGTCGTTGTAGGGTTTGCCATCGAAGTAAGAATAGTTCGGTGCGAGTCCCGTTTGCGGGTGAATGGATTTTGGAAGATAGTCACGACTGGCTGTAACAGCGTCTGCCCAGAATTGGTTATCTTTATCAGCCCAGAGTGACCAGAGTTGATAATAATGAGGCAGGTGATAGGAAGGGTCTGTGAAGGATGAATTATTGCCGATTTGGGGAACAAAGACAACTTGCTTTGTTTCAGGGTCAAAAAGGTCAGTGGCAAGATCGCCGCGCTCATCGTCATGCAGTGCCGTATGCAAAACGGAATTCGCCTCGGCGCGGTAGTTATAGATGCCCTCACCACTTCCCCAACGGCCGTCGGCGAAGAATAAGGCGGTGATAAACCAGACTTCTCCATCAGCGGCGGGGTTGGCGGCAAGCTGTGTGCCGTCCGTTTTGCAGTGCCAGGCGAAATAGCCTTTGTAGCCGCCATCGGTTTGGTACATGTAGGTTTTCGTCCACTTCCAGAGGCGGTCAAACTCTTCCTTCTTATTTAACTGCACGGCGATCATCATGCCATAGGACATGCCTTCTGAGCGCACGTCTGCGTTGGCAATGTCTGATATGTAAGCCATATCTGAGCCAACGGGATAGTAGACGCGTTCGGTTGAATCGTCGCCGTAGAAGAGTTGATTGAAGGCGGAGTCTATTTTTGCTTGAATCTCTTCGTCACTTTTGCCAAGATAGTCTTTGAACAAGTTGGGATATAAGCCCGTTTCGAAGGCGGATTTGACGGGAAAAGGTGTGGGAGGAGAGTCGGTTTGGGTCACAGTGGCAACTATCGGCGTGGAGGGTGATCCGCAGGCGGAGAGGAGGAAGGACAGTAAAAGTAGGGTAGCGAGAAAACGTTGAAGCGTGGACAAGGTTTCGATCCTATTTGATTCTGGAGTCAATCAGCTAGCTGATTGACTCCAGATGAATATTCGAACCAATCGAAGTCAGCATGGTTCGTGCTGGGCTGGCCGTTACTACTGGCATACATTGCAATATAGGCGCCGACAAAACCGCCAGCCACGGGCGTGCTGAGAATGCGTCCATCAACATTTTCGGCGAGCGCCTGCCATTGACCATGCGTTGAAAAATAAAAGCTATAACTTTGTTCGTGCGCTGTCACTTTGAGAGTGTAACGATTGGCACGCAAAGGTTGGGTTGCGAGCGCTTCATCTTTTCCATGCGAGCGTTTGATGAGGCGGATTGTATTTTCATTTTCGTAGGTCGGATTGCCAATCCGACTTACATCGTGTGTGACGACAAAACGAAAATGGAAATCATTATTTTGAATGAGGACAAGCCCAGCACATTCATCCGCTTGCGGCGTGAACTCAAATTCAGTTTGCGCGGTGAAATTGATATGCTGCTGTCTGCGCCCCACAAAACTGGGATTGCTTTGTTCGGTAAGTTGTTGCGGGCGTAATTTCAAACGAAGAAAACCAAGGCGTTCGGTAAGTGAATAAAACTCATCGCGAGGCGTGCGCAAAAAATTCCAGTGATGGGCAAGTGTTGTGTCAATAAAGTCTTCACGTACGGAGGGCCCATCCCAAACATGTTCGGGCAGATTAGGTGCAGGATATTCAAACTCCACACGTCCCGTGCCAGGGCTGAAAATGGGGAACTCGTCCTCCCAGCGCATGGGCACAAGAAAGGTTTCGCGCCCAAGATTATAGTAATAACCGCCATACGGGCGCATCGCCAGTAGCACCGCCCACCATTCAC
>Ga0137459_1000497_pt1 | contig 13902 bp, 9 predicted proteins | sample EasRivERMGT700_2_FD_104908 | JGI IMG/M metagenome (GOLD analysis project Ga0137459, IMG submission 104908) | Soil microbial communities from meander-bound floodplain in the East River, Colorado, USA - East River MetaG ERMGT700_2 | ecosystem: Environmental > Terrestrial > Soil > Floodplain ...
ACGCCAGTGGCTGCGGGGCACAGGTAGGTGAGTGTTGCGTCGGTGGATGATGCACGATGCGGCGGTCCGCTGTCTCCCGCGAGACGAGGCCCTCCATCGCCGTGAGCGCGCGTGTTCGTGTTCTCCACCGGGAGAACGTGCGAGCAACGCGCGGTGCATCACCGTGGCTGCGGCGCACGACGGAGCGGAAAGCGAGTCAGCGCCAGACGGCGCGCGCGGTGTCGGCGACGAGGGCGAGCTTGGCCCACTGATCGTCCTCGGTGACGAGGTTGCCGTCCATGGTCGAGGCGAAGCCGCATTGCGGGCTGAGCGCGAGCTCGTCGAGCGGCACGTAGCGGGCGGCGGCGTCGATCCGGCGGCGTAGATCGGCGGGGGCTTCGAGGGCGGGGAACTTGCTGCTGATGAGGCCCAGGACGACGGTCTTGCCGCGGGGGACGAAGCGCAGCGGCTCGAAGCCGCCGGAGCGGTCGTCGTCGTACTCGAGGAGGAAGCGGTCGACGCGGAGCTCGGAGAACAGCTTCTCGGCGATCGCGTCGTAGCCGCCCTCGGCGTACCAGTGGCTGCGGTTGTTGCCGCGGCAGAGGTGGATCGCGACGGTGACGCCGGGCCGGCGCGCGGCGTCGAAGCAGGCGTTGTCGATGCGGATGGCTTCGTCGAGGGCCGCGTCGGGATCGACGCCGAGCTCGGAGGTCAGCCAGGCGCGCCACTTGGGGTCGATGTAGTAGCTGTAGCGGGGGGCGTCGATCTGGAGGTAGGGGATGCCGGCCTCGGCGAGCGCCTGCATCTCGGCGGCGATGATCGCGGCGATGTCGCGCAGGAGATCGGAGTGGGTCGGGTAGGCCTGATCGGTGATGCCGCGCTTGTAGGCGATCGCCGGGAACTGGGTCGCGCTTGGCAGGGTGACCTTGCAGGGGCCGGTCGCGTGGGCGCGCAGGAACGGCAGCTCGTGAGCGGTGAGCGCGCGGCGCTGGACGAGCTTGTTCGTCACGATGCCGGTGACGCTCGAGACCTTGGCGCCGTCGCCTTGCCAGGATCGGGCGACCGCGTCGGCGGTGTCGAAGCCGTCGACGGCGTCGGTCAGGTCGCTCATGAAGTTGGTGCGCCGCAGCTCGCCGTCGGTGACGACGTCGAGGCCGAGCTCGCGCTGGCGGGCGAGCACGCGGAGGATGTGGCGATCTTCGAGGGCGCGGAGCGGCTCGGGGGCGGCGTGCGCGCGGCGCGCCTCGAGGAGCTCGGCCGGGCGGAGCAGGCTGCCGATGTGATCGGCGCGAAACGGGTTCGCCATGGCGCGACCATACCGCTCGTGCGGCGCCGAGATGAAGGGCGGGGGGCAGGCGACGGCCGGACCGGAGCCGCGGCGAGGCGCATGGAGGGGAGCGGCGGCGCGAGGCAGGGAGGGGAGCGGTGGCGCGAGGCAGGGAGGGGAGCGGTGTGTGATGATAGGCGCGAGGATCCGATGACGGCTGCGATCACCGCGCGCATGGCGTCCACGCCGGAGATGCTGGCGTGCTTCGATGATGAGGCGCTGGTCGGCGTGGCGCTGGCGTTCGAGCGCGCGCTGGGGGCGGCGCTGACAAAGCAGAAAGTGATCTCGGCGGCGGCGGCGGCGGCGATCGCGCAGGCGTGCGACGGGTTTGATGCGGCCGGGCTCGGCGATGCTGTGGCGCACGCCGGGACGCTCGCGATCCCGCTGGTGGCGCGGCTGCGGGCGGCGGTTCCGCCGGAGCACGCGGCGGCGGTCCACCTGGGGGCGACCAGCCAGGACGTCGCGGATACCGCGCTGGTGCTGCAGAGCGGGCAGGCGATGCGGCTCGTCGTGCGCGAGCTCGAGGCGATCGGCGATGCGCTGGCGGGGCTCGCGAGGCGTCACGCGGCGACACCGGCGATCGGGCGCACGCTGCTGCAGCCGGCCGAGCTGGTGACGTTCGGGATGCGCGCGGCGAGCTGGATGCTGGGGATCGACGCGGCGCGGGCGCGGCTGGGCCACGAGGGCCACGCGGCGCTGCAGGTCCAGCTCGGCGGCGCGGTGGGCTCGCTGGCGGCGCTGGGCGCGGCCGGGCCGCGGGTGCGTGCCGGCGTGGCCGAGCGGCTCGGGCTGCGGGACGCGCCGGCATGGCACAGCCGCCGTGACGCGATCGCAGGGCTCGGGGCGGCGCTCGGGATCGCGATCGGCGCGACCGGCAAGCTCGCGCGCGACATCTCGCTGCTCATGCAGCGCGAGATCGCCGAGGTCGCCGAGCCGGCGATCGCGGGTCGCGGGGGGTCGTCGGCGATGCCGCACAAGCGGAACCCGACCGGGTGCCAGGTCGCGCTGTCGGCGGCGATCCGCGCGCCGGGGCTGGTGGCGACGTTGCTCGCGGGGATGCCCCAGGAGCTCGAGCGTGGGCTCGGTGGCTGGCAAGCGGAGGGCCCGGTGATCGGCGAGCTGTTTGCGCTGGCGCACGGCGCGATGCACGCGATGCGAGTCGTCACCGAGGGGCTCGAGGTCGACGTCGATGCGATCGGCGCGCACGTGGCCGCGGCACCGGATCGCGATCGAGATGCCGCGGTCGCAGCGGCGGTGCGGTTCGTCCATGAGGCGCTCGTGACGCACGACGCCGCGGTCGCTCGCCGGGATCCCTGACGAGGCGGTCGGGCGCCGCACCGCGTGGCCGCACACCGGCGGTGATGGCGGTGATGGCGGTGATGGCCGGTGATGGCCGGTGGATAGATCGACGCGTCGCGACATCACGCGCGGTGCTGCGTCGATTCTTGCTGTGGTCCGGAATCACCATGATCGCAATCGCACCGCGCAGGGAAGGCAGCCGACCGGTACGGTTCCAGGAGCTCCTCCTGTGCGCCGCGGTCGGGGCGCTCGGGCTCGCCTGTGGCATCGGCGTCGATGGGGATGACACCGCGCCTCCCCCCCCGGACGCGTGCACGACGGTGCGTGCGGCCGGGCCATGGTGGAATCAGGCATTTCCGGATCAGGCTCGGAGGTTCCATGCCGAATTCGATGCGACGCCGTCGGCGAGCTCGATCGACGCGGTGGTCGGGCTCGGTAACGGCCGCGCCGCGCGGTTCGACCGGCTCGGCGCGATCGTGCGGTTCAGCCCCGCCGGGATGATCGAGGCGCGCGCCGGATCGGTGTACCGCGCCGACGTGGTGCAGCCGTACGTGGCCGGCCAGCGCTACCACTTCCGGATCGATGTCGATGTCCGCACGCACACGTACTCGGTGTGGCTGCGCGATGACTTCGGTGGCTACGCGCCGCTCGCCCGGGACTATCCGTTTCGCACCGAGCTGGCCGGGGTGACGCGCCTGAACCGCGCGGCGAGCAAGGTCGATTCGGCGACCGGCACGCTCGAGATCTGCGCGTTCCAGGTGGTGGCCGACGCGACCACCGCGGACAGCTGCCTGATCGTGAGCGCGGGCGATGGCTTCGCGACCGCGGCGTTGCCCGACGCCACGGTGCTCGACACGCTGACGTTCACGGTCACGCCGAGCGCGCCGGACCTCGATGCCGTGATCGGGCTGTCGGCGGGGCCCGCGGCGCGGTTCTCGGATCTGGCGACCGCCGTGCGGCTGGCCCCGAGCGGGTTCATCGACGCGCGCGACGGCGAGGTGTATCGCGCGGACGTCGTGCGGACGTACCCCGCGAGGCCGCTCGGGTTCCGGGTGATCGCCGATGTCACGTCGCACACGTACTCGGTGTTCCAGGGCACGTACCTGGAGGCGCAGGAGGTCGCGCGCTCGTACCGGTTCCGGACGTCGCAGGGCGCCGTGACGCACCTCGATCAGCTGGCCGCGATCGTCGGCGGAGGGCAGGGCAGCGTGACGATCTGTCAGGTCCACGGCGCGGCGTCGACCGGCGTCGCGTTCAGCCGCGAAGGCAGCCACGCGGTGCTGCCGCTCGCGGGCAACCAGGCGCTGATCAGCGACGGCGCGACGACGCGCCGGGTCGATGCCGCCGGCACGGCGCTCGCGCAGGTCGCGCGCGGCGGCGAGCTCGCCGTCGATGCGGCCGGCAACGTGTTCGTCGCCAGCGTGGCGGGGACCACGCTCACCGTCGACAAGTACGATCCGGGCTTCGGGCCGCGCTGCCGGGTGACCCGGTCCGTGCTGGCCGGCTCGACGATCCAGGCGATGGCCAGCGATGCCACGGGCGCCGTGGTGGTCGGGCTCGCCACGCTGCAGGATCGCCAGGTGACGGTGGCGCGCTTCACGGCGGCCTGCACGTGGGCGTCGGAGCTGGTGGTCAGCGGCGAGGCGGTCGCGCTCGACGGCGATCAGCCGATCGTCGCGTGGGACGACAGCGGCACGCTCCGGATGACCCGGTTCGCCGGCACCGGCGCGATGGTGTGGACGCGGGCGTTCGTGGGGAGCGCGGGGATCACCGCGATGACGATCGATCCGAGCCACCATGTGCTGTTCGGCGGCGAGCTCTATACCGCGATGGATTTCGGCGGCGGCACGCTGCCGCTGCGGTCGACGCCCGAGGGCGAGAAGCTGAATGGCTTCCTCGTGAAGCTGTCGGCGACCGGCGCGCACGTGTTCTCGACCAGGACCGGCTACTCGCTGGTCGGCGGGATCGCCGCGAACGACGCGCAGATCGCGGTCTCGGGCACGGAGCGGACCCAGTTCTATTACCTGCGGTTCCAGCGGTTCGATCCGGCCGGCGCGCCGGTCGCGAGCCCCGGCTTCGACACCGGGTTCGGCGAGCATGGCGAGGCTGGCCGGGTGGCGATCGGCGCGTCCGGTCGGGTGTGGTGGAACCTCGAGACGAGCTGGCCGCTGTTTCCGCGCTGGCCCTACCTGGTCGTGCTGGACCCGTGACGCGCGCGGGGATGATGAGATCGTGATCCTTGGTGTTGAGAAGGCCGCGATCGAGACGTACGGCGCTGAGAATCTTCTATGCGGCCTGTTGCAGGTGATTTGCGGCCAGGACATTGGGAGGATCGGCGAGGAGACGCCTTGCCGCGTCGACGGGATCCGACCGGTACCAATCCTGCTATCATCGAACCATGAAGGCGATCCGGGTTCGCGTCGAGAACGGCCGTATCACCGGTGCTGCTCCTCCGGGGCTACCCGACGGTGAAGTCGACCTGTGCTTCGCGGATCCGGATGATGACATGAGCAACGAGGAGCTCGCACGTCTGAACGCTGCGCTGGCTCGTGGCTTCGAGTCGATCCGGGCTGGACGTTTCCGTGACGCGGCCGATGTGATCTCCGATCTCCGCCGCCGATGACGACGGTCGTCGTTGTCGATGAAGCAGAGGAGCAACTGCACGAGAGCATCTCGTGGTGGATCGACAACCGCACTGATGCGCCGACGCTGGTGCTCGACGAGTTCGAGCGCTGCCTGAGCTTGCTCGAGTTCACCCCAGACGGCGGACTCAGGTTCCACCGAACGCCGGTCCCGGGTGTGCGCCGCCTCCTGATGAAGCGAACAAAGCACCACGTCTACTACGTGCACGACGCTAACAACGGGTTGTCTACATCATCGCCGTCTGGGGCGCGCCCAAAGAGGGCGATCCGGTCCTGCACAACCCGCTGCGTTGACGCTCCTGGCGGCGCTGCGATCCTCTGCGTTCAACGACGCAGCACGGTCCGCTCGACGAAGCGAGCGCGCCTTGGGCTCCGCGCGCAACGCGGCCACGATGCAGGCGGCGGGACGCTCGGCGATGGACCAGGTCCTCAGACGCGGATCCCCTTTGTTCGACATCTCTTGCCTGATCCGCGAGGCCGTTACAGCTCCGAGTCACATCGCGAGGAACACGGTCTCGCCGTCGCCTTGCAGCCGGATGTCCCAGCGCCAGCCGGCCTCCTCGGGGCGGGCGAGCAAGGTCTGGCGCCGTGCCGCGGGCAGCGCCGCGAGCAGCGGATCGCCAGGGTCGGCGAAGTACACGCGCGTCCACAGCGGCTTCACCAGGCCGCGGGCGAAGATCGCGACGGCGAGGTACGGCGCGCCGGCATCCGGGGTGAGCGTCGTGAAGGCGAACTCGCCGTGCGCGTCGGTCGCGCAGCGGCCCCAGCCGGAGAACACCGGCGACGCGGCCGGCGTGGCCTGCCAGATCTCGATGCACGCGTCGGTGACGGGCGTGCCGTCGCCGTCGAGCACGCGGCCGGCGAGCGCGAGCCGGGGGCCGGCGGCGCCCGTGCGGGTCAGATCGGCGAGCGCGGGCTCGGCGAGCGCGTGCCAGAACGGGCCGATGGTCTGGCTCGCGGTGACGGGCCGCATCTTTGCGCTCGTCGTTGCGCTCGTCTTCTCGTTCATCTTCGCGCTCCTTCGAACGGGGTGGCGTGGAGGCCGCGCAGCACGAGGTCGAACCGGTAGCCGAGGGCCCACTCCGGCCGCGTGAGCGCGAGGTCGAATGCGGCGACGAGCCGCTCGCGCGCGTCCGGATCGGGGATCGCCTGGTAGATCGGATCGATCGCGAGCAGCGGATCGCCGGGGAAATACATCTGGGTGACCAGGCGCGCGCCCCACGACGCGCCGAACAGCGAGAAATGGATGTGGTTGGGGCGCCACGCGTTGGCGTGGTTGCGCCACGGGTAGGCGCCCGGCTTGATCGACACGAAGCGGTAGTGGCCGTCGCTGTCGGTGAACACCCGACCGGCGCCGCGGAAGTGGGGATCGAGGGGCGCGTCGTGGGTGTCGCGGTCGTGGTGGTAGCGGCCCGCGGCGTTGGCCTGCCAGATCTCGATCATCGCCCCGGCGACCGGACGATCGGCCTCGTCGGTGACGCGGCCCGCGACGATGATCCGCTCGCCGATCGCCTCGCCGACGGCGTCCCGAGAGAGGTCGAGCCCACGGGGGAGGACTCCTGCCCCGCCGGCAACGCCGTCGGAGGCCCCACCGCCCGCGACTCCGCTGCGCTCATCGATCCCGGCCATCTGGTCCGGCGAGAACACCGGGCCCGCGCGCTCGATCGTGGGGACCACCGCGACCAGCGGCTGGTGCGGCGCGCGGCGCGCGGTGCTGCCATAGCTGGGCACGGCATAGGGCGGCTGGCTGCCGGGCGGGAAGGGCAGGTAGGCGGGCTCGGTCATGGCGACTCCTCGATCACCTGCTTGGCGATGCGCAGGGCGGCGTTGGCGGCGGGGACTCCGGCGTACACCGCGACGTGGAGCAAGAGCTCGGACAGATCGGCGTGGGTCGCGCCGGTGTGCTTCATCGCGCGGATGTGCAGGGCGAGCTCGTGGTCGTGGCCGAGCGCGGCGAGCAGCGCGAGGGTGATGATGCTGCGCGTGCGGCGATCGAAGTGGGGCCGCGCCCACACGCCGCCCCACGCGGCCTGGGTGATGTAGGCCTGAAAGTCGCGATCGAGCGCGGTGATCGCCGCGGTGGCGCGCGCGACGTGATCGGCGCCGAGCACCTCGGCGCGGACGCGGGCACCCGTGGTGGCGAGGTCGGCGTCGGGCGGGGTCAGGAACTCGCGGATCGCGGCGGTGACGGCGTCGGGCTGCTCGACGAGCGGGATGTGCGCGGCGCGCGGGATCACGGTGAGCCGCGCGCCGGGCAGGGCGTCGCGCAGCGCCTCCGCGGCGGCGACCGGGGTGGAGGGGTCGAGCTCGCCGACGATCACGAGGGCGGGGACGCGGAGCTGCCGGGTGGCGGCCGACAGATCGGCGGTGGCGAGCACCTCGGCCGCCGCGGCGTAGCCCTCGGGGTGGGTCCGGAGCAAGGCGCTGCGCAGGCCGCGGCCGCCCGGCGAGGCCAGGTACGCCGGCGTGACCCAGCGCGCGAGGATCGAATCGGCGACGGCGGCGATGCCCTCGGCGCGCACGGTCTGGGCGCGGGCGCGCCACATCTCCGGCGGCGGCAGCGCGAGCGCGGTGTCGCACAGGATCAGCGACGCCACGCGGGCCGGCGCGCGCGCGGCGACGGCCTGCGCGATCATGCCGCCGATCGAGACGCCGCCGACGTGGGCGACCGGGATGCCGCAGGCATCGAGCACGGCGAGCGCGTCGTCGGCGAGGTCCTCGATCGTGTAGGGCGCGGCGGCGACCTCGGTCAGGCCGTGACCGCGCAGGTCGAAGCGCACGACCCGGAGGCCGCGCGCCAGCTCGGCGACCTGGGCGTCCCACACGTGCAGGTTGGTGCCGAGCGAGTGCACGAGCAAGAGTGCCGGGGCGCCGGGCGGTCCCTCGACGGCGAGGTGGGTGGCCAGGCCGCGGATCTCGACGAACGATGTCATGGCGTCAGCGTAGCGGAAGCCCGACGTAGTTTTCCGCCAGCGTGGTCGCGGCCGCCTGCGACGAGGTCACGTAGTCGAGCTCGGCGAGCTGGAGCCGGTGCGCGAAGTCGCTGTCCCCGGGGCCGCCGGGGCCCCCGGAGCCGGCATGGCGGTGCAGGAGCTGGGTCATCCACGCCGAGAACCGTTCGACCTTCCAGACCCGCCGCAGGCAGGCCTCGGAGTAGCCGTCGAGCAGCGCGGCGTCGCCGCGGCCGTAGAACGCCGCGAGCGCGTCGGCGAGCAGCCGGACGTCGGCGACCGCGAGGTTCAGGCCCTTGGCGCCGGTCGGCGGCACGATGTGGGCTGCATCGCCGGCCAGCAGCAGCCGGCCGTGGCGCATCGGCTCGGCGACGAAGCTGCGCATCGGGGTCACCGAGCGCTGCGTGATCGGCCCGGTCGCCAGCGTGAAGTCGTCGGCGGCGAGCCGGATCGCGAGCTCGGACCAGATCCGATCATCGGACCACTGCGCGAGGTCCTCGTCCGGAGCGCACTGCAGGTACAGCCGGCTGACCGACGGCGAGCGCATGCTGAGCAGCGCGAACCCGCGCTCGTGGTGGGCGTAGACCAGCTCGTGCGAGCTCGGCGCGACGTCGGCGAGGATGCCGAGCCAGCCGAACGGGTACTCGCGCTCGAACACGCGCAGCCGGTCGGCCGGGATGGCCGCGCGCGACACGCCGTGAAAGCCGTCGCAGCCGGCGATGAAGTCGCACGCGAGCTCGGTGGCGTGGCCGCCGCGGCGGAACCGGACGCTGGGCCGGCTGGTCGCGATCCCGGCGAGCGTGACGTCCTCGACCTCGAGCTCGAGCGGGGCGCCGGCCGCGATCCGGGCCGAGACCAGATCTCGCACCAGCTCGTGCTGGCTGTAGATCATCACCGCCTGGCCGGTCAGCGCGCGGAAGTCGATGCGGTGCGAGCGGCCGCCGAACCGCAGGATCGTCCCGTCGTGGATCAGGCCGTGCTGGTGCATGCGCGCGGCCGCGCCGGCCTCGTCCATCGCCTCGACGGTGCCCTGCTCGAGCACGCCGGCGCGGATCCGGTGCTCGATGTACGCGCGCGATCTCGCCTCGAGGATCACCGACTCGACGCCGCGCCGCGCGAGCAGCGCGCCCAGCATCAACCCCGCCGGCCCGGCTCCGATGATCGCGATCTGGGTGCGCAGCTGCATGCGGCGAGCCCTGGATGGGCCCGGCGGCAGGTGTACTCCAGATCGTCGCGACGCGTGGGCCCCGAGCCACACGGCGCGTGGCGATGGAGCGTTCGTTCCTCGGGCGCGTGCGCCGCCGCGGTTCGACCTCGGGCGTGGGCGCGCTCAGGCGTGAGGGTGGTGATGCGACAGCGCCGCCTCGTCGTGCAGCATCGCCGAGACCAGGTCGCGCAGCTCGTCGCCGGCGAACGGCTTGATCAGCACGGCGCGCCCGGTGGCGAACAGCGACTCGACGTTCTCGCGACCCGACATGATCAGCACGATCGGCGGCCGTTCGAGATGGGCGTCGTTGAGCGCGTCGGACACCTCGCGGCCGGACATGTCCGGCATGTTGTAATCGACGAGCACGACATCGAAGCACTCTCCGTCGACCACGCGCGACACCGCGCGCCGCGGATCGGTCTCCATCGAGGTCTCGTGGTCACCCAGCATGCGCGCGATCGAGCGTGCGACTTCCGGCAGGTCATCAACTACCAAGATCCTCGCCATCGCAACCTCCATTTCGGCTCCAGGTGGCCGTTACCGAAAGTCTAGCGCCGTGACGTGGGGTGGCTGCAAGAAACATCTTGACCTGACAACTCGCGAGATTTTCTGAGCTTCACTGACACCGGCGTGCGCCGCGGTCTCGCCACGCGCGGTGCGTCAACTCGGCGGCAGCGGCGGGAACACGTAGCGGCCGTCGGCAAACGCACGATCGACCTCGGGCAGGATCTCGGCCCGCGCGAGGATGATACAGCGGTCGACCTCGACCTTGTAGAAGTAGAGCCACAGAAAACCGATGCCGACGCTGGCGGCGAGCACGAGCACCAGGATCGGCGGCACGCCCTTGGTCATCGCGATCATGACCGCACCGCCGGCCGCCATCCCGGCCAGCTTGACGCGCCCCACGAGCTGCTTCCAGCGCATCGAGATGGTCATGCCCGTGGCGTCGTAGGCCGGCACCGTCGCGGTGACGATGATCTTGGGATCGCGCGAGCGAGTCATCCCCGCCGTCTTGATCGCCGCGCCGATCGCGCCGAAATACGACTCGGGCCGGGTCTTGCACAGCATCTCGGCGTGGTTCGCGTTCGTCCGTAGCGCGTTGATCAACAACGGGCGCGTGTACATGTACTTGAGGCTCGACCCGAGCGTGCGTAACACCGCCGACGCCATCATCGCGAACCCGATCATGGCAAGCCCATAGCTCGCTACCGTTGACACGGCCGGGAGCTTACGCGCACCCGTGATCGAGCGCCAGACCTCAGATGTCTCTGTCCGTGACTGTCCGCGGGGGCCGCGGGCGCGCCTCGATCACCACCGGTGCACGACTACATGCGAGATCTCGCCCGGGGGCGTCATCCCGAATCGTCCGGACGGCGCGTACATCCGCGTAGGTTCGGGCACTGCCGAGCTACCAATAGTTATGATTTCGACGAGGATCTTGGCTCACTGCCAGGTACGTCTGGCGTACGCGAACGATCATCGTGGTCATCATCTCTATCGGAGCGGCCGATGGATGCAGTACGGTGGTCGGCACTATGAGCTTCACGCAGGTCTCTGGACTCTTGTTATGCGGGGTCGCAGCGGTCGTGGGGTGTGGGATCGACCGCGTCGAGCTGGCTCCCAGCAACGGATCGACGGCCGATCCGCCATCGCGCGCCGCCGCGACGGTCCAGACCGTCACGCCGGTGTGCACGATCACGATCGCGGGGCCGACCAGCGCGGTCATCGGCCCGCCGATCCACCTCACGGCGGACCCGAGCTGCGACATCGGGACACCCGAGATCCAGTGGTGGTATCGGGTCGGTAATCACGCGTTCGCGATGTTTCAGCAGTTCGGCACGGCGACGACCGCGGACTTCGTCACCACGAGCACGACCCCGGGCGTCCATCAGTTCTTCGTGCGGGTCCGCTCGCAGGGCACGACGCCGACGTTCACCTCGAACACGATCGACGTCGCGGTCAGCGACAATGTCGGATCGTGCACCGCGGTGGTCGTCGACGCGCCGCTCGACGGCAGCTTCGCCGGCGCGGGCCAGTCGATCACGCTGCAGGCGACGGCGAGCTGTCCGGCGGGCACCACGCCGGAATACCAGTTCTGGGTCAAACAGGTGGGCCAGCCGAACTGGACCATCCTGCCGGCGTACGTGACCGGAGCCTCGAGCTTCACGCCGACCGCATCGGGCGACTGGGCGGTGACCGCCGTCGCGCGCGCGATCGGGGCGCATGTCACCTTCCAGGTGCGCGCCGACTCGGTGGTCGTGACGGTTTCTGACCCGCCGGTCGCGCTGGACGACACGCTGGTGGTCGACGAAGATCAGGCCGGCACGGTGAACGTGCTCGCGAACGACAGCGATCCGACCGGGGACGCGCTCACCGCGACGATCTCCGGCGGGCCGGCCGCCGGCACGGCGACGATCGCCGCCGGCGTCGTGACCTACCACCCCGCCGACGACTACCACGGGACCGACGCGATCACGTACACGGTCTCCGACGGTCACGGCAACGCGGTGACGGCGGCGGTCGCGATCACGGTCAACCCGGTCAACGACCCCCCGTCGGCGTTCCACGACTTCATCGAGGTAGCCGAGGACGGCAGCGGCTCGGTCGACGTCACGCTCAACGACGTCGACATCGACGGCGACGCGCTCACGGTGATCGCCGTCAGCGTGCCGGATCACGGCACCGCCACGTTCGCCGGCACCGCGGTCATGTACACGCCGGCCCCGGACGAAACCGGCGCGGACTCGTTTCAATACACGATCAGCGACGGCCACGGCGGCACGGGGACGGCGACCGTGTTCGTCGCGGTCGCCCCGGTGAACGATCCGCCGGTGGCGGCCGACGACGCGCTCACGGTGGCGGAGGACACCGACGGCGGCGTGGACCTGCTCGGCAACGATCTCGACGCCGACGGCGAGACCCCGGCCGTCGTCGCGTTCGATCCGCCGGCGCACGGCAGCGTCTCGGTGGTCGCCGGGTTGGCGTCGTATCACCCGGCGCCCGACTACCACGGCCCGGACGCGTTCAGCTACACGGCCCGGGACGCGGCCGGGGCCAGCTCGATCGCCACGGTGCACATCACGGTGCTGCCGGTGAACGATCTGCCGGTCGCGGCCGATGACGCCGGGGCGCTCGACGAGGATACCGGCGTGACGCTCGACGTCGTCGCCAACGACGGCGATGTCGACGGCGACGCGCTCGTGATCGCGGGCGTCACCCAGCCGGCCCACGGCACGGCCGTGATCGCCTCGGGCCACGAGCTCACGTACACCCCGGCGCCCGACTTCTCCGGCACCGACTCGTTCACGTACACGGTCGCCGATCCGAGCGGCGCGCAGGCGACCGCAACGGTCACGCTCGCCGTCGCGAACCTCAACGATGCGCCGGTCGCGGTGGCCGACGCGGCGAGCCTCGATGAGGACACCGGCGCGACGCTGGCCGTGGTGGCGAACGACACCGACGCCGACGGCGACGCGCTCGCGATCACCGGCATCACGCAGCCGGCGCACGGCAGCGCCGTGATCCTCGACGCGAGCCACGCCGGCTACACGCCGGAGGCGAACTATCACGGACCCGACGCATTCACGTACACGATCGCGGATGGCCACGGCGGCGAGGCGACCGCCGAGATCACGCTCGCGGTGATCGCGGTGAATGATGCGCCGGTCGCGGCCGGCGATGTCGCGGGTACCGACGAAGATGCGCCGGTGACGCTCGACGTCCTCGCGAACGACGGCGACACCGACGGCGACACGCTCGCGGTCACGGCGGTCACCCCCCCGGCGCACGGCGTCGCGGAGATCGCCGACGCGGGCCACGTGCGCTACACGCCGGCCCCGGACTTTCACGGCGCCGACGCGTTCACCTACACGGTGGGCGACGGGGCCGGTGGGCTGGCGACCGCGACGGTCACGCTCGACGTGGCCGCGGTGAACGACGCGCCGGTCGCGGCCGGCGACGCCGCGAGCCTGGCCGAGGACACCAGCGCGACGATCGACGTGGCGGCGAACGACGGTGACGTCGACGGCGACGCGCTCGCGATCGCGGGCATCACCCCCCCGGCCCACGGCGTGGCGGTGATCGCCGACGAGCACCACATCCTGTACACGCCCGCGGCGAACTACCACGGCGCGGACGCCGTCACGTACACGATCGACGACGGCCACGGCGGGCAGGCGACCGCGACGCTCGCGCTCGACGTGGCCGGCGTCAACGATGCGCCGGTCGCGGCGGACGACGCGCAGGCCGTGGCGGAGGATGACAGCGTGTCGGTCGACGTGGCCGGCAACGACACCGATCTCGACGGCGACGAGCTCGCGGTCGCGAGCATCACGCAGCCGGCCCACGGCAGCGCGGCGATCGTCGATGGCCACCACGTGAGCTACACGCCGGCCGCCGACTTCCACGGCGCCGACGCGCTGCAGTACACGATCGACGACGGCCACGGCGGGCAGGCCACGGCGGTCATCACGCTCGACGTGACCAGCGTCAACGACG
>Ga0137459_1000498_pt1 | contig 13897 bp, 13 predicted proteins | sample EasRivERMGT700_2_FD_104908 | JGI IMG/M metagenome (GOLD analysis project Ga0137459, IMG submission 104908) | Soil microbial communities from meander-bound floodplain in the East River, Colorado, USA - East River MetaG ERMGT700_2 | ecosystem: Environmental > Terrestrial > Soil > Floodplain ...
CACCTCGTCGCTGACATCCGACGTTTCAAGCTGCACGAGCACCTTCATGCGCTGAGCCGCAAGCGACTCCTGCTGGTCGATCAAGTCTCGGAAGTTTGCAGGCAGCTTCACGCAATCCTCCGCGCAACATCCTGTGCTGTATCGCGCAATGTCGCCTTCAGGTCAGTCACAAGCTGCTGCAACTTCGCTTCGCGATCACGACACAGCGCCAACTCAACACGCTCTTTCTCCAAATCAGGTTGTCGCACCCACGCGGCAACCAGGAAGCCGACGATGAATGCGACACAAGCGATCCCGATAATGATGAGCGTGAGTTTCACGGTGCTACTTAATCCTGATTGACTTACCTCGCTCACCCAATTCTGCAAACGGCAATCGCTCGCCCGCTTCGAGCAGCTCGCGAATCATCGGATTCATTGGCTTGCGCACAAACTCGATGAACTCATCCGGTATGTCTTCGAGCGGTGCGGTGATCGTGAGCGGCGCAACCCCGCCATTCTGCGCAGCAGTGACGCGAAAGCGTGGCGTCTCAAGCGACTTCAGGTTGTGCGCTTCGAAGAACCAGAGCAGCCTGCTTTTGAGACGATCAACGGCGCTGGCGTCTATGTTGCCTCGTTCCGCCAAACGCTTCGCCTCAGCTTTTCGCGCGGCTGCCCTGGATTCCAGTTCGCGGATCAGCCCGCAGTACCGATCCACCTTATCCTTCGTCGCGCTTCCCGTTTCCTCGAGCCACGCATCAATCGCAGCTTCCGCTTCGCCGTCGGCCAGTTCCCCACCCACCTCGGTCAGCAGCTCCTCGAGCGCAGCCAGGTCGCCGGAGATTTCATACAGTGTTGGCATTAGCTCGCATCCTCCCCTTCGCCGTGCTTCTCGACGTACAGCTCATTCGCCCAGTCCCCAAACGCCTCAATGCAAATCTCCATTTGCGCTTCGTTCAAATCAGCGCGCTTCTCGACACCTACCAGCTCCTTCATTCGCGCCTGAATGTCCGAGTTCTTTGGCCCGTACTCGCGAATCTCGCGGATCAAATTGTCAAGCCGCGTCACCGTTGCGATCAGCTTCTCGCGACCATTGCCATTGCCGCCGTTGCCGTTTGGTTTCTTGTCACCTTCCTCGAGCTTCGCCGGTTCGTGTAGCACAACGTCTGGTATCGTTTCGATCTCGCTTTCATCCAGGAAGCCCAGGCCGCAGACGGAAAGCGTCACGCGCCGTTTCGCCTTCGTCTCAGCCTTCATGATTGCGTTGCAGAGCACGTCGCCTTTGATGCTGCCAATCGAAACGGCACCAATCGACTCATCGGTGCGCCCTTCTTTTGTGGTTGCCCTGGCGGTGACGATGTAAACGTCGTTGATATGCTCGCGGCTCACGATCTGGATCGAAACGTTGTGAATCTTTCTGAGCTGGTCCGTGCCATCGCGCCGAACATAGAGCGTGAGCTTGCCGTTCAGGGTTATGTACTGGAGCGGCTGCGTAAGCGGATTCCACCCCACACTTCTACAGATTGCGTTGTAGTAATTGATTCGATCTGCGCTTGAGAGCTTCGCCAGGTCGCCGGTTGCAATCACCCGTTCAATGATTGCCGCGTAGTCCTGGTGCTCACTTTGAGTTGCAATGGCTGTGGACACTGTTCTATCTTTCTCCTTAGTCATTGGATTTTATCGACTGCCCGCGCTACCCACGCGGGCGTTTCTTTTGAGTGCGTTCTTGTTGAGCGCCCGCGCCATGATTTCGCAGAGATAGAGCTTCGAAGGCGAAGACATCACGAGCTTGCCATCGTTTCGAAAAACCACCCCGCGCTCATCGTCCACCTTCACCACCTTGTAGACTTCCGGTATCGGTCCAATGGGTTCGTCGCTCGGATCAGGCGGATTGTCGCGAAGGTAGGCTGCACCCTCGGCCAGCTTGCGCTCGAAGTACGCAACCTGCTCGCGCTCGAGCTCCGGCGTCGGCGGCACAATCACGATTGTCTTGCGTGGTTCAGTTTTGTTCATCGCTGCTCCTTCTGGTGTTGCCGCCATTCCCGCACCTGGCGCTCGCCTGCCGTGACCGGTCCCTCGCCCTCGAACCGCGCCATGTAAGCCGCCTCGTCGCAGTCGCTCTCGTAGTTATCCAGGCACTTCTGATTGCAGAAATACTCGTCGCGATCCTCGTCGTAGATACCGACGTCCTCTTTCAGCACCGTGCCGCACTTGCGGCACTTCGCTTGCTCGTCGAGCCATTCGTAGTAACGGTCGTTGCGGATGTCAGCTTCGAGTTCTTCGTAAGTCATCGCGCCACCTCCATCTGCTTCAGCTCGCTCTCAATTTCGAGAAAGCGCATATTGCATTTGGTGAGGCCAAGGCAGTGCAGGTCGATCGTTCCCCGAATCGCTGCCTGCTCGTCGATCAGCTTCTGGCGCGCTACCAGGGTATCGTTCACCGCGAGCCGTGCATTGAGTTCCGTCAGCCGCTCCTGCCACGCTTCGGCAGTCACGTATTCGTCGCAATCGCCGTCAGCCAGATGCTTTTCGATCCGTCTGATTTCGGCTGTCAGATAGGCGCGCGTGCTGTAAACCAACTCCAGCCCCGCTGCGCTTTCCTGCGGCGCGTTCAGGTACGTCGCGTACTCTGCATCCTGCTGATCCTGATATCGTTCTAATCTGTGTTCCACGTGAATCATTGCCCCTTCGCTTGTCATATTTTGCTGGATCGTGTCCTGCAATGATTCAAATGTACGATTAAATGTGACATTTGTCAATATCTAAATCTGACATTTCCTAAGCTGCCACTGATCTGGCGTCGCGCATTAACTTGAGCGTCTTAATACCGTAGACCCTGGCGAACGCGTTCAGCAGGTTGAAACTAATTGATAATCCGCGTTCTGCGCGCCAGACGGTTTGCCTGCGAATGCCGATACGATCAGCCACTTCCTGCTGCGTCAATCCGTGAATCTGCCGCAATTCCTTGAGCTTGTCGTTATCGTAGAAGCTGGAGTCCATAGCGTATTTCTTATACGCGCCAAGCCTCGGATATGTCAAATAAAAGACAACAAATCTTGTCGCTTACAATGCGACGCTTGACAATGTTACATTTTTTCGTACAGTGGTACAGAAGGAAGTGGCAGATAAGAACGCTCAAATGTGGAGAATATTTGGGCGGCATGTAAAAGGCAGGCGCAAAGAGCTCGGGAGAAGCCAGATCGAATGCGCGACGATAGCGGGAATCAAGCGTCAACGGTGGATTCAAATCGAACAGGGCGCAAGTACGAAAACCGCAACGGTGCTGAGAATTGCCGCCGCACTCGAACTACCAGACTCCGAAGTGCTGGGATGGAGAAGGCTCACTGAAAGCGATCCCGTAATGGTTGCTGGCGGAGCGTCCACACTGCAACGATTGATCGGATTCTTTACGGAACTCTCACAGGACAGCCAGGCAGACGCGATCGCAATAATGGAAACATTATGGAAGCTGCATCGCGAAATATGAAAACAGAAGGAAATAACTAAGAACGCAATGAAGAAAGCGATTCTCGCGAGCGCATTTTTGCTCGCATTCACACTGACAGCAGTCGGACAGACGAAGAAGAGCGGTAAGCGTACCACGCGAACACCCCAACCAATGGGATGGAAAGTTAACGGCAAGCCTTGCTGGAACCTCGAAGATGCCTGGAACGTCGGGTTAAAAGGTGGGCCAATCTGCGCAGTTATGCCTGCCAACTCGCTGAGATTCGGCGGCGCGGCAGGCAACTTAAAGTTTCTTATAAGTATCGCGCTGACTTCTGACAGCGAGACGGTGCGCAGAAACGGGTCAACAGTCACCTATCGTGACGTCCTGATTGATGGCCGCCCGGCACAGGTACGCTACGGTGAAGCGTATTTTTGGCGCTACATTCTCAGATCATTGACTGTACCAGCATCATTGGATGTAGGGTTTGAACGTCTGGACTCGGCCGAAAGCGCGGATGATTTCATCGTTTTCGGTGAAGGGGCGATAACGGAGACTGGCTGGAATGACGACGGACCGGGGCAGAGCGGCAATAGGATTACCAACTATTGGTGTAGTGAAATCCGTTTTGTGATTGACCATGTGTACGTTTTCAAGAAAGAGCCAGAAGTACCTGTATACCACTTCGACTACGCGCAGATGATCAAATGGGAGCGCGAAGCACCCACGACAGCGAAGGCCGATAAGCCATGACAAGCAATCTGGAGCGCAAGCCGAATTAGGCGCTATGCCTGCTGCCATCATCTACGCCCGCGTCTCGACCTCGCAGCAGGAACGCGACGGATCAAGCATTGACTCGCAGCTTGCCGCCTGCAAGAAGTACGCGAAGCAGCACAAGTACTCGACACTCAAAGTAGTCTCCGAATCTCATACCGGCGCTGATCTGTGGGACCGGCCCGGCATCAGCCAGGCCCGCGAACTCATCCGCGCGCGCAAGGTGCAGGTACTTATCTGCTATGCGATTGACCGCCTCAGCCGCAACCCGGCGCACCTGCTGATTCTCCTCGAAGAAGCCGAGCGCCACGGAGCACGCATTGAGTTCGTGACGGAGCGGATGGAAGACAGCCCCGAATGGCGGCTCATCCAGTACGTCAAGTCCTACGCCGCCGAGCTCGAGCGCGAGAAGATCAGGGAGCGTTGCACTCGCGGCAAGAAGCAGCGCGCGCTTTCCGGCAAGCTGCACCGCGCATCGTCAGAGCTTTATGGCTACATCCGCAACCACAACCTGAACCGGCGCGAGCCTGTCGAGCACGAAGCGAGTCAGGTTCGGCGGATCTTCGAAATGGTGATTGCCGGTCAGAGTGCCCGGGGAATCTCGAACATCCTCAACTCGGAAGGTGTCCCGCCGCCGTCAGCCGGGAAGCGCACCTTTGCTGATGGTCGCCTGGCAAACTGGAATCCGTCAACGATCTGGCGGATCCTGCGCGAGACTTCCTATTGCGGCCGACCCATTGCCTGGCGCTGGCAGCGAGCGACAAAGGGCAAACGTCTGGAAAGGCCGATTGCTGAAAGAATCGCGCTCCCTCCTGAAGTTTGCCCACCAATCCTATCTCCTGATACGTGGGAAGCCGCCAACGCCGCGCTACGTTCAAACAAAGGTACTCTGACGCGCAACCTCGAACGCTTTGCAATGCTGCGCGGGATGATCACCTGTGGGACGTGCGGGCGCGCACTCGTACCTGATGAAGGATCGTACAGGTGCAATTCGCGGAAGCTGATTGCCACGCATTGCGGCAACGGAAACATGAACCGGCGCAAGATCGAAGCCTGGGTGTGGGAGTCGATCGAAGAGCTGCTCTATAACTCTGAGCCCTTCGATGAGCGAATCTTCGAAGCGCAACAGAAACACGAAGCCGATGAAACCTCAACTGAGCTTGCACGTGCGGAAGCGGAGAAACGCATCTCCGCCCTCGCGCGTGGCGAGCAGCGGATACTGCGCCTCATAGCTGGAAGTGACGATGCTGACTTCATCCTCAATGCGGAAACGCAACTGCGCCAACTTGCCGCTGACCGCGCGCGTGCAAAGGCTGACATTGAAAACCTCGAACGCGCCAAATCCACCCAGATCGAGTCATCCAGCCATCTCGAGCAGTTACTGCAATGGACGCTTACCAACTCCGAACGCCCGACGACGCCCGAAGGTCGCCGCGAAATCCTTAAGTTACTAGGAGTTAAAGTCTCGGCAAATAAAACGGAGTGGAAGATTTCATTGTCGCTTGGAGCCCGGACCTCTGACCACAATATGTTAGTAATTGGATCACAGGTCCAGACGATCGTGATTGCCTCACGCGCTGCTTAAACGTAGCTCTCTTAAGTATGTGCAAACAAACACGCCTCCCGTTCTCACTTCGGGAAGCGTGCCATCAAAGTTATCTCTAACTTGCAATCTAGTGGGCTGAGATAGGTGCGAACTTGTTGCTGGAGATTCTACAGCACGCGTCAAGCGCTCTCTTCTTCACCTACCTCGAGCAGCCGGAAGGAATATGTAAACAGGCACGTACCATTGACCTGCCAGCGCATCGCCGAATCGAAGGTCACTGCCACGAAATCATCGAGCTTCATATCGTGGAATATGAGCGGGATTTCCGGATAGTGAAGTTTCCAGAAAAGCATTGCGGCTTCGACTTCCGCCTGGTCGCGGTTCTTGAACTCAAGTGCATAGCTGCGTTCCGCCGGTCCCTTGATCCTGCCGAACCTCCTGCCGCCCTCGCTTCGCGCCAATACCGCTTCACGATTGATTTCACCTGAAACGGCGTAGCTCGGCTGATACGGGAATTCATCCAGGAACAAAACGATTGCCGTATCTGACCCATTTGGCGTAGTGGCAGTTACGCGGGCAAATGTGCCGCCGGAAGCTGGTGCCGTATAGAAGCCGGTTTGCGAGACAGTGCCGGAGCTGGCCGACCAGGTTGCGCTTGGCGCATTAATTGTGAACTGGGTCGATGCGCCCTCCTCGAGCCGCACTTCCTTTGGCGCAATTCGCAAGGGTACGTTTACATCGACGCGCTCAGTCTGGCCGGCTACCGAAACGGTAAAATAGTACTGGCCCGCTTCGTGCGGCGCGGTGTAGGTATTGGCGACGAACGATCCGCCGAAAGCGGTATATGACGGCCCGCGCGCCGGGTAATTCGTGAGCACCTTGTACGTGGAATCCGGCTCGAGCGTAATCTCGGAAGGCCCGTAGACCACGAGCTCGACAATCTGAACGGTAACTTGAGTTGTTGCCGTACCGCCCGACGTAGTTGCGGTGACGGTATAAACGCCGGGAGTGATCGTGCCGCTCCAGTACCCGGTCTCCGACATAAACCCGGAAGTGAACCCTCCGACCACATCCCAGGATACGGAGCCGCTTGGCGCGTTTACGGAGAATTGCACCGGCGAGCTGGGCATGACGGTCGCATTCGCCGGCGTGATGCGAAGCGGAACAGTTACCGTAAGCGTATCAGCCCCAGCGCCGCTCCCGCTCGTATCCGTGACGGTGATCGTATAGGTTCCGGCAGCGCTTGGCGCGCGGTACTGGTTGCCCTCAAACGTTCCGCCGGTAGCAGTCAGCGAGTACGATCCAGCCGGCTTATTCGTGGTTACGAGGTATGTTGAGCTCGGCTCAATCGTGACGGCATCCGGGCCGGTGATGACAATCGGGACGCTAGCCGTGCCGGTATTGGTGATCGTGGCGACGACAGTTCCGAGCGTCGTGATAGCCGTAACTGTGTAATTCCCGGCAGTAGTTCCGCTCGTATAGGTAGCTGTTCGAATCGCCTGCCCGGATAGCGCGCCGCCGGTTGACGACCATCCGGTAGTCGCGAAGCTCACGACATCCGCATTTACGGTGAATAACTGCGCCGTCTCTTTCGGAATTGAGATTGTCTGCGGCTGAATGACGACTGGTACCGTTACCTGAACATTTGCCGTTTGCGTTCCACGTGTAACGGTAATCGTATAGACGCCGGCATTCGTCGGCGCGGTGTAAACATTCGCCGTCGCTCCCGTTCCAAACGTTCCACCCGTCGCTGAGAAGGTTAATTCGCCCGTCGGGAAATTCGAGGTAATGGTGATCGAGCTTCCCGGCTGCATTGTGATCTGCGCCGGAACATTGAGCGCGAGCCCTTCGCCCTGGATCGTGACAGTGACGTAATCCTCATAGATTACGGCGTCGATTGTGGCCCTTACGAGTATGGTATATGAACCGCCCGTAGTGCCCGCGGTCCATAAGCCCTGCGTGCTGATCGTTCCGCCTGCCGGCGAAGATATCTCCCATACGACGGTCGCGTAATTGGCACTGAACTGGATTTGCTGACCAGGGGCAATGCCTGGAGGATTCTTTGGCGTGATGCGCAAGGGCACGAATGCATTTATCGTGTCGCTGCCGCCAACGGGATGCGTTACGGTGATCGTGTAGTTTTCGGCAAGTCCCGGCGCTGTATATTGAGCGCGCAGCACGCCGGAGCCGAAACTGCCGCCAGTGGCCGAGAATGTGACCTCGCTTGCCGGATAATTCGTTGTAATGGTAACTCTGCCACTGGGCTCGACTATGAGCGGCTCAGTATTCGAAATGGCTATCGGGCTCGAGCCGGCAGTGACTACGGTAATTGATGAGCTCGCATTATTGATCGCGCTCGTAACGTTGATGATATAGGTTCCGGGAGTAGCCGGAGCGGTATAGGCGAGCGTCGTTCGTGGATTCGTTCCACCGACACCGCCGGATGTGCCAATGATCGATACCGTTCCGCCGGTAGCCGAAACGCTTATCGCCTGGATAGTATTTACCGTCAGATTGAGCGATTGGCTCGGAAGGAGCGTAGTCGATGCCGGCGTAACCGCCATGAGCACGCGAACCTGCCGCGTGACGACTTCAGAACCGCGCGAAACGGTGAGCGTAAAGAGGCCCGCCGCTACACCTGCGGTAAATACATTCTTGAACGCACCGCCTTCAAATGTTCCGCCCGGACATGAGTACGTAAGCGCAGTCGGTGAATCATTCGCCTCAACGGTGATCTGCCCGCCTGGTGCAACATTGGTGGTCGTGCCGGCAGCCGGCGATGTTACCTCAAGCGCCGCCCCAGCACTCGTAATGGTGATATATACGTCATTCTGAGCAACTACGCCGGAAGGATAGGAAGCGCGCACGCGAGCCGTACCAACCGCATTACAGGTAATTGCGGCAGTCTGTGCGCGCACATTATCAACGCCTGAAATCGAGCCTTCCTCGCTTGGAGTTACGGGATAGGAGCCGAGGACATTGCCAACGCCATCAACGCGCTTGGCTTCCCATGTTGGGCGATACCAGCGCTGGAAGCCGCCGGTGAGCGTGGGCTTTTCGAAGATGATCGTACCGTTTGCGCGTGAATTTACGTGCCCGGCGAATTTCGCGACTAGATAGCGCGGTGGAACCGCTATCGAAAATGCCGGTGTGGCAATGGTCGTATAGCCGGTCGCATCTGAAGCACGAAAGCCGACAAAGGCGACAACTTCAGTTGCTGAAGTGCTGAAAGTGACCTGGATGCCGGATGTATCGGTACGTGTAAATGATTGCCTGACAACTTCGGTCGAGCCCTGATAGACGGCGATTTGCCACGATTCGCCGGTACCGAGATATGAAAAGATTACCGAGCCCTGATAGAACGTTACTCCAGGCGAAGTCTCGTATCGAAACTCAAAGTAGTATTGAGGAGAATCTCCGGAGGTTGCCTGCTGCGTCGAGTTAAATTTCCAGGTGAATGCTGATGGTACAGTGCCGAATACCGCCTCGATAGTCTGTGCAAGATACGCCTCAGAATTGGCCGCATTCGAGCCGATTTTCAAGTTCCCGGTTGGTACGTCAATCGCGAAATTCGAGACAGTTGCCCAGATTGCCGGCGAGATATCGCCGGTCATACGGACAACCGGCGTCGCGTTTAATCCAACGGAATATCCCGCCGCAGGCTCAAGCCGCAGCCCTGTTGTTGGAATACTGCCGCTCGAGGTGACATTAATCGCCGCTGTAGGAGTTCCCGAAACGGTGACGCCCGTAGCGGAAATATGGTAAGTCCCGATGCTCGTTGGCGCGGTATATGTGCGCGAGCGCGCCGCCGAGCCGCTCAGTGAGCCGCCGGTTGTTGTCCATGACGTGACATCAGCATTTGCCGTAAAAAGCTGTGTAGCGCCGCCCACGAGCGAAGCCGAGGCCGGCGTAAAGCGGATCGGAACGACCACGCCAATGGTGACGGTTTCGGACGAGCTCGGTCTATTAACCTGAAACTGGTATGTTGCCGCGCCGCCGGCGTCAGTCGGAGCGGTATAGACGTTCGCGGTTGCCCCGCTTCCGAATGAACCGCCGCCAATCGCGGCGAAGGTTAATTGAGCTGTCGGATAGTTTGCGGTGACGGTGTAGGCCTGCCCCGGCTCGAGCGTTACCGGATTCGGACCACTGACGAGAAGCGGATCGGCGGTCCCGGCGACTACCGGAATAGTTATGCCCGGATTACCAAGCGGCCCGCCGCTCGATGGCCCAAGCGTATGGTAGCGCGCACGAATCCGGATATTGGCAAGCCCGCCGACACTCGGAACGGTGAAATTCGCATATGGAACAAAATCAGCAGAGAGCCCGGAGGAGGATGGCGCATAGTCGCTGCCGATCTGCGTTCCGGAAGAGTTAAGCGCAATCAGCGCCCACGTTGGCGCGCACGCTCGCCATTGCGCTCCAGCCGTATCAGCATCTGAGAATATCCATCCGGGATAGCCAGTCGAGAATGCGGGATGACCTGACGGCCATATGATCGATGCAGGCTGACCGCCAATCTTATATGTTCCGTAGATTACTTTGAGCGGGCGAAGAAGATCGCTCGGATAGGAGAAGCCGGCAATACTCGTATTGTCGTACCAGACGGAGCCGCCGCTCGTTAGCGATTGGACGCGGATCTCCTTTCCAGCCGGAATATATCCGGTTACCTGTACCTCGCCGATCTTCGTTGTGAGGTCGTATACCTGAAGAATGCCCTTACTGATCGACGGCTCCCAGCCCCATTCGATGTGAAGTACGGTGCGATCTACTCCATAGGCATTATCGGTAAACTGGATATAGAAGCGCGTGCCCTGATTACCGCTCCATAATTGCTGCGTCGGATGAATGTTGTAGTAGTAATTAAATACTCCGGCGGTAGCTGATCCAACGCGCTCGGCAATTTCGATTTTCGCATTCGTCGAGAGCCCGACAACCTGCGGATATTGCTCGGTCGTCTGGTTGTAGTACGGCGTGCTCGCGACGGTAAATTCATCGACATTCGTTGAGCTTGGAATAAAGGGAGGCGCAGCGTAGGCGATAGCTTCAACCTTTATCGACTGGCCGACGATCACCGAGCTCACATTAGTGGTTACAGCGATAGACATCTTTTTAAACCGCTATCTCGAGCTCTTTGGGTACGACTTCGTGATCCTGATCCGAATATTGCGCAGTCCACGGAGCGAGCGATAAATGGCGAATATCGACTCCACCGCCCTCATCCTCGATTGCTGAGACATGGCAAAGCTCCGAATGCACTTCAGCCGGCGGATAATCAAGCGTCACCAGGTCGCCGGGAAGCAGTGCCAGCCACTCGCCCGAAACCGCTAATTCAAATCTTTCGCTCGACCTTGCCCGATTGAGCCAGTATTTAGCGAGCCTGTGCGCCTGCGAGTAATACATTGCGCCAAGCGAGAAAGCGCCTGGAGGATCGATTACGCCACGCTCGTCAATTCCATCTTCATCCTTCGCAACAAAGGAAGCCGGCGCGAGATAGTCATTATCCAGATCGCGAAAACTGATCCGCAGTCTCGTCGGCTGATTGCGTATATCGATTGGAGCGTGCTCGAAGCTGCCGGCAATCACATCATCGCGCGTGATCGTTCCAATACTCGACCGGCTCTCGATTGGATAAAATCGGATGAGCTCGCCGTCATCCTGCCAGAGCGATGCGCTCATATCGGTTAGCTGATTGAGTACGTCAACGGGCGATGAGGGTCCGGTAAAGGCGAGATGCGCTTCGAAGCGCTTAATCTGCCGGACGCTCGTTCCATCATTCCATTCAATCGGCGTATCACAATAAACCTTCCAGTTGTACCAGCTCTCGAAATCAATTCGCGATGCCGGGAGCTTTGCACCCTCGAGCAGCAGGCCGATAAGTATTCGTGCGGGATTCGACGAGTAGCCAACGCCGATTGGATTTCCTTCCATGTCGAAATCCGGAACGATTCGCCCGCGATAGCGCCCGATTAATTGTGCCGCCTCGAGCGGTTCAGTCGCGGCAGAATCAGGGCGAGCCACGATATATGCGGTTTTGTTATATGTAATTCCGCCGGGTAGCCACGAATCGACGCCTTGCACAGTATCGGTAATGGACTGCGCCTGTGAGCCTGGATGGAAATGGAAGAGATCAGACGTAAGCTCGCCGCCGCGATACCATATTTTCGGTACTGAATCCCACGTACCCTCGCCAAGCGCTACCGCCATCGTAAACGGCGGACCAACCTGCGAATTGTAGAAGAGATGCCCGGCGGCTACGTGCTCGCCGTATACGTCGGGTATGAGTGCGCCTTCGCCGGTAGTGAGCGTATCGATAGCCATCTAATAGCCGAGCAGGTACGGATTCTCGAATTTATGGTAAATGTCGCCATCACCGCCGATGCCGCCGCCGCCGGGATAAGGATTTGAGTTCGGGTCGGGAGCGGGCAAGTAGAGCGAGTCCTTGCCTGTGTCGTACAGGAACCCGCCATACCGATGCTGATTATTCCGACCGGCGCAGCCGTCCGGCGATTCGAAGATTTTGTTGCACGTTGGCTCCGGTCCCGTATATCCGCAGGTTCGCGGATCCTTGTACTTCCACTGGCACGGTCGCGCTATCTGCCGAATTGCCCCAATCGCCGGAGCCGCGTACAGGTCAGAAATACACTGAAGCGTTGCGTACTGTTCGTTCGATGGAATCGAGACGATGATTCCATTGAGCATGATGATATGCGCCCACGGACCCTCGCGAGCGCGAGCAATCGCACGACCAACGGTCACGCGCGTGAGCAATGTTCGCGGTTCACGTGCAAGCTTTGTCCAACTCCAATCGACATTTTGTACAGTCACATCGATGCGATCGACTGACGTACCGAGACTCGCCCGCAGTCCGCTTGTTGAAACAATTTCGCCCTCATAGCGTTCGCCATTAAGCGTGATAGTGGTCCCGGCTATGCGGCGCGTGACACCTTCGGGAAAGGTTGCGGCAAGCGTCCAATATGAGCGCTGCCAGCTATTCGAAAGTATCTCGACTTCAATGGAGGAAAGCACTCTCATAGGTCGCCATTCCTCCGGCTCCGTTTGATTACATTTACAATGGCACTCTGTCCGCCGCTTGTCGTGACTCCCTTAACGATTAAATTGCCGGCAATCTCGGCGGCGTCGCCTTCGAAGATAAGCGTAATCGTTGGCGCGCCTCCCGTATCAGGTGCGCGCACATATCCGCCGTTCTGGAATCTCTGCGAGCTCGAGCCGCCTACACCCGCCTCGGCAAATACGTTTGAACCGGCGCGCGCCTTGATGCGTGACTGGTGCTGCTGTGTAAGCACCAGTTCACCCGGTCGAAGCTTCGCCGTGACGGAATCGTAGCCACGATCGACGCCTGGTACGTATCCACCGCTCGCGAATTCCGGCACGAGGAACGATCCGGTATTCCGGCGCGACGCCTGCCGCGCGACTGCTGCGCGAAGCTCGGCTACGACGCCGCTATCCAGATCGCGTAGCTGATTCTGGAGCCGTGATTCGCGTACTGATTTGGTTTTAATTTGCGAGAGCTGCGAGACGGTTTGCGAGCGGAGCGCCTGCGCTTCGGCAAGTGCGGACGCTCCATCGATCCGATCAGCATTCACGGCGCTAATTAATTGGCGCAACTGCTCGCGCTCGGCTACCCATATCGCGTCGGCAGCTTGCTCGTCGGATTTGCGCTGCTTCGCTTTGCCGAGCAGGATCGCTCCGGCAAGAAATGGCAGAGCAAGCAATCCAAACCCGGTAGCCGCGAGCGCGCCGGCGAGTATGCCGCCGCCCGCGAGCCCGACGGTGATACCGGCAAGCGCACCTATTCCACCGATTGCGCCGCCAATTCCGCCAAGAATCTTTCCGCCGGTTGATGTGCCGCCAAGCCCGCTGCCAAGAAGCCCGCCAAGAAGCGCCGGCCCTGCTACTGCTCCAATCCCGCCGAGGCCGGCAAATAATCCGCTCGCTGCTCCGCCGCCGCCGCCAAATACTGCGAGCTTTTGCGCGGTTGCATTTGCAACGCCGCTGAATGGACCGCCAAATCCTGCGCCACTCAATGAAGAAGCGACACCGATACCCCCACCGCCGCCGCCTCCGCCAAATATAGAGCCGCCAAACGTACCGCCGCCGAGCCCGCCGAAATTGCCTCCGAATAATCCGCCAAACA
>Ga0137459_1000499_pt1 | contig 13889 bp, 10 predicted proteins | sample EasRivERMGT700_2_FD_104908 | JGI IMG/M metagenome (GOLD analysis project Ga0137459, IMG submission 104908) | Soil microbial communities from meander-bound floodplain in the East River, Colorado, USA - East River MetaG ERMGT700_2 | ecosystem: Environmental > Terrestrial > Soil > Floodplain ...
GGACGTCGACGAAGTTCTCGTCGTCACCGACCAGCTGCTGCTCGATCCACTCGTCGATCGCGGCGCGCTTGAAGCGCCACTGGCGCTCGATCTGCAGCGACGGAATCTTGCCCTGCATGACGAGCTTCGAGACCGTGGTCTCGTCGAGGTGTAGGTACGCTGCCAACTCGTGCATGGTCAGCAACTGCGCGTCGGTGCCTCGATTTTTCGCCATAGACCCAGTCAGGAACGGATGCCGTGGATTCTAGGGGTGGGTTTGCGCCCGCGCAAAGCGCGAGCAGCGTAGAATTTGCGAGATGCAAAGGCCTCGGTGGTCGCTCCGCCGAGCCCGGGCCCTGGTCGGCACGAAGTTTCTGCTGATCGCCGGGCTGGTCGGGTTCGTGCTGATCGCGTGGCTGGTCGAGCTGGTCGCCGGCCTCCATGAGGCCGTGAACCTCGGGCCCATGCTGGCCGCCGCCATGGCCGCCATCCCGGCGGTGTTCTGGCTCGGGTTCTTCTACCTGATGGACCGTCACGAGCCGGAGCCCAAGCAGCTCGTCGCGGGCGTGTGTGTGCTCGGCGCGCTGATCGCGGCGCCGCTCGCCGACTTCCTGCAATCCCAGGCTGTTCCGCCGGTCGCCCTGGCGGTGCAGGGGCTGTCGCCGTTCTCGCTCGATCGCGTGCTCCACGCGGTGTTGATCGTGGGGCTCGCGCAAGAGATGTGCAAGTACGCGGTGGTTCGCTACACCATCTACATGTCGAGGGAATTCGACGAGCCGATGGACGGCATCGTCTATATGATGGCCTGCGGCACCGGCTTCGCCGTGTGGGTCAACTACCATCGACTGTCGGGCCAGCACCACGAGGTCTATCTGTCGCTCGGCGCGGCGCAAGCCGTCGTGACGACCCTCGCGCACGCGTCGTTTGCGGGGCTGCTCGGCTACGTGCTGGGCCGTGCCAAGTTCTCGCGCCGCAGCGCACCGGTCCGCGGCGTCCTGCTGATGCTCGGGCTGCTCGGCGCCGCGGCGCTCAACGGCCAGTTCACGCTCGTCGAGAGCTGGGTCCTCCAGCGCGGCCTGGCCCAGCACCCCTGGTACGGCGTCGGCTACGCGGCGGTCAGCGCGGCGGCCATCTTCACCGTGATCTGGCTCGTGTCGCTGCGCCTCCTGGCGGTGTCGCCGTTCCGCAGAGAGGGCGCATGACATGACCGACGACCCTCCTTCCGGACCTGGAGACGGCACGGCCGGACCGGGAGACGGCACAGCCGGACCGGGCGATGGCACGGCGGGACCGGGAGACGGCACGGCCAGCCGCCGGGACAGCACGGCTGGCGCCGCCCCGGCAGGTGCCGGCGAAGCCCCCTCGAAGCTGCCCGTCGCCGCCGAACCCACCCCCGGTCCGGCTGGAGGCACGGCCGCCGCCGCCGGGGCCGCCAGCGCCGGGGCCGCCAGCGCCGGGGCCGTCAGCGCCGGGCCCGCCGCCGCCAACGTCGATGTCCCCGCCCCGGGCGGCGCCGGGGCCGCCAGCGCCGGGGCCGTCAGCGCCGGGCCCGCCGCCGCCAACGTCGATGTCCCCACCTCGGGGAGCCGCACGACCGGCGCCGGCGACCACGGCCACGGTCTGTCAGCCCCCGAGGCCGAGGCGGCCGAGGCGACCGAGGCATTCGCCCCCTCCGAGCGGCGGGTCTGCCACCGCCGCTCCACCGATCAGCGCGCCGGGATCGAGGCCTCGCCGAACGACGACGGCTGGCCGCTGGACGCGCTGGAGTCGTTCGCAGGCCCCGCCGAGCCGCCCCCGGCGCCGGCGACCCCGCTGCAGCAGATGCCGAGCCCGGCGGCGGCGGCGTACGAGGCCGCGCGCATCGTCGGAGAGATGGTCGGCGACATCGAATCGGCGTCCGGCGCCGCGCTCGTGGCGGCGGCCGCCGCCGGCGCGGCCATCGAGGTGGCGCGGGCGCGCGTGGCCGCGGGTGAGCCGGACCGGTCGCTCGCGTCGTCGGAGTCGGCGGCAGACGCCGCGAGCACCGATCCGGTCGTCACCGGGCGCATGCAGCGCGATCGGATCCTGCGCGCGCTCGCCGAGGACATCGCGGCCAACGCGACCACCACGGCGACCGCCGAATCCGCGGCGGCGTCCGCCAGCGCCACCGGCATGCCGGCGGTGACCGACCGGGCGACCAGCCAGGCGGGGCTCGCGCCCAGGGCCCGCACCGAGCCCGTCCGTGCGCCGTCACACACCGGGCGCATGGCCATCCAGCCGCCGCGGCTCGACGACGCCGGCCCGGCAGACGACGCGGCCGACGAGGGGCTCGACCCGGTCGCGATCGCGATGGCGGCGATCGCCCGGCTGCGCGATCGGGCGCGCACGGACCTCGCGGAGCTGCGTGTCCACTATCACCGCCACGACATCCTGGTGCTGGTCGTCGCGTTCGTCATCATCGTGGTCGCCGGGCGCGTCCACGACCGGCTCGTCACGACGTCGACCGTGCCGTTCGATCCGGCCGGCGAGCACGGCCTCACGTTCGAGCACTCGAGGGGCTGGCTGATGGCGGCCGGCGGCCCCCTGCCATCGCCGCGGATCGCGCACGAGGTCGCGCCGTCCTCGGCCAGGCCGTCCGCGACGCTGTACCGCGTCGAGCTGACCTCGACGGTCGATCCGACCGCGCGGATCGAGGTGACGATCGACAGGAAGCCCGGGTGGAGCAACATCGTCACCGGGCTCGACCTCGATCGCCGGACCCGGTGGGGCGAGCTGTACACGCTCGACGACAGCTCGGTGCGCTCGGTCGAAGATCACCAGTGGCTGCGCACGGCGTATCGCTTCGCCCACGTGCTCGACAAGGGCGACGTGCCGCGCATCGACCGCGCGGTCGAGTACGCGACGATCGACCGCGAGCAGATCTACGTGATCACGTTCTTTGGCACGCCCGCCGAGATCGACCGGATCGAGGAGGTGGTCGCGCCGACGCTCCGGGTCGCGACCCAGACCGGCCTGCCGCTGGTGCCGCAGACCGGGCACCTGTCGACCCGCAAGTACCCCAACGCGGTGTCCCGCGCGTTCGACTCGACGGTGATGGTCGTGGTCGCCGACATCGTCGACGGCCAGCTCCACGCCCGCGGTGGCGGCTCGGGCGTGATCGTCGGCAAGGACGGCTCGATCCTGACCAACTATCACGTGATCCACGACAAGCACGGCCGGCTGCACGACGTGTTCGTGATCGGCCGGTTCAGCGAGCAGGACAAGGCGCCGCAGCTGCACTGCGCCGGCAAGCCCAGCCGCAGCAAGCTGCAGCGCGAGCTCGACCTCGCCCTGATCAAGTGCGACCTCGATCTCGACGGCCGGAGCTGGAGCCCGACGAGCGCCGCCACGACGTGGCCCACGCTGCCCCAGGTGCGCACCGCCGACGTCAAGATGGGCCAGCGGGTCTGGGTGCTCGGCTACCCCGACGTCGGGGGCGGCGGCCTGACCCTGAGCGAGGGCGAGGCCGTGGGCTGGAGCGGGGTCGACGGCGCCGCCGGCAAGGACTTCCTCAAGACCGACGCGGCGATCCGCCACGGCAACTCCGGCGGGCCCGTGGTCGACGACGCCGGCCACCTGGTCGGCATCGCGTCGGCCATCCGCACCAGGCAGAACGCGGCGGGTGACGTCCTCGAGGTCGTCCAGGCGGGCGGCCGGGTGCGGCCGATCGCCGCCGCGACCGACCTGCTCGCGATCGCCGCGGCGGGGTGGACGCCACGCGAGGGCCACACCGAGGTCGAGCTGCAGCCCTCGGCGATCGAGGCGCCGGCGGAGGGCGTCCAGATCCAGAGCCGCGTGCTCGACGTCGTCAACGAGGCGCCGGTCCGCGATGCGCTCGTGATGGTGCTGCGGCCCGGGGTCAACGCCGGCGCGGTCGACGTCAACCGGCTCGACGATCAGGTGCTCGCGTACGGGCGGTCCAACGCGCAGGGCGAGGTGCTGCTCAAGCAACCGGTCCCTGTCCCCGGCACCTATACGCTCATGGTGGTCGCGCGCGGCTACGAGCCGGTGATCGGCGAGGGCGAGCTCACCCTCGAGGCCAGCACTCCCGCGGTGTTTGATCCGTGGGGCAAGATCTTGCTGCGCGCACGCTAGCCACGCCGGGTCCCACCCGCAGCAAACCGCGGCGTCGGCCGTGTCACACCCGGGCGCCGGGTGCCTATCGCCACCTGCCACGACCCTGCCACCACAAAGGGTTCGCGTACTTGCCCGCGATCTATGCGACATGGTACGGCTCGTTTGCACGATGCCCTCGCTCGACCGAGCCGCGATCGACCCGGATGCCGATCGCGTGGTCCGCAAGCTCACGCGCGCCGGCCACAAGGCGTACCTGGTGGGCGGATGTGTCCGCGATCTGCTGGTCGCAAAGACGCCGAAGGACTTCGATGTTGCGACGAGCGCGACGCCGAACGAGATCAAGGCGACGTTCCGGAACTGCCGGATCATCGGGCGCAGGTTCCGGCTCGCCCACGTGTTCTTCGGCGCGAAGATCATCGAGACCTCGACGTTCCGCGCCAACCCGCGCGACGAGGACGATCACGACCTGCTGATCCGCCGCGACAACGTGTTCGGCACCGAGACCGAGGACGCGCGGCGCCGCGACTTCACCATCAACGGCCTGTTCTACGATGTCGAGCGCGAGGAGGTGATCGACCACGTCGGCGGCCTCGCCGACCTCGACTCGAAGCTGGTCCGCACGATCGGCGACCCGGATATCCGGTTCCAGGAGGATCCGGTCCGGATCCTGCGCGCGATCAAGTTCGCCGCGCGGCTCGATTTCGGGTTCGAGCCCGGCACCTGGAACGCCCTGCTGCGCTGGCGCGGCGAGATCAGCAAGTGCGCGCCGCCGCGGCTGCTCGAGGAGATCCACCGCCTGATGCGCGGCAGCGCGGCGCGGCGCTCGTTCGAGCTCCTGGTCGAGACCGGGGTGCTCGCCGTGCTGTCGCCGTACCTCGCCGGCCTGCTCGAGGGTGAAGGGGCCCCGGCCACGCCGCCGCCGATCGCCGGGGTGGTGCCGCGCTCGACGATCGCCCAGATCGAGTACGACGAGGACGACCCCGCCGAGCACGATCCCGACGATCCCGACGACGACGACGAGGCCGACGAGGCCGACGAGGCCGACGACGCGGCCGACGCGGCCGGTGACGAGGCCGACGACGACGCGGCCGGTGACGAGGCCGACGACGACGCGGCCGACGAGGAGCCCGACGATCTCGACGACGAGGAGCAGGCCTGGCACCGGGTGTGGGCCGACGAGCCCGCCGCGCGGCCCGCCGCGGCAGCCCCGGTGCGGCTGTCGTTCGTCCCGCCGGGCGGCGAGCTGGTCCGGCGCCGCCGGCTGGCGTGGGAGATCCTGCCGTGGATCGACAAGGCGGTCGCCGACGGCCGCGATCCGTCGAACGTCGTCGCGTTCGGCGCCCTGCTCGCGCCGTTCCTGGAGGAGCTGCGCGGCGGCGAGCTGAACGGCGCGGTCCAGGAGCTCGCCCATCCGCTGATCGTGCAGCTGCACGTCACCCGGCGCGACAGCGAGCGGCTCCGCTACCTGCTGGTCGCCCAGCGCAAGCTGCTCGCCGCGACCAAGCGCGGGACGCAGGCCGAGCTGTCCGGCGGGCGGGAGGTGATCGACGACGCGGTCCTGCTGTTCGAGCTCATGGAGCGCGCGGCCGGCAAGGAGCCGGGGGCCGCGCCCGTGATCACCCCGGAAGAAGGCCGCGACGACGACGATGACAGCGACCCGAACCACCCCCGCAAGCGGCGCCGGCGGCGCCGAGGTGGCCGGCGCCGCCGCCGCGAGCTCCCCGGTTTGGCGCCCTGACCCTGTGACCATGGCGAAGCCGCGCGATCGTGAGCCGGGTCGGGCGGCGGCGACCGGCCAGCCATCCCGGTACCCCGACGAGCTGGTCGAGGACCTGGTCGACGCGGGGTCGCGCGAGCACTACGCCGACGCCGCGCTCTACGACTACGAGTACCGCCGCCGGCGGGCGGACGTCACGTTCTACCGCGAGCTCGCGCGCCGGCGCGGCGCCGACCGCATCCTCGAGCTTGGGGCCGGCAGCGGGAGGGTCACGGTGCCCCTGGCGCGGGATGGCCGGCACGTCGTCGCGCTCGACCAGTCGGCCGCGATGCTGGCGCGGCTCGGGGACCGGATCGCGCGGCTGCCCCCCGCCGCCGCCGCACGGATCGCGCCGGTCGCCGGGGACCTCCGGACGTTCTCGGTCTCTGGACGCTTCCCCCTCGTGATCGCGGCGTTCAACGTGCTCGAGCACCTCTACACCCGGGGCGAGGTGACCGCCTGCCTGCAGCGTGTTGCGGCACACCTGAGCCCCGGCGGTGCGTTCGCGTTCGACGTCCAGCTGCCGGATCTGGCGTGGCTGATCCGCGACCCTGGCAAGCGGTGGGCAAAGACCCGGTTCACCGACCCGACGACGGGGTACGCGATGTACTACTCGACGAACCACGACTACGACCCGGTCAGCCAGATCGCGCTGATCCGGCTGTACTACGAGCCCGCCGACGACGAGCCGAGCCCGGACGCCGCGGCCGCGCGCCGGCGCCGGGACGTGCCCCACGTCATCCCCCGGGGGAGCCTGGGCGGCCGGGGCGGCCGGGGCGCTCCGGCCCGGATCGTGAAGCTGTCCCAGCGCAAGTTCTTCCCCGCGGAGCTCGAGGCGCTGGTCGCCCAGGCCGGATTTCGGATGACCGAGCGCTACGGCGATTTTTCTTTTCGGCCGCTGGACGGTACCGCCGAGAGCCAGGTCCTGGTCTGCGAGCCCACCCCCAAACGTCGTCGAAAATAGCCGATTTTGCGGTGATCCTCGACGAGGAATTCCCGTTTACCGTCGAGGATTTACGATCATTTTCGATCGTCGACGGTAAACCAGTTATCCACAGGCTATTTTCCGTCGAAGAACCCCCCGGCCGGGAGGCCCCGGGGCTTCCTCGTCGGAGATCTCCAGGCTCTCCGACGACGTTTTTTGGACGATTTTGTGCGGAGTTTGTCAGACCCTTCAGATACCGTTCGCGCACCCCACTAACCCCCAGGAGGGTCCGAAATTATGGGTGAGAAGATCGCGAAGACTGCAATCAAGCGTGACAACGACCTGATGTACTACATCAAAGGCGGCGACGTCTGGGCGACTCCCCGGAAGAAGCCCGGCCAGCCAAAGGGCAAGGCGCAGAAGGTCGCTGCCGCCGGCATCGAGATGGACTACAGCAAGTACCTCTACTACCTCGACGGCGACGGCGACGTGGCCCGCAAGGAGCGTCAGGTCGGCGGCAGCAAGCGCAAGAGCAAGAAGACCGCTGCGCCGAAGAAGGCCCCTGCGAAGAAGGCCCCCGCGAAGAAGGCCCCTGCGAAGAAGGCCCCTGCGAAGAAGGCCCCTGCGAAGAAGGCCCCCGCGAAGAAGGGCAAGAAGAAGTAACTCGCGGCGCGCCGCCCGAGAGGCGGATAGCCGATAGCTTCCATTAAGGTTCGGGGTTGTCCCGAAAGTTCAAGGGCCCGTCGACCACCCAGGTCGCCGGGCCTTTGGCGTCCCTGGCGCGGCCTGGGGCGCCCGCGCGGCCTTGGGGCGCCATCGCGCGGCCGGGGTGCCACCGCGCGGTCGGGGCGCCATCGCGCGGCCGGGGGTGCCACCGCGCGGTCGGGCCCGGCGCGGCTGGGGGCGGCCATCACGCGGTCGGGAGCGCCCGGCATCCGCTTCGTTTCGGCGGCGCGGATCAGGCGTGGTCACCAGATTTGCGGTAGCATTTCGGACCGAGGTGGTGATGCTTCCTTCGTTTTCGCGCGGGGTAAGGCTCGCGCTGGTGCTGGCGCTCAGCGCTGGCTACGTAGCCTGGCAGGGATATAGCCATCCGGCGTACGCCAAGGGTGGCGAGGAGGACGATGAGGAGGGTGACGACGACGACGACGACGGCAAGAGCCAAGGCGACGACGACGACGCGGCAGAGGATGACAAGGACCAGCCGCCGGTCACCGCGGGCGGCTTGTTCACGATGAACACGTACCCGATCAGCGAGCTGCTGCGGCCGCTCACGATCACGCAGAACCTCACGCAGCTCCGGCTCGGCCTGGGCACCGACCTGTCGGCGCAGAACGCGTTCGAGTCGTTCGGCGTCTCCCTCGAGGCCGTGCACGGCATCGCCGACAACTTCATGGTGATCGGCGGGCTCACCAGCGCCTACAACTTCAAGCAGTTCGGGTTCTACGGCGGCTTCGAGGGTTCGCTCTCTTATGATCTGATCGACATCCGGCTCGCGGCGAACCTGCACCGCTTCGCGGCTGCCGACCTGATGATGCCCGGCGAGCTCACCGGCGGTGATATCAAGTTCTCGGTCGATCTAGGCTTCCCGTTCCGCTACGCGGTCAAGCCGGAGATCGCGATCATCGCGCTGCAGACCTTGATGAGCATCGACTTCAACTCGGCCGGGGGCAAAGAGAAAAACGCCGACGGTACCAACAACGCCAATTTCAACGGTGCAAAGCCCGATCTCAACCCCTCGATCGGGATCGCGACCAACCCGATCCCCCAGCTCTCGCTGGTGGCGTTTGCCCAGCTGCAGATCCCCGACTTCAACACCGACGCCGAGCACTTGAAGGTCCCGGTCACCGGGCGAGTCGAGTTCTCGCCGAGCCAGAAGTTCGACATCGGCCTCGAGTTCGTCCTGCTGAACGTCAAGCCACCCTCGGGGAGCCCGATCGACAACCGGTTCCTGAACCTCTTCATCCAGGCCAGGTTCGGTAAATAGCCCCCCGTGAAGGTCTGCCCTCGATGCTTCACGCGGTTTCCCGACGGGGAGCGGTTCTGCCTCCACGACTCGGCGATCCTCGTCGAGGAGGAGGACATCGCGCGGCTCGGGACGTCGATCGGTAACTACCGGCTCGACAAGATCCTCGGCCGCGGCGGGATGGGGACCGTCTACAGCGGCGAGCACATCTACATCAAGAAGCCGGTCGCGGTGAAGGTGCTGCACCCGCAGTTCGCCCGCTACCAGGAGGCGATCCACCGGTTCCTCCGCGAGGCGCGCGCGGCGACGTCGATCAACCACGCCAACATCGTCGACGTCACCGACTTCGGCATCCTCGCCGACGGGCCGGTGTACTTCGTGATGGAGTTCCTCGACGGCAAGAGCCTCGAGGATCTGATCGAGAAGGAGGGCGCGGTCGAGCTCCACCGCGCGCTCAACGTCGCCAACCAGATCGCCCTGGCGCTCGAGGCGGCGCACGCCGTCGGCGTGATCCACCGCGACCTCAAGCCCGACAACATCATGTTGCTGAAGAAGCCGGGCCGCCGTGATCTCGTGCGCATGGCCCCGGATCAGTCCTGGATCACCGAGCGCGAGGAGTCGTACGACTTCGTGAAGGTGCTCGATTTCGGCATCGCGAAGGTGCTCGTGCAGGACGAGCTGCTCGCCGAGACCGTGCAAGGCGCCGTGTTCGGGACCCCCGAGTACATGTCTCCCGAGGCCGCGCGCGGCGACGACGTCGACCACCGCACCGACGTCTACTCGCTGGGCGTGATCCTGTTCGACATGCTGTGCGGGCGGCCGCCGTTCGAGGCGCCGCAATCGAGTGACGTGCTGTCGATGCACATCAACAACAGTCCGCCGTCGCCGCGCGAGTTCGCGCCGCATCGCGAGATCACCGAGATGGCCGAGGCGGTGATCCTGCGGGCGATGCAGAAAGATCCCGACCGGCGGTTTCAGAACATGTCGGAGTTCCGGCGTGACCTCGCCAGCGCCTACGGCTCGATCAGCTACCGCCGCCACGGCGCGCCGGCGCCCGGCCTCACCCCGCGGGGCGAGGAGGCGCGGACCAAGAAGCGGCTCACCGAGGAGCTCGACGAGTGGATCACCGGGGACTCCTCCGGTATGTCGATCGAGCAGGCACGTATGCTGTCGCTCGTCGAGACCGCCGAGCAGGCGTTCACCCCCACGGCGATGTCTCCGCAGGAGGCGGAGCGGCTTGCCAACGCACTCGACCGGGCGCTCGACGACGACGAGTGACCGTATCATCACCGCATCATCGTGCCTCGGGCGCTCGTGACGATCGATTCGTTCATGATACGGTCAGGCCGCATGTCCGCGAACCAAGCCAATACATCCGGGCAGGTCACGCTGCGGCGAGATGTGAAGTTCAACGGAGTGAAGGTGTTTTCGGCGACCATGGTCGCGGACCGCGATCAGCTCGGCGAGAAGGTCACGGCGTGGATGGCCGGCAATCCACAGCTCAAGGTCACGGATATCATCATCACGCAGTCGTCGGACGAGGCCTTTCACTGCATCGCGATCACCGTGTTCTACTGGCAGGACAGCCCGCCGCATCGGTGATCTCGATGACTCGGGCATCGGCATCCTCGAGCACAGCCACCGCGGGCCGACGTTTCGCGCGGTGCTCGATCGGACGACGGCCCTGATTCCGCGAGGTCGCCGGCATCGGCGAGACGGCGAGCATCTACAACGCCTTCCCCGAGGACGGCGTGCGCCAGCTGGTCGAGCTGCTGGACGAGGTCGAGCGCGCGCACAGCTGAGCCCCCGACCTCGATCAACCGGCACGTTCCTGCGGAGTTACACGGCCTGTCGTACTTTGGCCGGTGCGGTCGCCTACCCAGGGATGCTTGGAGAGCCCTGATGGCAAGTCGTCCCTGGTTGCGCATGGCGAACACGGCCGCGCGAGAATTCTCGCCGCACGCCACCGAGGTCGTCCTCGGGGAGCTGGAGGTCGCCGGCGAGGTCGTCGCGCCGCAATCCGGCGCGATGTGCGCCGAGGATCCCGATCGCGACATCCTCGGCCTCGTCCGCGCAGGTGACCTGAACGCCGCGTTGCGCCGCCTGATGCAGCGCCACGGGATCGCGGTCTATCGCTACTGCCGCCTGACGCTTCGCGACACGACGCTGGCCGACGACGTGCACCAGCAGATCTTCATCCAGGCGCATCGCGATCTCGCGAAGTTCGCCGAGCTGTCGACGCTGCGGACCTGGCTGTTCGCGATCGCGCGCCACCGCGTGCTCGACGCCGCGAAGTCGCGACGCCGCGCGCTCGTGCACATCGAGGAGCGCGACGTCGCCGATGCCCCCGACCTCGGCCCCACCCCCGGCGAGCGCATCGATGATGCCCGGCTGCGCACGGCGCTGGTCGCGTGCTTCGCCGAGCTCGGCGAGCACCTGCGCACCGCCGTGCTGCTGCGCTACCAGCAGGGGTTCACGTTCGAGGACATGGCCGAGGCCTGCCGCGAGAAGCCCGGTACGCTGCAGGCCCGCGTGATGCGCGCGCTGCCCAAGCTCCGCGCCTGTATCGAGGCCCGCACCGGAGGTCGGCTATGAGCCCGCCGATCCCGATCGACCGGCTGGAGGCCGCCCTCGCCCGCCTGGGCGCCGAGCACGAGCCGCCACGGGGCTGGGAGACCCGCGTGCTCGCGGCGGTCGGGGCGCCGTCGCGCCGTGGCTGGTGGTTCGCGCTCCCCGCGATGGCCGTGATGGCCGCGATCGCGATCGTCCTCGCGATCCCACCCGGGCGGCCCGATGAGCCGCTCTCGATCCAGGTGAGCGTGACGTCCGTCGGACCGCCCGTGCGCGGCAGCTCCGCACACGCCGGAGACCGCGTCCACGCCAGCGCGACCGGCGGCGGCCGCTATCGCGCGATCTGGGTGTATCGCAATGATCGCGAGCTCGTGCTCGCGTGCCCCGGTGGTCCGTCGTGCGGGAGCACGCTCGGCGCCACGACGGCCGAGCTCACGCTGCCGAGCGTGGGCACGTACGTGTTCGTCGCGGTGACCTCGGCGTCGCCGCTCCCGACGCCCCATGGGTCGTATGACGTCGACCAGGCCGCGGCCGAGCAGGCCGGCGCGCAGACCCGGCGCTGGAAGCTCGACGCGCTGTAGCCACGGCCGGCTGCCCGAGCCGGTGGGCGCGCCGCCGGGGGCTCACGCGGCCATCAGGGCCCGCACGCGCTCGGCGAGCCAGGTGTAGCGCCGCCTGGCGTCGGCGTTGCGCACCGCGAGCGCCACCGCGCGCTTGCTGCCGACGATCACGACGAGCTTCTTGCCGCGGGTGACCGCGGTGTACAGGAGGCTGCGCTGCAGCATCATGTAGTGCTGGGTGACGAGCGGGATCACCACCGCGGCGTACTCGGAGCCCTGGCTCTTGTGGATGCTGACCGCGTAGGCGTGGGTGAGCTGATCCAGCTCGGCGCGTTCGTAGCTCGCGATCCGGCCGTCGAACTCGACGCGGACGACGGCTTCGTCGCTGTCGACCGCCGCGATCACGCCGATGTCGCCATTGAACACCGACTTGTCGTAGTCGTTGCGCAGCTGCATCACCTTGTCGCCGCGGCGGAACGTGCGCTCGCCGCGCGCCAGCTCGGGGGTGCCCGACGCCGGGTTCAGGCGGTCCTGCAGCGCGCGGTTGAGCGTGCCGGTGCCGAGCTCGCCGCGGTGCATCGGCGCGAGCACCTGGATGTCGGCGACCGCGTCGAACCCGAAGCCCTTCGGGATGCGCTCGGCGACGAGCTCGACGATGGTGGCGCGGGCGGCCTCGGGGTCCTCGCGCTCGAAGAAGTAGAAGTCGGCGGTGGCGCCGCCGGGGGCGTCGAGCACGGGGAGCTCGCCGTGGTTGATCGCGTGGGCCGACACCACGATCTTGCTCGCCTGGGCCTGACGGAAGATCTCGGTCAGCCGGATCACGGTCGCGGCCTCGGAGTCGATCACGTCGGCCAGGACGGCGCCGGCGCCGACCGACGGCAGCTGATCGATGTCACCGACCAGGATCAGCTGCGCCCCCGGGCGCACGGCGGTCAGCAGCGAGCTGAACAGCTGGGCATCGACCATCGAGGCCTCGTCGATCACGACCAGATCGGCGTCGAGCGGGTTGTCGCGGTTGCGCTGGAAGCCGCCGGCGTGGGGCTGGAACTCGAGGAGCCGGTGGATCGTCATCGCCTCCATGACGGTGGCCTCGCCGAGCCGCTTGGCGGCCCGGCCGGTCGGCGCGGCGAGCGCGACCTGGCGATGCACGAGCTTCGCGAGGTGGACGATCGCCTTGACGATCGTGGTCTTGCCGACGCCCGGTCCACCGGTGATGACCGTGCACTTGTCGACCAGCGCGGCCTCGACCGCGCGGCGCTGCTGATCGGCGAGCGAGACGCCGGTGACCGCCTCGAACGCGTGGATCGCCGCGTGGACGTCGAGCGACAGGCCGCGCGCCGGGGTCCTGACCAGCGCGGCGAGCAGGGTCGCGGACGTGACCTCGGCGTCGTGGGCCCACGGCATCATCGTGCACGGCCCGCGGTGGCCGAGGACCTCGCGCACGACGAGCTGGTGCTGCTCGAGCGCGGCGAGCCGCGGCAACAGCCGATCGGCCGCGACGCCGAGGAGCCCGGCCGCGGCCGCGAGCAGCTCGTCGTCGGGCAGGTGCAGGTGGCCGTCCTCGGCGCTGGTCTCGAGCGCGTGGAGCAGGCCGGCCTCGAGGCGCTCCGGTGCATCGCGCGCGATGCCGAGCTTCTCCGCGATCGCGTCGGCGGTGCGGAACCCGATGCCCCAGATCTCGTGCGCGAGGCGGTACGGGTTGGCGCGGACGACGTTGATCGCGTCCTTGCCGTACTTCTTGACGATCCGCGCGGCGAACGCCGCCGAGACACCGTGGCCGCGCAGGAACACCATGACGTCCTGGACCTCGCGCTGCGCCGCGAACGCCGCCGCGAGCTTCTTGGCCCGGCCGGCGCCGATGCCGGAGACCTCGACGAGCCGCTCGGGCTTGCGATCGATGACCTCGAGGGTATTCATCCCGAAGTGGCCGACCAGGCGGCGCGCCAGCTCGGGGCCGATGCCCGGAATGATGCCCGAGCCGAGGAAGCGCTCGATGCCGACCAGGGTCTCGGGCGCGCGCAGCTGATAGGTCGCGAC
>Ga0137459_1000500_pt1 | contig 13857 bp, 25 predicted proteins | sample EasRivERMGT700_2_FD_104908 | JGI IMG/M metagenome (GOLD analysis project Ga0137459, IMG submission 104908) | Soil microbial communities from meander-bound floodplain in the East River, Colorado, USA - East River MetaG ERMGT700_2 | ecosystem: Environmental > Terrestrial > Soil > Floodplain ...
CTGATGTACATGACGCGCCCAAATGCACGTCACCCACAATAAGCGTTCTACTCATATATTGACCTTTTGTTCATATTGATTGAGCCGGGATTTTATTATTTTAATCATTTCAGTTATATTATTCAGATCTATAACCGATCGATTTGCATAATGTTTCTCTAAATACACATCTAATGACCACATAAGGTTCTCGACAAACATAAAATACTGTTCATAATGTGGTTTATCCTTATTAGATAAAATAAAATTCCTAACATAATCGTTTAAATCTAGCACCAAAGCATCAACCTCATCCTGAGATTGATCTAAAATAGTACTATATGCATCTTCTAAATCACTATATTTAGAAATGATGTCTTCAGCAACATCTATAATGTTTTTGCCGAAATAATGAGATATAAAATGAACCGGCCCACCACCCTTACCACAGCCTAAACACTTAAAAGAATTAGATTGTGAGTTTACAAAGAAAGAAGGCGACTTGTCATGATGATCTTTGAATGGACAACAAGCCTTATGATCCCACCCACTTGGACTTTGAGTGACTTCAAAATTTATTTTTACATTATTTTTTATATAATTGATAAGATCAAGTTTTTGATTTGCGAGATAAACAATTTTTGAATTTTTATTTTTTAATCGTTTGAATTCTGAATCTTCATCGAATTTGGTATCCCATCCATCAGCAATGACAATAGTTCTTGCCGAGCCATTGATGTTGCTGTTGCTATCGGATTTGGTGGGATCTTGAATTTCTCGCATAACCCTACATAAGCACTATAATTTTGTTTTTCCTCTGTCAAAAGAAGAAGCAAATACTGTCTGGGAACAATATTCTCTATAGGCATGTTACTTACTTTTGTCTTTACTCGACATTTGACGCTCTAATTGAACGTATTTGTGTTCAAGATTGTTAATAATATCTCTTTGTGCAAGAACTGATCTAAATAAAAGATTAATAAGCCCTAATGATCCAATACCTTCTGGCTGTGTATCATCATTATTAAGCTCCATTGATATTTGGATAAGCTTTTGAACCGTTTCTTTTTCTAAATCATCTTCAATAGGGCTTTTATTTTCTCTAACAACCTTATTTCTTATAAAACCCATATAATTTCTTGATAATTCCATTATTTCTTGAGCTAATTTTTTTTCATGCTCTTTAAATTCAGACACTTTATCTTGCAAATTAACTGCGGCAACCCGTTTTTCACCAGATTTAGAAGCAAATCTTGACTTCGAACTATCTAATTTTACATTAGATGTCTGTTTTTCAGTTTCTTCTACTTCTTGAAATGGAGTTCTGCTCATTCTTCAACTTCTAATACTTTTGTTCCCCTGATTTCACCCGGAACTGTTGGCTCAAATGCCCCAACGCCCGATTCATTATGGGATATAACACGTAATTCAGAAATTAGATCGTTTGCAAGTTTTTTTATGATTGGCTCAACCTGTTTTACGTCAAAAGAAGTGTTATGAAAATCAGCAGTTCTTATTACAAGTTTCCAAAGATCTTTTTCCACATCATTTTCAAAATCTTCAGATGCATAAGTATAAGAAGCATCATTTTTGCGGGAAGGAATTACAATAACCGTATCTTCAACTTTACTTGCTAATTTTTCAAAACCCTGTGTTCTAACTTCATCAACTTGAGCAATCATTCGTTCATATAAATTTTCAGTGATTGTACGCATTTTATCCATCCTTTTTAACAATCTCCACAGTTTCTATCCATCAAAAACATTAAACCATCAACAAGTTTATCAGAATCAAGTTTTTTTATTGCTTTATCTCTGACTCTGTGAAAACGATCGGTTAAAATCATTATTTCATCAAACAATGGATTATCCTCGTCTTCTTTTTTATCATCCAGTTCTTTTTCCAGATAAAAAAGTTGATTCCGTATCAAATACAGTTTAACTATAATTGAGTACATCCATTAAGGATGCTATAATATTGGCAAATTAGCTATTTTCGGCTTCTTCTAAATAATCATCAGCAAATTCGTCTACACACTCACTACAAAACCCAGCACTAACATTAATGCTTTCAACCCGGCAAACAGCACAACAAACAAGTTTATCTGTGAATTTACGATTGCTATAGGACTCCCATAGATCAGCTATCACTTCTAAATTTTCTTGTTTGGGTTTTGCCATCAAAAAATCTCCAGTAGAATGTATGCGAAAATATTGGTTTATTATCTTTTGCCGCGAATCAGTTTTAAATTAAATTTCGGCATATAAACGGGTTGATTTTCCTTACCCTTTATAATTATGCCCTTTTCTTCAACTTTAGCAACTTTGTTCTCGTAAGGATCAGTAAAAATCAATTTTACATATAATCCACAAAATCTATGTTCTACAAGAAATTTTTGATAGAGATTATACTGCGTTTCTGACCAAATCGGCTTATCTGTCACAATTTGATCAAACTTATCTCTTACATTTCTAATAAAATGCACAATGGCACTATATTCAAATATAGGTTTGTCAAATAAACGACAGGAATCAAAATAATCCATTATCGCATTATAATTATTAACTTTTGATGTATTTAATGTTAAAATACGATTTTCACATGAAGCACAACTAACAAAATCGATTATTTCAGATTTGTCATTGAAAGATTCTTTTCTTCCAAAACAACCGAGTAGCAAATATAATTCAGCATTTTGCAATTTTGATTCATCTTATAGAATATTATTTTTTTTCGATTAGTTTATTAACATCAAGATCTGATGCTTTTCGCCTTACAATCACATAATTCTCTGACATTTCTACCTCAAATTTAGGAGCAATTGCAGCCTCTAATGCCGGCAAAACAGCCGAAGCATTCATTTTCAGCAATAATTCATTTCCGGGAACGGCCAACTTTTTCACATGTCCTTCTACCGTTTGATTAGGCAAACCATATAAATCAAGGGTTTTATTCTTAATTTCTTCCCAAATTACATCGGCTTCAGTCTCTTTTTCTTTATTATTTGTCATTTATGTACCTTTAATTAAACTATATAACGTATCATTTCGAATCTTTAAAAACTTTTCTCATAGGCTCGACCAAAACCAAACCAACTATTCTTTTAACTTCTACACCATCTTTTAATATTAAAATGGTCGGAAGTGATTTAATATTTAATTTTTTTGTAAATTCTTTTGATTCATCTGTGTTTACTTTGAAAAATTTATAATCATTACTAAATTCTTCAGACATTTTCGTCCAGGATGGTTCGAGTTTTTTACAGGTCGAACACCATTCGGCCCAGAATTTAATCGCAATTAACCCTTCATAACCTTTGTTTGATTCAAAATCTGCATCATTTGTAATAGAAAGCATTTAATTCTTAAGTCCCCTTTTATTACTAAATTCTTTCACCTGATCATTTAATGCAACTTTGAATTTTTCTACATTATTTTCAATTTCTTTAGCAAATTCATTTTGAGTAAATACTTTTTTATCTAATAATAATTTTTCCACAGCAGCCAATCTCATTAGAATTTCTGTTAAAATGCCTTCAACATTAGCGTTTTTATCTTCTTCAAATGTGGCGTCAATTGATTTATTTTTGTTTTTCATTTAAACTTTCTATTAATTTAAATTTTCCATCTTCATATACAAGTCTATCTGGCTTTAACCAAGGTTTTTCGTTTAATAATTTAATCATCTCATTTGTAATACTATTTCCTTTAATTACATTTTCTTTAGATGATAATGGTCTTAAATTATCTATAGACCAACATTTTTCGACCTCAGATCTATTCACCGATCCATCTTCATTTTTATGAATAAAAAATGATTGCGGTATTATATGATCTATATTCCATGTAGGATTACTATCAAATTCTGAAATTTTATAATTTCCTAAATTGTTCCAATTCATCCAAGGATCAAAATTATCCTCAATATGTTTTCTATATTCTTTTATTGAGTATGGTAAATAATTTATACATGAATCATTTTCCGTTTTAAGCACGTATCTGTGAAATTGTGCAGATATATTTTTTCTTAATTTAAATTCCAAATCTGTTTCTCTTCGAATTTTTTGATACTTATTATTTTTCTTATTCAATTCTTTTTTATTTATCTGATAATACTGTTTACTTCTAGTGCTTATTTTTAATTTATTATTTTCTCGATATACTTTCTCTCTATTTTCAATTTTTAATTTATTATTTTCACGATATGTTTTTTCTCTATAAGATATTTTTTCTTTATTATTTATATAGTATTCTTTTTTGTATGATAAAATGTTTAATTTATTATTTTTATAATATTCTTTTTTATTTAATAATATTAACTCTTTATTTTTTTCATAATATAACCTGCTTGTATTTAATAACTCTGTTTTATTATTCTTATAATTTTCAATTTGTTTTAAACTTATTCTTTCTTTATTATTTTCATAATATTGTTTATTTATTTCATAAACACATATTTTACATTTTTTATAAAAATTACCACTTGAATATCTCAAAAAATTTTCATCTGTTTCTTCTTTTTCAAGACCACATTTTCCCAAACATATTTTTGTTTTACCCATTAAAGCCTCAATAATTACATTTTTTATTCATACAACATCTTTTAAACTTTATTTTTGATCCACAAAAACACTCATCGTTTGGTCTTATCTTTGTTTTAATTGTTTCTTTAATAGCTATATCGGACAAAAGAATACTGTTTTGATGATCAATTTCGTGAGCAATGACTACTGCTAATAAACCAGTTACTGTAAATCGTTTTGGTTCCACATCATTTAATACATATATCTCTTGAAAACGAGATGTACGCTCAAACCTACCAGGAAAAGATAAGCAGCCCTCACCATTAAAAATAGCCTTATCATATCCTTTTTCAATTTTGGCATTTACAAGGTTTATTTTGTACTTACCCAAACGAACAATGGCAAGTTTTTTCGCAATTCCACACTGAGGCCCAGCTAACCCTATTCCCTCTTGCCCGGCCTCTGCTGAAGCTTTTAATTCGTTTTCAAGCCGTTCTACAAGTGGACCAACCTCTTCCGGTAAAACGTCATTACAAACGATTCTTAATGCTTCTTCATTATTAGTTATAATCATTCTTCTTTCTTTTTTGTTCCCAAAGCAGACAATATTTTCCCTGACATTGTTGGCGACTCCATAAGCTGTAATTCAGGAACTAATTCCAAGAATTGCTTTAATGTTTCTCTTGCCAGTTCTTGGTAAGATACTTCCCTACCTTTAAATGTTATAGAAATTTTAACATTATCACCATCTTTTAAAAATTCTCTAGCTTTATTAGCTTTGGTTTTTAGATCATTTATATCGGTAGAAGGTCTAAATTGTATTTCACGTGTTCTTACCGTATTTTCACGCTGTTTTTTGGCTTGTTGCTTTTTATTCTTCTGCTCTTGATATTTATGTTTGCCAAAATCTAAAATCTTGCAAACTGGAGAGGAGTCTTTTGACTGACTAATCTGAACTAAATCCAATTCAACAGCATAAGATAACTTTAATGCTTCTGACAAATCTATTTCGCCTAAATTATTATTATTTTGATCAATACAAATAACTTTAGATGATCTAATTTGATTGTTAACGGGGGTAAAATCACGTTTCTGTTGCTGTTTATTATACAATTTTATTTTCCTTTTTCACACCCTATAGTTTATCACACATTCTTCCAACTCTTTCAAAGCTAATTTCATCAGTCCCTTTTCTTCTATACTCATCTCTATATATTTAGGATGTTGTAAAGAAATATCATTTATCTCTACAAAACCCTCATTATTTGTAAATATTTTAAATAGATTTTGCCCTGTATAGTCCAACCTACCGTGTCGGAAATATTGTTCTGCACTATCTGAATATTTACGCCATCTTTCGCATTTATCCACCAAATCTGCACAAACACTCATTGTTGAACTTCTTTGACCTTGATGGAATGATAAGATCGCTGGGCGAGGATATGACCGATTCTCGTACGCTATAACCGGGAACCACAATATTTTCTTTATAACAGGAAAGTCCGCTTTATTATCACAATATTCACAATTAACCGGTTTACATCTTAAATTTTCTAATGATGTATCCATTATATTTTGATGATATTTTTCTACCCAATATTCACCAAGAATTCTGAAAGTTGTACCTGAATGCTGAATATTTTGCTTTTGGTCCAAAACATCAATATGAAGAACGGATCTCGAAGATCTGAGGACATATGGCGCTAACTCATCAAAGCTAGTTAAGTTAAGAGAAGAAAGATTTGTAACTGGCTCGATAAATGGTTCTGCTTCAAGAGCTATTTCACCATTATATTTGAAAACTCTAATTCCAACTATACATGTAAGCAAAATTCGTGATGCTCTTTGTGCTAAACGTAATCTGTTCTTTTTCTCATCAAATTTAGCAGTACAAATTACTTTATTTTCATGTTCAGGTAGCGGTTTTCTAACAATAATAATAGAAGAATTATCATCAATAACAGAAAATTCTTCACCATCTTTAGGATCTAATAAACCAATACATGCTTTATCTAATTCTAATCTTCCATCGGCCTGCAATCGACTAGTAGCAATATATCGTCTTTCTAAATCTTTTTCTAAGGCGGCAAGAAACTTATCTCGAAGTTGTAGCATTTTTTATTCTATTATATTCTTTATAACCAATTCGTCACAAGTTAAATAATAACCATTTTTATCAACACCGCTGGCAGTTTGCAAATTTAACACATCATTCATGAATTTATAAAATATAATTCTATTGCACCTTTTGCATTTAAATTTAATTCCACGTCTTTGTTTAAGAAAATATGAATCTTTATTAGGGTCATATATACTGTTATTTTGTCCCGAAATATCATAATCACATTTCTTTAAAATATCGGTGTAATATTCATCATTATTTTCATCAATACTATATTTAAAATGATTATATTCCCATGATTTGTTTAATAATTCCAACAAATCTTTTCGAGATAAATACACGCCTTCATAACCCATTTCAAAACATTTCGATTACATCAATTCCACGATCAATGTCATCTTTTTCAGTTGGTTTTTCTTCAACAAGCGGAAATAATGGGGCAATTTCTATTTGAAGTTGCTCTTGGATGAACTTATCTTTCCTTTTGTCAATCTTTTTGATTAGCCAGTTTGGAATCATATTGTGTTCCTTTCGAGAGCTTTACTTATATGCGAAAATAGTGGCTTTAAAACTTTTTACCATCACCCTTGAGACGATTTTCAATTTTATGATCTTCCCGATTGGCATTATATAATAATTTTTCTTTATAAGCGCCACCCAAATCCAGTTTTAAATATCCAGCCAAGTCAGCAATTCTAATAATTGCGTCGGCCAACTCAACCTCAATCATTGATCGTTCAGTTAAATGTGTATCATTCAAATTTTTTCTGTAGCCTTCCATTGCTTCGGAAATTTCAGAATGAATTAAACAAAGCATTTCAGGAACATTTCGCTCTAATTCTTGACCGGTTTCTAAATTTGTAAACCATCCAGCTTGTCTTGCTCTTCCGTGACACTCATCTACAATCATATTCAACGCTTGTTCTTGAGATTCCAGACCAGTCGGATTTAGAAGACCAAGTTCAGTTAGACTTTTATTAATTTTATCTTTGTCTTCTTTTTTAAGACCGTTTTTCAAGCTATCTATATCAAGCATATTTTATTTTTCCTTTACTAATATTTTTAATGTATTTTCAATAAATTGTGATATTTTATTTTTACATAAATAACTATCATCTTTAACAGATGAGCGACACCTTCTTGAATCTATTTCTAATAAATTTATTTTATTATTTTTACAAAACAATCTGACATTTTTATCACGCTCTAATATTTTATTAAAATCTGGATTAATTTTGTTGAAACAATCTTTTTCATAATGTTGACGACCATTATATTCAATAAACAAATTATATTGAGGTAAATAAAAATCAATTAGTTTCGGACGTTTATCATTTACATTTATAAATACCTTATATTGTTGTTCAAATTTTATATTTTGATTTTCCAAATATTCTTTAACAAATTTTTCACCCTCTGATTTAGTACAATGTGAACATTTTCTATTTGAATGAATAATTTTTGATGGTGTATTTATAAAATAATTATCACATTTTAAACATTTCCATTTTATATCAGTTTTCATATCTATATAATCATCCACTCTAATTATATTTAGATTTTTATTTTTTAATCTTTCATCTATAATATCATTATTTAATTTCGCATTACTTCGACAATGTCTACAACTATTTTTCGTATTTTTGTTTAAAACATGTTTTACAAAACTATCAAAATTTTTATTACATAATTCACAAAACCAGATCATTTTTTGGTGATAATCAATATAATTACTTATTCTTTTACATGATTTATTTAAATTTAATATTTTAAAATCAATAATATCATTGGTCAAATCATAAGATATAGTATTTTGACAACATAAATTACAATTTCCGCCATATAAATGTGAACCTGCCCTTTGTGTAAAAATACCCTCACACCGTTTACAAATGATGTCTATTTTGTCTTTAAGAGTTCTAAACGAAATAAAATGATAATCATATCTATCATTATGTTCTTTATAACAAATTTCAACATAATCATTTGTAGAATATTTTGGCTTATTACTTCCCATACTTATAATTCAACTTTAATACCACCTAATATACTAAAATTACCCTTAACATCATAACCAATCGTTGGTCCAACATACAAATTTCTAACCAAAGGCAAAACATCACCAAGATTATAATCCACAGGTGATAATACAAACGTTATATTTTTCCGATTCATTTCATAACCCACACCAAGACCAAGAAATGTCCATTCAGGCAAAATTTTAGTTTTACCGTATGAAAAAAGAGACACCTGTAAATTGGGTATCATCTCAAATTCCGGATTAGATACATGTGTTCCAAAATCAAAACCTAAATTTAATATGGGATTTAACCTAAATTTATTTTCAGGATATTCCTCAACCAACTTATTTTGACTTACATCAACGTTATAACTTTTACCATCTACATCGATAGAAAATTTGCTATATGTATAATGTTTTCCAGTATCATCCTCACCTAAAACATTAATAACCGAATATTTCCTTCCAGAAACAGTAACATCCCACGGTTTTTCGCGAAATGCTGAAAACTTCACCTCACCAAAAGGAACACTTTTATCAGCAAATGGCTCTTCAAGTTTTAAAACCTGTGTATTTTTTTGATATCCAAATGGATCCGTTCCGGGAACAATTTTTTCTACTTCTTTTGCTGGGCCAGGAATGGTGATTGTAGAACTCACCTCTTTTATAATCGTACCCTGTGTAATTACCTTTGTTACTTGAATTCCGTTTACATTTGCCCCAAGAATTTTTAAATCAGCTTTAATTGGATCAAGATTGATGTCTAGTTCTGTAGCCAAATTATCCAAATCTTCTTGGGTAGCAAGTGATTTTTCAGCTCTCGTAGTGTCTCCAACTTTTTTTTGTTCTAAAATTGAAGTTTGAGTTTCTTCTAATTTTTTCAATGAATCATGTTGGTATTTTATAATCACCAATAATCCGGCCAAAATTGCGACAATACCTACAATTCCAGCAAGCTTCCATTTCCAATTTGTTTCCATTTTATTTGCCTTATTCTATTATATCTTTTATGATAAATTCATTACAACTTAAATTACCACATGAGCTATATATTGTGGGTGGCATACTTATATATAACGCCACACTAAACACAGTGCCGCATCTTTCACATATATTATCTAAATGTAATTTATGAGTCATATAATTCTTCTCACTTATTGTTGATAATCCGGTTCCGGTTCCGGACCTTATCGTTATATCTCCACCACATCTATTATTTGCGGCGGGTTGCTTCAAAATAAGATTTGAACTCATGAAACTCCGGGTTTAATTTGTCAAATGAGATTGTTTTTAAATCTCTCGCAATGTTTTTAAGCTTAATTTCTAATTGTCCTTTTGTTTTACCGACCAAATAATCTTGATTAAAAAACTTTAAGAAAAATGGCAAGTCTAACACCTGGTTGTTAGATAGTCCCTCTTCTTTTGCGGCAATTAAAACTTGTAAAGCCTGAATTGCTTTTCGTTTATTACGAAAGTGTGGAACAAATATTGGATCTTTCATTTTATTAATCCTCGTTTTATAATAAACGCCGGTATGTCTTTATGTGTAAATAAGCTTTTTTAAAACAAGGCACCATATAACAATACCTATAAACTTTATAATAAGGCCAATCATTCATATAAATTGGCTCATTTATATTTGTTTTCACAATTATACCTACCGCTTTATTATTCGATCTGAATATTTTGGAAAATTGTCTCATTATTTACATTTTTCCAAATATTTTACTAGCTTATCCATCGTCAATAATAATTTTTTGTCAGCCATATAAAACTCATCTAATATTTGACGAGTTTGGTCTTTTATATCCTTCTTGGTCCATTTGCTCGACGAATGAGATGGCAGACATAACATCGACCCTGTAACTTTGCTTATCATAATATATGCTGTAGGTTTTGGATTTTTGGCATCATATCCGGAAACCGTATCAACAATAATCGTTTCATAAGGGAAATCATTTATACTGGTAAATTTTTCGTTTCTTGACTTACATTCCAGTATTTTCCCATTAATAACCAAATCTACGGAATTTTTATACTTATCAGCTTCTTGAATATTTTCTCTTATAGTAAGGTTCGGCATTTCAACTTTAAACCCCTGCAAAGTTAGAAACAAAGCAGGTAATGCTTGCCAACTATTACCTTGCTTTAATTCACTAAAAAATAACTCATCATTTTGAGACCAATCCATTAACCCATAATATAACCATCTTTGTTTTGACTCGACGTTTTGATCGCGACATTCTTTAATAACTTACAAATCTGTTTAAATTGACTAAATTGCTCCGGAGTATTAAAACTCTTCCCGAAAAGATTATGGAATTGGACATGATGAAATTTGCAAAGAGTTACACCATTATCTACATTAAATCGCTCGGAAGGATAGTCTAACCAATTACGAACGTGGTGACTCTCTAGGTACTGATTATCTTTAAAACAAATTTGACACTGAAAATCGTCTTTTTGCTTTACTTTTTTAGACCAAGCGATGAATTTTGGATCTTTGGAGCGATCGTACATCACTTTATATATTTATTAATTATTTTTATTGCACGTTCTCTTTTTCTTTCTAATGAAAAAGAAAATTCATCATCATATTTTATTAATTTAAAAAACTTTGCCGCATTAGTATTATAGCAGTTTAAAGAATATAATTTATTTTTCGGAATAATAGGTTTTCCTTTGATATTTCCAATTATTTGTTTAATATCTTTTATATAATTGTTTATTTCATTTTTAATTAAAAATTTTGATATACTATCTAAAAATATAAAACTTGCAGAAACAATACGTACAGATGCTTTATTTACATCTATAGATCCATCACCATCAATAATTCCTCTTAATAAATCTGGCACAAACTTATTATTTATTTGCGGAAATTTTACAATTAAAGTTTTTTGCGGAACACATTCGTTTTGTAATAACCATCGAAGTATTTTTTGATTGTTAAATTGGAAAGTAAAACATCCCGTTCTTTTATCAGTAGATGTAGGATGATCTGACGATATCATATAAGCTATATCTTTTAACCACACCTCATCTTTTAATGCCAAAGATCCTCTATAAGAATCACAATCAGATCTCTTATTAATACAACCATCTGTCAAAAACACACCTAATAAATAATAAGATAATTCATTTTCATTTAAAAACACATCTTCATTATATGTATATACTGTTTTCCTAAATCTACCCATTAGTTCCAAATAAATCTTTTAAACTATTTTCATTTGTTTTAATCCATTGAAGAATTTTATTCTCTTCTACTTGAGCATCATTTTCTGTTCCAAACCCGGTTTTTTCATCAAATTTTTGTAAATGACCCTTTTCATGACTTATCGTTAAAGCACAAGATATAATAGCCTCTCTTTTATTTTCTTTATCGGACTCATTTAAAATTTTACTTACATTTACATAAATTGTATATGGATCTTTTTCATTACTTACGTGCCCATAATTGCTTCCCGTTCCTGCCACTATTTTACGAACACCTACAAAATAATTACTTTGGTAACGCTTAAGTAGTTGAACACTTTTGTTAACAATCGGTTCTACTGGTTCGACAATCACATTTGGAGAAGATAGTTCCGGATCATTTTCCTGGGCAACTTTAATATTCTTTAAAATTAAAAGTGCCTGCTTAAAATCATCAAAAGTAGATGTTTCAGCATTACAGCTATTACAAATATCCTTAACCAAACTTCCAATTTTTACTGGTCGTAATTGGTAATTTAACTTTTCTTTCCCGCAAACTTGACAATTTGTGGAAAAATTCTTAATAGTTTTTGACATGTGGATATGTTAAAATATTGGTTTATTCAATGAATTATTCTTTTAATAGAATTTCTTGTTTCTTAGACTCAACTAACGTTGACGCCTCAACAAGTTTTTGTTTTATATCCGACTGCATTCCACAACCAGATAAGTCTTTTAAATCTTTTAATCCTTTATCCAGGATATTTTTTGCCGCATTATGATCTCGATCATGATGACTTCTGCATTGAGGACAATCCCATTCTCTAATATTTAATGGTAAATTATCTACAATAAATTGACAATTACTACATGTCTTACTACTTGGAAAAAACCTATCTGTCTGATAAAATGTTCTTCCATACCATTTAGCCTTATATTCAAGTTGTCTCAACAGTTCTCCCCAGCTTACATCTCCAATACTTTTTGCTAAACAATGATTTTTCATCATATTTTGAACAGATAAACTTTCAGCAATTATGACTTGGTTTTCGTCAATAAGTTTTCTGCTTGTTTTATGAAGATGATCGTTTCTTCTATTTGTTACTTTTTCATGAGTTTTTGCTAATATTAGCCTTTGTTTCTTTTGATTATTTGACCCTTTCTTTTTTCTTGATAGTTTCCGTTGTTGAAATTTTATTTTCTTTTCTGATTTTTTTAATAGTTTTGGATTTTCTATTGTGTTTCCATTTGAATCTGTTAGTAATGATTTGATTCCCAAATCTATCCCAATAACATTTTGCGATTTTTCTAATGATTCAATATCAGTTTCACATAAAAATGATACATAATATTTGTTTGATGATGTTTTTGATATAAAACAACATGTTTTTTTATCAGGCAAAACTCTATTATCTAATATAATTTTTATTCCAGTTTTAAGTTTTGGAATATATAATTTTCCATCTTCTTCAATATAAAATTTTTGTGGTATTTTGATAGTTTGATTGTTTGATTTACTATGAAATTGTGGAAATTTTGATATTTTTTTTAAAAATCTTTGGTGTGCCACTTCTAAATTTCTTAAAGAAGCTTGAAGTGATTGAGAATTTATATCATAAAGCCAACCATAACCATCTTGATTTTTAAGTTCAGTAAGCTTTTTAGCATCATCATAATAATTTAATGATTTTTTATTATTTAAGTATTCATTTTTACGATTTGCAAGAAAATAGTTATAAACAAAACGAGTTGCCCCAAATTGATTAGATAGAAATTTCTTTTGATCTTCGGCAGGATATATACGATATTTGAAGGACTTTTGCTCGCTCATACCTATATTCTACATTATTGATAGTTTTTTGTAAAAAACTGCTCCCATTCTGGATGTTTCATTTTAATAATTTCAAAATGCTTATACATTGAATTTGTATCAGGAACAACCGGAACCGATAATAACTGCATTTTGGCTTGTTCTAATGTTTTATCGCCTTTTTTAGAGTTGCAATCTGAGCATGC
>Ga0137459_1000502_pt1 | contig 13834 bp, 7 predicted proteins | sample EasRivERMGT700_2_FD_104908 | JGI IMG/M metagenome (GOLD analysis project Ga0137459, IMG submission 104908) | Soil microbial communities from meander-bound floodplain in the East River, Colorado, USA - East River MetaG ERMGT700_2 | ecosystem: Environmental > Terrestrial > Soil > Floodplain ...
GGCAACACACGCCGTAGAAACAGCAGGCTTGACCGTTCATGGTTTCCTCCGATCGATTTGGTTCGTCAACTCGAAATCTCGAAGTTTATATTCGCGCTCGATCCGCTCGGCGTTCTTCTCGATCGCCGCGAACCGATCATCGATGATCTTCCGCTCCGCCGCGGCCTCGCGCTGTCGAGCCAGTTCGTCGCGCGCGTCGATCACTTCCTTAGAATCGATCTTGCCCTCGATCCGCTGCATGTCGGCCCGAAGACCGCTATTGCTATATTGCTGCCCGGCGACGATCGACGCCGTGAACAAGATCAACCCAACGACCGCTTTCGTCGTGAACGTGATGTGTTGAACGTCCGTCATACGATCGCGGGCGTGGGGATCTCTGATCACTCTTGTTGACCTTCGCCGAGGGGCTGTTGGTTTTCTTTTCCGCATGGCCTACTCAGAGCGTTTCCGGTCCTTTCGACGACGCTTGCGGCATGGCTGCGGCCAGGGCGATCGCGGTAGCCTTCAGATCGGCGATCGTTGCCGTCAACGTGTTGATCTCGCGTGTCGCGGCTTCGTCGCGCATGCGTGCCGCCGTCGCGGCGCTATTGACGTGTCCCTCGATCACCGCGCTCGTTCGCTTCACTACCTCGATCCCGTCTTCGATTCGACGGTTCTTGAGCGCGTTGATCACGCTGACGATCCCCGCGAAGATCGCGCCGAGGATCAGCAGAATTTCCGGGGTCGTGAAGGTCATGTTCCGGCCTCAGTTTACACGATGGATCACTTACTCGGAGCGCCAACGACGACGGCGCCGGGATTGCTCGTTGTGCCTTCGGCGAGCGCCGCCACGCCCTCGATCGTGCGTCGGGTCTGCCCGCTCGGGTAGTGAAACAAAATCCCGGCCAGGTCGTTCAACGCGCGCCAGAAGGCCGCGTCGGCTTCGCCCTGCTCGACTTGCTTCAAGAGCCGCGCGGCCGTGGCGAACGCTCGCGCGCCCGCGGGTCCTTCATATCCGAAGTAACCCTGCACCGTGCCCGACAACTCGCGCACGCCGAGGATCGTCCCCATGATGTAAGAGAGGTTTTCGCGGATCAGTCCTTCGCTCAGACTCTCGTCGTCGTCGCCCGGCTTCAACGCTTGCCGGAGTGCATAGCCCAGCGTCGCCGGGATCGTGTAGAGAAGCAGATAATCGACGGCCAGGCGCCCGACTTGGCCCGGCTTCGAGAACTTCGTTCGCCGGGTCGATTCGACCGTGAGGTTATACGTCGTATTGAAGAACGAGTAAAAGTTCGTCCAGAGTTTCAGCAACGGCCCGCCGCGCTGCACGCCTGCCAGGTCTTTCACTTGCCCGCCGCCTTGCGCGTCGAGCACAGCCTGATCGGCGAGCGCGATCGCGCGGGCCTCTGACTCGCCCGCCTCCATCGACTTCTCGTATTGTCCGAGCCACGTCGGCACGTCGGCGACGCGCTGCATTTGTTGGATCAGGAAAAAGAACGAATCCGCGACGCCCTGTCGGCTTACCGTGTTGAGCGTCGTCGTTTTGAGCACGTCGTCGACCCACCCCGAGAGCTTGCCGGTATTCACGCCGACCGCGTTTCGGATCTCGTTGATCTCCCGCTGCTGTGTTTGCCCGCGAAGGCGCATGAATTCCGATCGCTCCGTGATGAAGCGAACGGAATTCTCCAGCGACGCCGCGTCGCGCGTCCATCGCCACAAGCCGCGGCCAACCCACTTCGGGCCGATGCGGACCATTGACTGCGTGAGCCCGAGGGGCTGAAGCATCGCCGTTGTGAGGTTCCACCCGAGCCCGGCGATCGTCGCCCCGGATCGGAGATGGTTGATCCCCTTCTCGAACGCTGTCACCGCGGGCACCACGCCGAACGCGACGTCGCGAAGACCGTCCTTGAATTGCCGATACACCACGTCGCCGTAAGTTTCGTAAATCGCCTTTTGCACGTCACGGTGCCCGAGCACTCGGCCCACGTCGATCAGCATTTCGTGATGACTTAGATCATGGATGACTTGTTGAACGTGCTCAAACAGAACCCCGAAGTCCAATCGAACCGGGAGCGTCACCTTCGAGACGCGCGCTTCGGTGTGCCCGCGCTTCGTCGTCGCCTTGACGTATGCCGCCTGCTTCTGAAGGTTCCCGGCTTCGAGATCCAGATGTGCCCCGGCCTGTGCCGATTGCCGATCGTCGTATTTGATCGGGAAGTAGCCGCCCGCGAAATCACCGAAGCGCGTCTTCACGACGATCGCCTCGACCTTCGCGGGCTCGACGCCGGTTACGCGCTTCTGCTTCGCCGCGATCTCCGGCCAGTATCCGTTGATGAAGTCCCAGGTCCCTTGAATGAACTTCCAATCGCGCGCGTCGAGCGTGTCGAGGATCGCCTGAACTTGCACGTCGTTCCATCCGTAGCCGCCCCGGATGCGTTGCCGGTTGCCCTCGTTGCCCCAATTCAGGGCCACCATGATCCGACCCATCTTCGACAAGCTCGCGCCGATCGCCGGGATATGCACCTTGTCGTAAAGCCGCACACGCTCGCGGCCGGGATACGCCGCTTGCACCAGCTCGGAGAGCCCGCGCGTCGCGTCGGCGTTCATCACCGCTTCCCGGTTGCCCGCCTCGTTGAGCACGCGGATCACGCTCTCCCACATCGGCCCGCCGTCCTTGAACCCGTCCAACTCCCGAGCCAGGCTTGCGAGTTTGCGATGTGATGCGAAGAACCCGGCCAGGGTCCGCGCCGTCGATTCAGCCGGGAGCCGCGTCTCGATCGACTTGTCGCGCTTTCCGGTGTAGTGCTCGCGAACCGAATCAGCGATCGCCGTCGCCGTCGCTTGCAGCTCGCGTCCAGCCTGTGACTTGAGGAGCTTGTTCTTCAGCCGCGACAAATGAACAATATGGTCGATCGCGTCGGTAATGCCGGTCAGCTCGTCGACGGTCAGCTCGCGATAGTGAATTCGCCTCGCATCGTCGAGCACGTCGTCGGGGATCTCGACGGGCAAGCCTTGAGACTGCAACGCCGCGACCCACTGCCGCAACGACTCGCGCCGATCGAGGAGCTTCCCGGTCTGTCGCGCAAAATCGTATTGGTCGAGGATCGCGTTTACCTGATCGAGATACGTCTCGCCCGCGAGCCCGAGCCGCTTCTGCGCCGCGGGCCGCGCCAGGTCGATCGCCTTTTGCACGCGCTTGTCGATCTCCGCTTTGACGCGGTTCGCCTCTTTGAATAGGGCGAGATTGATCAGCTCTTGCCCCTTCGCGACGATCGCGCCCTCGAAGTCTTGCCGCGCCGCGGAGTCGATCGCCTTCTGTGCGGCTCGGCGCGACGCCGACCAAAACACGTCCGGCCGAAGCTCGCGGACCTTCGTCCCGGCAATTCGCACGCGCGCCGCTTCGCGCACCGCGTCGGCGGGCGGGATCGCCGCGTTGATCGTTGCGGCGCCGCCGCGCGCCTTCGACTTCAGGTCCGACACTTCGGCGCGGAGCGCGTCGATCTCGACTTGCTTCCGGCCCTCGGCGATCGCGATTCGCAGCTTTGCCTCAGCCTCGAACCATCGCCGCTCGTAATCGCGCTCGGCCTTCTCGGCGTCGACGGCCTGCTGCCCGGCCTTCACGAACGGCGCCGCGGTTCGCCGGAGCCTGCCCAGGGCGCCCAGCTCCGCGCGAATGATCTTCTCCCGCTGCTCGTTCGCGACCGCGGCCTGTGCCTTCTCCTGAAGCGTGCCGTCGAGAAGCATCGACCCGTGGTCGGCGAGCATCCGGCGATCCGTCTCGCGCTCGATCCGAGCTTTCATCGGCTCGGCCTCTTCGATCGCCTTCAACATTTGATCGGCCGACGAATAGCCATACATGCCCGCGACGACGCCGGGGTCCATCCCGCCATCGGCCGAGTAGATATACGGCCGCGGGAGCCGCTTCAGCCGGTCGGCGCCGAACTGATCGACGAGCATCTTCCGCGAGAGCTTCAGGGGTGGAGTGTCGAGCCCTTCGACCAACGGCGAGCCGTCCGGGTGCGTCCCGCGTTGCATCGCCGCGATCGCCTGATAGACCGGCATTGCGTGAGTTTCCGCGGCCACCACGTCGCGAAGCTCGGCGCGCTGAGCTTTCCACGTCGCCTCTTGTTCGCGTTGCACTTCGGCGAGCAGCTGCACTTCGAGCCCTTCGCGCGCGGCCGTCGAAGCGTCTTGCACCGTCCGGCGATATAGCTCGAACTCGGCCGGGCCCATGCCCGCCGCCGCGGGCGACGTGAACATCGGCGTTACGCTCGCCTCCTGCTCCGCCCGCGCGATCGCCTCGTCGGTCGCGACCATCCGATCGAGGATCCGACGCACGTCGTCGGTCAGCTCGACGCGCAAGCCTTTGATCGAACGGTAGATCCCGACAAGCCAAGCCCGGAACCGCGCGAACGACTGCCGGAGCGCGGCACTCGGCGCCCGGCCTTCGAGAAGATACGCCTCGAACCCGCGCGCGAACTGTTCGTGCTGCTTCACGCTGAAGCCCGCGCCGGTGTGATCTTCGTCGGTCAGCCATTCCATCAGGGCCGCGTGATCGGCTAGGGCCTGCTGCTGCTGCCCCGTCCGCTCGTTGACCGGGATCCGCGCGATCATGTTCGCCAGGTCGGTAAAGACTTCGAGGTAGAAGTGCCCCGTCTCATGCAAGAACGTCGCGAGGTTGGCGTCCTTGAGGAGCGCGATCGAGAATTGCCGATCGGCGCCGAACCGGATCGTTCCGCGCGGCTGTTTCTTCGGCGCCTCCTCGTCGTGCCCGAGCCGGGTTTGCTCGGCCTCGAACGCGGCATCGAACGCGGCCTGCGCGGCTTTGTCGGCGTCGCGCGCGGCCAGGTATTCGGCGTCGTCGATCTCTTGCGCGCGATAGCGTCGCGTCGCTTCGCGGAACTCGGCCGACACGCGATCGGCCTCCGTCTTCGCGGCCGTGTATTCCGCTGAAGGCCCGGTCTCCGTCTTCGGGATCGCGCGCTCATCCTTCGGCGCCGTCAACGCGAACGACGGCAGCGTCGGCTCGCGAAGCATGCCCGCCGAAATACTGAAGTCTTTGTTCCGGCCCGTGTTCTCGACGAACCCGAACCGCTTGTAAAACTTCACCAGGCGATCGCGTGACGTGGTGCCATGAACCGGATCGCGCTGCCCCGGCGTGAGGAGCAACCGGCGCCCGTGCGTATCCGCGTAGCGCGTCAACATGCGGATCATCTTCGAGCCCAGGCCCGCGCGTTGCGCGCCGCGGGACACGATGATCATGTCGAGCGCAATATCACCGTCGAGCGTGAGGTTCACAACGAACGACTTCAGGTCGGGCCCGGCGATCGCTTTCATGTCCGACGCCCACGCCTGCACCGATTCGCGCGTTAGCTCCTCGCCTTCGTGAAACAGGGTTGTCTGCCCCGCGTTCTTCTTACCCGGCTTCGCAACCGGCGCCGTCAACGTGAAGGGAAGATCGAACTCGCCCGCCGTCCGCTCCTCTTCGCGCACCGCGCCCGCGTCGCCAGGGAGCCGCGGCTGTTTCTCGCCGGTCGCGAGCGTATCGCCCTTCGGCTCCTCCAATGCCTCGAACTCGTCGAACAGGCTGTGATTGAACTCCGTCACGTCGAACGAGGTATCGCCCTCCTCGCCCGCCGCGACCTCGCGCTCGTCGACGTCGCCTTCGAGAAGATCGACCGCGCGCCAGGGGTTCGCCCACCATTGCGCCTCGCGCCGAATCCCCGCGTCGCGCAGTTCTTCCGTGCCCGGCAGGACCGCGGCCTCGATCTTGTCGGCGCTGTGCCGCATCGCTTCATCGATCTGATCGAGAAGCATATCGATCGATTCAATCCACGCGAACGCGGGGTCCGATTGCAAGTCCTGAAGGATTTGATCGATCCCGTAGCCGCCGCCCTTTTTGTTCGCGCTCGTCGCCCGCGTCGGCTTGCGGAACACGCCGCGCACCCCGGCCACGGCGCCGAACGCCGGGGTCGAGCCGCCGAACATCTGCCGGATCTCTGACGCGCGTTCGGCGTCTTCGTGCAACGAGATTCCGCCGCGGGCTGCGATCTCGCGCAAGATCGAATGGGGCGAATTGCCGGACTCGGCCGCGAGCTGCTGTTGATCGAGGACGAGCGCGACGCGGTAATCGAATTCCGCGCGAAGCTCCTCGGGGTTTACTGCGGGGTCGAGCTGCTGGGCGGATTCGAGGACGGACCCGAAGACGCGGGCGAGGTGCTTGTCGGCTCGCCCTTCGGCGCGCTTGCCTGTTCCCGGATCGCTTGCCGCAACGCGGTTCCCGGCAGGGCTCCGGCCTTTATCAACGATTCGATTCGGGCTTTGTTCGGCTCCGGCATCTTCGGTTCCTTCGTTAGTTTGTGCTTCGTCCGACTTCTTGTCAAGAACGGCGCCCTTCCGCTGAGCGCGTAGCTCCTCCGGCTCCTTGATACGCCCGGCCGCGCTCGCCTTGTCGCGCATCGCCTGAGCCTTCAAATCGATCGCCGGGTCCTCGGCACGGTAGCGCATCGCCGCGGCCACCGGATCGGCCATGACGTTCACCGGCGCGTCCGGGTCGAACTGGCGCGCGGCTGCGCCTTTGTTCTCAGTGCCGCGCCGCTCGACGCCGGTATAGACCGGAGTCTTCCCGCCCGCGGGCCCGGCCTCCATCGCAATCTCGCGCGCCAGGTTTGGCGATCGGGGAACGGCCGTCTTGATCCGCGGCGCCGCTCCGCCTTCCTCGCGTAGTTTTTTATCGAACGTGCGAACCCATTCGAGGATCGCGACCTTCTGTTCGCCCTTTGTCGTCGTTCGCTTAGCTGTGTCGGCGAGCACCGAATCGCGCAAGGCCGCGGACCCGAGCGCGTTCGGGCCGTAGACCTCGGCCAAGTAGGCGTCGACGACGACGCTCGGCTTCATCGTCTTCACGTCGATCGAGGGGAACGCTTCGAGCACGTCGCGCACCGGCTCGTATGCCGCGGGCACGTCGGCGGGCTGCTCGGCGAGCGCGGGCTGCTCGACAACCGGCGCCGCTGCTGCGGGCTCCTTGACCGGCGCCGCGGCCAGCTCCGGCCGTGCGATCTGCAGGCCGTATTGCTCGAAGAGTTTCACCGGGTCGATCCCGGCGCGCTCGCCCAGGTTCGCGAACGTCGCCTCATACAGATCGACATAGGCCGCGGCCGTTGACTTCTCGACGCCCGCGGTTTCGAGCTGCTGAAGGAGTGCCGCGCGGATCGGCGCGGTCGGCGACACTTCCGGCGCCGACTCCTCCGCCCGTGCCTGCTCCGCGGCCTGCTTCTGCTCCTCGACAAATGCCGCGGCCTCGCGCGCGTTCATCGCATCCGGCGCCAGCCGAAGCTCGTTCGAGAAGTAAGCGTTATGTTCGGTTCCCGCGACCTTGACAGCATACGTCGCGGTCGGGATCACCAGATCCTCGCCGGTTCGGAGCGCGCTCGCATACGCCGACCGATCGCCGGTCAGCTCCTCGGCGATCTTCGCCGGGTCCTCGCCCTGCTCCTGCCAATAGGTCGTGAACGTGTCGATCGGCGCATAGACCTTTTCGAGTGGCCCGTTCTTTGTCGCCTGCTCGACGAACGCCTGCATTGCCTCCGGCATCCGTTCGAGGGTCTTCGAGGACGTGACGGCGCCGCCCAGGGCCTTGAAGAAATCGACATTCTGCGCCGCTTCCCGTGCCCGCCTTACGTCGATCGTCGCGGTCAGCGTAGGACCGGGCAGGCTCATCAGGGCGAAGCTCTGAAGGGCTCCCGCGGCCTCGTTTGCCAGGTCCGCGGCCACGTCCCCGACTTCCAGCTCCTCGAACTCGCCGCCGTCTTGGAGCTTCGCCGCTTCGGCGCCGAGAATCGTTACGGCGCGCTGCCCGACCTCGATCGCCGTTTCTTTCGCGACCGTCGTCGCGTAGAGCTTCCCGGCTTCCGCGAGCGCGTGCCGGGCCGTGGGCGACCGAAGGGCCGACTCCACGGCCTTTCGCGTCATGGCGCCTTTGAGTTTGCTAATACCGGGGATTGTCTTCGCGAGCACTTCGAGCCCGACCACTTCGAGCCCCGCGTTCACCAGGCCGACGCCGATCGCCGCGGCCGTCGCCGCGTTCGGGTCGATCTGATTCCCCAGCTCGTCGCGATACTTGTCGCTCGTCAACATCTCGTCGAGCGCGAGCCCGGCCTCGACTTGAAACGCGAACTCCGCCGCGCCGATCGCCATGCCGCGGGTTGCGCCGAACGTCGCGCCCGCGAGCGCGCCAGGACCCGCGCCGATGCCGCCCGCCATCGCACCGGCCGCGCCGCCGATCGCCGCGCCCGTGCCCGCGCCGATGGGAGCACGCTTCGCGCCTTGCAGCGTCGCGCCGAAGAGGATCGGGAGCTGCCCGGCCGTTCCGACGATCGCACCCTTGAACCATGAATCGCCGACGCCGAGCGCGCCGCCCTCGTTCATGTAGAACCGCGCGGTGTTCAGCCGGTCGTGCTCCTCTTGGGTCAGCTCGCGATACAGGCTCGCCGATCGGAGCTTGCCGACTTCGAGCTGGTGAATCCCGCGCGCGACCGATCGCCCCGGCGCCGTGAGGAGCCATTCGATCGCGCCGAGCTGTTCGAGATCATCCTTCACAACCGCGAGATTCGCGGGCTCCGAAATGAACTCCGCGAGCGCGGGCGTCTCGCGCATGATCGCCTCGAACGGCGTGTTCTCGATCGTCGCGCGCTTTTTGATTGCGTCGAAGTTCCGCTCGACGATCGCGGGCGCGATGCCGGTCCCGCGCGCCAGGCGTAGCACGTCGGCCGCGCGGTCGGGCTCCGCCGTCTGTGTCTCGACGGCCGCGGCGCGAAGGCTGCGCTCCCGGCCCGTGTCCTGCTGTCGAACGACCTCATCGAACGGATTCGACGGCGCCGCGGTCTGCTGCTCGTCGTCGATCGCTTCGAGAGTCTCGTCGAACGGGTTTGTCGCCATTACTTGATCAGGCCACGGGCCCGCGCTTCGAGATACATATCAAGGATCGTTGTATCGCTCACGGGCCGTCGCGCTTTGTTCAACGCCTCGACGATCTGCATCCGATATTGCGCGGGCACGTCGCCGGGCTTCAGGTCGATCAATCGCTTCGTTGTCGTCGTGTCGAAGAACGGCGCCGACGTGAAGAACCCGGACCACGTTCCCTCTTCCTTCACTTCGGCCCGCGCGGAAAGCAGATCGTCGACGGCCTGTTGAATATCCGGGTTCGTTGCCTTCTTCCCGGTTAGTTCTTGTTGCCCGTCGATCCGAAGGTCGAGCATGCGCCGAAGCTGGGCGATCGCGTTGCGCTCCTCCGGCGTTTGATCCTTGCCGCCCGGCTCGATCCCATACTGGCGAAGTGAGTCGTCGAGGATTTCCGACTTCGTGCGGAACCCGGCCAGATCTTTGTCCGCGGCCTTCGCGTTGCCCGATCGGATCGAGAGCTGCAACCCGCTCAGTTGCTTGAACTCCACCTCGTCGAGCTTGTGGCGATACTGCAGAAGGTTCTCCGTGACGAACCCTTGCGGATCGGTCCCGGCCTTTTGCATCAGGCCGTAGAACGTGGGAAGGTCCGTCTTCACCGGCACGCCCCGCGCGATGTGCTCGGCGTAGCTCCGAAGGGCCGACCGCGCGCCGCCGCTGAGCCCGCTCCACGTCGCGGGCGGGATGCCGTTCACGTTCCCGCCGTTCTTATCGACGATGTTATACGCGCCCTGCAGCGTCGCTTCTTCCGTCTCGCGATCGGTGCGTTCCTTGATCGCGGCCTCATGCTCGACCCGCTGCTGCACTGCGTCGCGCAATTTCGGATCGTCGATCGCGCGCACCTTCTCGCGTTGCGCGGTCAGCGTGCCGCCCTCGAGAACGATCTCGTCGGCCTTGCGTTGCGACTCGCCGCGAAGCGTGCCCTCGTCGAGCGCGCGTTCGACCTTCGCGATCGCCTCGCCGTTGATCTGCCCGCGCGTCTCCTCGAAGTAAGCCCGCGCGGCCTTGTCTTTGTCGTTCGTGAGCAATCGATCGATGACGCCGACGTGCGTCGAGGACGTGACGGCCGCGACTTGTTTCTCGACGGCCTCGGGCCCCAGGCCGAGCCGCGGCGCGTGCGTCTTGATGGCACCGATCGCGCGGTCCAACTCGACGCCGACGCGGGCCGGGTCGAGCGCATTCGCGATCGCGGCCTGCTGCGCGTTCTCGACCGTCGCCTTCAGCTCCTCGCCCTCGTAACGATTCATTTCGCCGAAGACGTGACGCTGCACCGTGAGATCCAACCCCATCCCGCGGGACGTTTTCACGCGCGCGAACGCTTGCCGCTGCCGGTCGCTCCCGAGCGTCTTCTCGATCTCGCCGGTCAGCGACGCATATTCGTTCGCCAATTCGTCGGGCAGGGCCATTGCCGCTTTGCCGCGCACGTTGAGCGCGCCCTTCTCCGGGTCATAGAGACGACGGTTCTCCCACTCGGCGATCCGGCGTTCGGCTTCGAGGATCGCCACGCTGTCGGCGCGGTCGCGCGATTCCTGTTGGATCTTCGCGAACGCCGACACGCCCATGCGCGCGGCCTGCGAACCGACGCCCGCGATCGACGCGCCGACGCCGACCTTTGCGGATTCAACGCCCGCACCTTCGGACAGGCCCGTGAGCGCGGCCGTCTTTCGCACGCCCGGAAGCGGCGCCGTCGATACTTCGCGTTCACGTCGGACGACCGGCATTTATCCTCCGAACCCGTATTTTGCCGCGAGCATTGATCCGGCCGTGCCGACGATGCTCGACACCACGCCCCACCGCGACGCCGTCTTGTTTGCGCGCCCAGCTTCAGCGAAGGCCGCGCCTTCCTTCCGCGAGATTTGTCCGGCGCGGGTGAAGTTCTCGCCCTGCACCTTGAAGCCCCAGGCTTCGCGCGCGGCGTTCGATCGGATCGTGAGCGCGTCCAGCTCGCCGAGGAATGCGGCGTCGGCCTGCACGTCAACGGCCGTGCCGTAATTTACGTCGATGTTCGATGCCGCGAAGCCCGCGCGTTGCGCGCCGATCGCGCCGCGGACCCGCGACCGAAATCGCTGCTCGTCTTCCGTGCCACGCGCGATCGCGTCGGCCGCTTGCAGCTCCGCAACGGCCGCGTTGTAATCCGCGAGCCCGGCCTCGTCTTGGCTCGCGGCCTGCTGGGCGAGCCCTTGCCGCTCGGCCGCGTTGCCGGACTTCAAACCGCCGATCGCTTGTATCGTGCCGCCAATCCCGGCGAGCGCGAGCGCGTAGGCCGATCCCTTCTCCATCGGCTATGCCTTCGCGTAGAGCGTCGCCGCGGCGTCCGACTTTTCTTCGGGCACGTCGCCGAGCCCCAGGTCCTCGATCTGAAGTTCGACGTTCCGGTGCTTGTGTTTCTTCGTCGCGCCGTCCGTCTGGTGCTCGTTGCTCGACACGCTCGTGACGCACACCTTCGCGGTCAGCATCAGATAGCCGCCGACCTTCGGAAGCTCCGTAATCCCGAGCTTGTCGAGCGCGTCTTCATCGAGCCGCACTTGCAGGCCGTAGGGATAGATCGGCCGGTCGGCGAGGATCGATTCGGCGGGCTTCGTCTCTTCCGGCTTGCGGACGATCTTCATGTTCGTGAGCTTCATGGTCAGGGCTCCGTTAGTGCGTTGGGTAGGATGCCGAGGATTGTAAGCGGTAGCGGGTCCGTTTGACGAACGAACACCCGCCCGTGCTCGTTCCAGCTCGTCGAAAGTCCGACCTCAACGTGCCCCGTGTGCTCGTCGCCGACCGTCTCGAATAGACCCAGCTCATAGCGGACCAGGCTCGACGAGTCGGGACCGGAAAGAAACGATCGGCTCGACTTATCCACGATCAACGTGATCGATCCGACGCGCTTTCGCTTGTCGCGAATCGCCGAGCCTTGAACGTCGAGGTTCAACGTCTCGAAGTCCGCGAATTGAATCGGCAGGCCGATATGCACGTTCGAGTAACTGGCCGGGAGCGTGACGGACCCGCCGACAACGGTCAGAACTACCGCGTCGCTTCCGTTCGAGACGACCGCGCCATCGCCGACCGCGGCCACGCGCTCGCCTTCCAAATGATCGAGCCCCGCGAACGTGTTCGCGGGTGCCCCGCTGTAGCTCAAGCCACTGTCGACAAAGAAGCAATCGGTATCGAAGTTCGTTATCTCGCGCTTTTCCAATCGCTCAATATATCGAACGTTGCCGCCGATGGTCCGGCCCACCACGCAATACACCGCGTCGCCGTCCTCCTCGGGAATCGTGCAAACCTGCTCGAAGCCGCCGCCCTTTGTATTGTGACGGTGCCAGCCCCACACGTCCATTTCGCGAATGTAGGTCAGCCCGAGCAACGTCCCGTCGTCGCGCACCGCCCACACGATCGAGTGCGGCGTTTCGGCGTAGTCCATCCGATCGATAACGTGCCCGTCGAAGAGGTGCGACGCGAAGAGAGTCAGATCGCGGCCGTTCAAGCCCTCGACCTCCTGATCGAAACGCACGTCGCGCACGATCGAGCCGCGGCCCTGCACATAGATCACGGCGTTACCGATCACCACGGGCACCACGTCGGGCGCGACGCCCGCGTATGTTTCCTGATCGGCGCCGAGCGTCGAGGGGGTGAGGGGCACGTTCGGTTGGCCGACCGTCCAGATTCCGCCATCCGTGAACACAAGGAGCCGCTTCAATCCGCGCATGTGTCGGATCGCGTGCTGCTGATAGCCCACCATACGGAACGACAAGGCGTCATCGTCGCGAAGGGGCGAGCTGATGCCGAAGTTATTCACGAACCCGACGCGCGACGCTTCGATCCCGTCCGGCCGCGCGTTGCTCCCACCATAGAACCGGCGCTGTTGATAGTGTGTCGCGACGTGTGGCCGCGTCTCCGCACTGACGAACGGCGTTCGATCAAGCGGTGGTGTGATGTTGAAGTCCGGCACGAACCCCGCGTCCTTGAACTCCGTCACTAAGCCGCTCGCCGTGCCGATGAACCCATAGACGGCGTTGGCGTATGGGTCGCAGTAGACATACCACTCGGCCACCGGATCGGCGGGCGGATCCCATGTCAATTTATGCGGCGCGTCCGGGGTCGGCGTCGCCACATTCGCCGAGACTTCGTTGCTGATCTTCGACTCTTCGTAGGTATCGATCGCCGCGGCCGTGATCAGGTAGCTATACGGGAGCGCGCCCACGCCGCCCGGCGTCACTACTAGATTATTTGGCGCCGCCGTCGAGGGTTCGGTCGTCGCCAGGCGAAGCACCCAATTTGTATCGCTGAAGTAAACCAGCTCGCGCGGATCGTGGAGTCGATGCGTGATCGTGATCACGTTGCCGCTTTGCTCCCAGCCGCCGATTAGGCCGGTCGTCGTGTAGGTGTGCGGCACTTCGTAGATCAGGCCGTCGAGGGGATGCCAAAACGCGGCATTCGGCGGAAGCTCACCCGCGCTCGCCGCGACCGCGTAGTAATTGATCCCGCCTTCCTCGACCAGATCGCCGGGCACGTAATTTGTAAACGCGCTCCACGCCGTCGCCGGGCCCGATAGCTCGATCCGCGCGCCGTTCTTGTAGAACCGGAAGTAACTCGCGCCGACTTCGATCAGGATGCTTTCGTTCGGCGTCGAAGAGACGAACCGCTGAAGCCTAACGTTCGAGCTGCCCGTTTTGCATTCGCCGATGAATCGAAACCCCGGCCGGTTCGCGACCGCGCCGTGTCTCAGGACGATGAAGTTCCGGCAGGTTCGCAGGCCGTCCGCATAGCGCGGACTGTCGGCGCGGGCGTGCAGGACCGGCGCCAGCTCCCCGGCCGAGAAGCCCCGCTGAATCACGCTTTCCGGGCGGTCCATTCCCACGGTTAGGAACGCCCTTCAATCCATTCCGCATCGCCGTCTGCCTCGGGCTCGGCC
>Ga0137459_1000503_pt1 | contig 13827 bp, 10 predicted proteins | sample EasRivERMGT700_2_FD_104908 | JGI IMG/M metagenome (GOLD analysis project Ga0137459, IMG submission 104908) | Soil microbial communities from meander-bound floodplain in the East River, Colorado, USA - East River MetaG ERMGT700_2 | ecosystem: Environmental > Terrestrial > Soil > Floodplain ...
GAGTCGGCCTTGTTCGGATCGAACTCGAGGCCGAGATCGACCAGGACCTTGTTCTCGGCCGCGTCCGCCGCGCTGCGCGGCGCCGGACCGCCGACGGCGCCCACCGGCCCACCGCGCCCGAACATGCTCGGGTTATCGCCCAGCCGGGTGGCGCCACCACCGCCGCCCGCACCGGGCATCGCCGGGGGGCCGCCGTACGACCCGGCCGCGCCGCCGCCGCCCGGGACCCCGGGGGGCCCCCCGTACGGCAGGTTGCCGGCCGGTGCGCCGGCCGGCATCGCGGGCGGACCACCATACGGCGACTGCGAACCCACAGAGCCGCCGAACCCGCCGCCACGCGCGGCGCCGAACCCCGGCGCGCCGGTGCTGGCCGCCGGGACCGGTGGGCCGCCCGGCATCTGCGGCGGCCCGCCGTACGCGGCGCCTCCCGACGCCATCCCGCTCGCGCCCCCCGGCGGCCCACCATACGGCAGGTTCCCCGCCGGACCGGGCGGCGGCTGGTACGCGGGTGGCTGCGATCCGAAGCCCGAGGGCGCGGGTTGGCCGTAGCCCCCGGCCAGCGGCGGGGCGGCGTCGGGGCGCTCGAGCACCATCGTGCCGCCCTTCTTCGCGGGCGGGCTGCTGCCGGCGGCCGGCAGCGGCTGCTGCACGATGTTGACGGCGCCCTCGTCGACGAAGCGGATCATCAACGACCCGCACTGGATCACGTCGGCGTGGCCGAGCGCTTGTTTCTGCACCCGGATGGTGTTGAGCAGCGTGCCGTTCGCGCTGCCGAGGTCCTCGATGACGAAGCGCCCGCCCTCCATGCGAATCTGCGAGTGCCGCCGCGACACCATGCCATCATCCGTGCGAATCGCGCACTCGAGGCCACGACCGACATAAACGGTCTCGGTCGGCGACAGCTCGACCGTCCCTTCGCGGCCCTGGCTATCCCGGAACAGGAGTCGTGCCATTGGGTAGCAGGATGGTACCGGGGCCCGGGGCCCGGCGCCAGTACCCGGCAGCACGCCTTGTCACGGGGACTCTTCGACGGAAAACCTGCGGACCACGCCCCGAGCCTGCCGGGCGGCTACTCGGGCTTGAACACCGCCTCGGTATTCCCGACGCGGATGATGTCACCGGGCTCGAGCGTCTTCTTGGGCACCTTGTGGCCGTTGACATAGACGCCGTTGGTCGAGCCGAGGTCGGCCAGCTCGTACGAGCCGTTCACCTTGCGAATGCCGGCATGCTTGCGCGAGACCGCGGGGTCGGCGAGGACGACCGTGTTGCCGGCCACCGAGCCGATCGTCGTGACCTCCTCGCTGAGCGACAGGGTCTGGTTCGCCATCGGCCCCAGGATGAAGTCGAGCCGGGCCACCGGTGACCAGCCGCAGAACAGACACTTGGTCCACACCGGCAGCATCACCCGGCGGCAGCCGCCGCAGACCTTCTGATGAACCGGCGTGGCGTTCTTCCTCGCCACCATCATCAGGCCGCCGAGGACGACAAGCGCCAGAACGACGATGATGGCGATCAACGCACCTGTAGACACGAGACCCTTAGTTAATAGACTTGAACTTGAAGTTCGTCTTGCCGAGGGTGACCATATCGTTATCGACGAGATCTTGCTTGCCCTGGATCTTGCGATCGTTGACGTAGCAGCCGTTCGTCGAGCTGCCGTCGACGAGCATGAAGCCCTGCGGCGAGCAGTTGATCTGGCAGTGCTCGGTGCTCATGAAGCCATCGTTGACGACGATGTCCGAAGGCGGCGCGGTGCCGATCTTCGTCCCGCCGGACCGCAGGCGAAACGTCTGATAGGCCTGCGAGCCGTTGAGCGGCACCAGCCAGCCGACGATCGGGAAGCCACCCTCGTCCCCGCCGACGCCGATCATGACCGTCTTGGCCGGCCCCATCGGCTTGGGCGCCTCGGCCACCACGACCGGCGCGGCCACCTGGACCGGCATGGGCACCGGCTTGTCGCCGAACACCTTCACGCCGATGATGGCCAGGGCAAGCACGCCGACCAGCACGATGATGAGGATGAGCCAGGGGAACCCGCCCTTGCTCGCGGGCTTCCAGACCGGCGAGAGCGCCATCGCGACCGGCTCGAGGTCCGTCTTGTCGATCTTGAGCACGAGGTTGTGCTGCTTGCCGTCCCACGGCAAGCCGAGCTCGAGCTTCGGATCGTAGCCGGGGAACGTCAGGTACTGGCGATCCGCCATGCGCGAGAGGATGTCGGAGATCGCCGGCGCGATCGTGTCCGCGCCGGTCAGGAGCTTGGTCTGTGGCACGAGCGCCTTCAGCACGTTGGTGTCGCCGGAGAGGCCGTTGGCCGCGCGGTAGATGAGGCCGAACGTCTGCACACCCGTGCGCGCCGCGGTCGCCTTCAGGCCGGCGAGCGCCGCCGGCGCGTGCTCGTTGTCCGTGTCGTTGCCGTCGCACAGGACGATCAGCACCTTGCGCGCCGTCTGCGTCTTGTTCAGCTCGGAGAGCGCGAGCTCGATGGCGCGCACCAGCTCGGCGCCCTTGGTGCCGTAGTAGTCCGATTGCGCCCCGAGGGCCGCGCCGGTGATGGCCGACAGCGGGCCCATCGGCACCTTGATTGACGGCTTGTCGGCGTACGTGATGACCATGCCGAGGCTGCCGGGCGGGCCCGCGTCCTTGAACTTGACGGTATCGAGCGCGGTCTCGAGGCTATCGAGGACGCCTCCCACGCGCGACGGATCATCTGCAGGGAACGTGGCCGATGCCGGGATCTTGTCGTTGCCGATCCAGCTCTCCCAGCCGAACAGCACGATCGCGATCGCGAGCGTCTCCGTGCCCTGGGTGAAGTCGCGCTTCGATAACGCCTTCAGCTCGACCGGCTGCTTGGCGCCTTCCTCGTGCAGCGAGAACTTGTCGGCCGCGAGGTTCGGCCCGCCGATCACGGTGACATCGAGCTGCGGCGCGTCGTTCTTCGTCTTCTCGTTGTTCTTGTCCGGCGCCTTCACCTGCATCAACACTTCGATCTTCGAAGGGTCGAGATCCGCGCCCTCGGCGTGGGCGACCCGCGCCGAGCCGAGCCAGGTGGTTGCGAGCCAGGTCGCGGCGATGGTCAACAGCCAGCGTGCGTTGTGCTTGGTCGTCATGGCTACAGGCTCTTGAACTTCAGCATCGCGCTGCCGAACTTGATGAAGTCGTTATCCACCAGCTCGTGACGGTCGACGCGACGGTTGTTGACGTAGGTGCCGTTGGTCGATCCGGAATCGCGTAGCACCCACACGCCATTCTCCGCCTTGACCTCGGCGTGCCTCGACGACATGAACTTGTCGTTCAGCACGACGTTGCACTTCGGATCGGTCCCGATCGACGTGACCGGGGACAGCGTGAACAGCTCGCCGCGCTGCGAGCCTTGCAGCGGCACGATCCAGCCGAGCAGCTGCAGGCTCCCCGGACCACCGCTGGCGTCCATCACGAAGGCCTGGGTCTTCATCGCCTGCGCCTTCGCCGGCGCGGCGACGACCTGCGCGGCGATCTGCTGGCAGTACGGACACTGGTCCCAGCTCTTGTCCAGCTGCTGCTCGCACTGCGAGCAGAACTTCTTCTTGAAGATCCAGAACCCCTTCGTGATCACCGGCGGCGACGGGTTGGGGACTTGCGGCGCTCCCATTCCCGGCGGCATACCTGGCATTCCCGGCATCCCGGGCGGTTGTGCTGCCTGCTGCATCTGGCCTTGCCCCACTTGGTTCAGCTTGTTGTTGAACTCGCCCACTTTACCCATCGCGTTCTTGCCGCGGTGCCCCAGCGACCTCGCGCGATTGATGTCGACCTGAATGTTGCCCTTGATGTTCTTGACACCAAGGATCTTGTTATTGATCGCGCGAAACGGGGCGAAGATGAATTCGAAGTACTTGAGGAACATGTTCCCTCGTGGGACGCGCTGGCATCCCCCCGCGCGCGGCTAGCTTAGCACCACGAACGGGCCGAGCCGGCGCGCGAAACTCCTCCGATGTACGAAAATGAGACGTCCGCAGCGGGTTGCCCTCCGATGTAGGCACCGCTACGCCCGCCGGCGCATGCCCCCGGAAATCGCGACGATCGCTGGCCGACGATCCTGGGCCGCGCCTGGGCCGCGCCTGGGCCGCGATGTTTAGATCCGCTGGGAGTGGACGAGCCGTTCGCCTGTTCAGGTGGTCAGCGGGCCTGGCCCGCGCCCGGCGCTGGGAAGATCGCGGACACGCTCGCTGGCGACGCGGTCCGGCCCGCGCCGGCGCCGGGGGAGATCGCGGACACGCTCGCTGGCGACGCGGGTCTGGGTCCCGGCGCTCAGATCGCCTACCTCCCGGGTGTGCCCCCACCACCGACGTATCACCCACCCGGCGTGCAAGCACGAGCCTCGGTGGTATTCATTCGCGCCGGTGACCCAGCCCGCGTCGCTGCGCGTCGCGTTGGCGAGATCGCCATCCTGAGGTCCAGTTGGACCCGCACCACTCGAACGGACCCGCACCGCTCGAACGGACCCGCACCGCTCGAACCAGACCTGACGCTCATCGTGATCGATCGCGTGCACGGTAACCGGGCGATCACCACCGAAGGACCAGCGCAAAACCGTCGCGTTCGCTGCCGGGTGACGCCTCGCAGATCGCCGTGGCCGCCTCGGGGATCGCGGCGACCGAGCGGAGCCGTAGCGCGTAGCCCGTGCCGTGCTGCGCCGCGATCCGCGCCGCGACCGCCGGCGGCAGCCAGTAGCGCGGCGCGACCGGATCGAGCTCGCCGCGCCTCGGCGCGATGATGGCACATGCGACCGCATCGATGATGATCGGATCCGCCGGGAGGCTCACGCGCGTCCGGAACGAGCCGGCGATCTGGCTGCTCGCGAGGCACATCGCGCGCAGGCCGTCCTCGACGATCGCACGGTCGAAGTCGGGATCGGCGGGGAGCTCGAGGATCGCGAGCGGGATGGCAGCCAGCGCCGCGAGAGACACGGGAGGAGCCTTCCTCGCAGGGACCTTCCGATCGCCGATTCGCTGCGCATCGGGTTCGGGCGTTCCGGGGACGGTGTCACCGGCCGACGGGCGGTCTGCGCCGGTGGCGAGCGCGAGCGCGACCCAGGGCGCCGGGGCGAAGGTGTCCGACAGCAAGTGCAGCGTCCGCCGCGCGCGCCAGTCGTCCCACCCGAGGCGTGCCGCGCCGGCAATGAAGTCATGCGGCAGGGCCGCGTGGTCGCCGCCCGCGTGAGCGCGCACCAGGTTTGCGACGCCGAACGCGCGCGCGATCGCGTGCCCGACCTGCGCCAACCAGGGCGCTGCGTAGAGCGCGTCGTCGCGATCGCCGGTGGGGTACGCGAGCTCGGGGTGGATGTGGACGCCCAGCCAGCCGGCGATGCACTCGTCGAGGTGCGGCGGCGCAATGGCGATCCGATCGCGCGCGAAGTGACACAGCTCGTGCACGACCTGCGCGGTGAGATAGCGATCGATCGTCGCGAGCACATCGAGCCCGTCCGCCATGCCGCGCGCGTGCATGTAGGCCAGGTCGGCGGGGAAGCCGTAGAGCAGCGGCATGAAGCCGCCGTAATGAGTGCGCGCGTACAGCGCCGCCAGGGTCGGCGTCCGTGCCCGGAACGCGTCGGCCGACGCCGCACCGAGCGCGCCGACCGCGGCGACGCCGGCGTCGCCGAGCACCGCGAACAGCCGATCGATCGCCGCGCCGAGCCGCGGCAGCCGCGCCCAGTCGAGCGGCGTGTGAAACAGCGTCGCGCCGGGCTGGTCGGTGCCGGCGAGCTGCGCGACCCGCATCCGCGGCATCACGTCGGTGTAGTGGCGCACCAGCCGGTCGGCGCGCTCGGCGGCGCCGGGGTCGACCTCGGCGTCGGCACGCTCGATCGCGATCGCCGCGGCGAGGAAGCACCGCAAGGCCCGTGGAAACGCGAGCACCGGGGCGCTCGCCGCGGCGTCAGGGCGGATCGTGCCGCTTGCCACCAGCTCGCGCCATGCCGCGTCGGCCGTGCGTGCCAGCGCCGCGTCGAGCTCGGCCGCGATGCCGTCGGTGGCCAGGCTGTCGCCCGCGACACCCGCTTCCGGGGAGTCGGAGGCGCGCGCACCGGCGGCGTTGCCCGCAGCGGATGTCGCGAAATCGTGCGGACGGTGCGCGATGACCACGACCGCGTCGGGAGCCGCGGCCAGCCGGTGCTCTGCGATGTCGATGAGCCCGACGTCCGCCAGCCAGGCGCGGAGCTGCGAGGTCGGGTACACGTCACCCGCGCCGGTGTAGACCGCCATGTTGAGCGCGAACAGCAAGCCTTCGAGCGGGCCGGCGCGATCTTCGTCGACGCGCAGATCCTTGATCACCACCACGCCACCGGGGGCGACCGCACGTGCCGCCGCGGCGACGAGCCGGGCGCACATCGCCGGCGCGTGCAAGTGCAGCAGGTTTGCGAGCAACACGGCGCCGTAGCCGTCACCCGCATCGACGACGCTGGCGTCGCCCTCGACGAGCCGCGCCCGGGCAGCCAGTGGGCCGAGCCACTCGGCGGCCAGGCCGAGGACCTCGCGGGTGTCGACCAGGGTCGCGCGACCTGCCGGGTGCTCGGCCAGGAACGCCTTGCTGTACGCCCCGGCACCTGCACCAAGATCGAGCAGCGAGGTGGTGCCGAGGCTCGCGACGAGCTCGGCCGCCGCCGCGGCCCCGGCGCGGGCGAGGTGGTGATGGAACCGCCGCTCGCCATTGTCGCCCTCGCCGCCGTCGCCGCCCTCGCCGGCCTCACCACCCTCGACCGGCAACGCACGATCGCTGCGGATCACGCTGGCGAGCAGCCCCCAGCCGGCCTGGGTGACCACCGGATGTGGCGGCGCCATGGTTGCCGCGACAAAGCGCGGTGGCGCTCCATTGGCCGATCGATCACGGATGATCGCGCCGAGCGCGGCGAGCACGTCGAGTAGCGCGCCCAGCCGATGGCGTCCCGCCGCGACCCCGATCGCGCCGGCGAGCTCGTCGAGCGACGCCGGACCGCTGCGCGCGAGCGCCTCGAACACGCCGAGCTCGTGACCGGCGGCGAGCGCCGCGTCGCGCAGAAACCCGCCACCCGCCGCAACCGCTATTCCGAACACGTCCACGATCTTGGCTCGCCCAGCGAGCTTACCCCAGCGCGATCTCGCCAACGCGACGCGCAGCGACGCGGGCTGGGTCACCGGCGCGAATGAATACCACCGAGGCTCGTGCTTGCACGCCGGGTGGGTGATACGTCGGCGGTGGGGGCACGCCCGGGAGGTAGGCGATCTGAGCGCCGGGACCCAGACCCGCGTCGCCAGCGAGCGTGTCCGCGATCTCCCCAGCGCTGGCGCGGGACCCAGACCCGCGTCGCCAGCGAGCGTGTCCGCGATCTTCCCAGCGCCGGCGCGCGGGCCGGACCGCGTCGTCAAGCAGCACGTCCGCGATCTTCCCAGCGCCGGCGCGGGCTTTTGGTAACATGACTTACATTGCGAGGGGTTGGGCTGCTTCGTCTCGCCGACGGAAACGGCCATAGACGAGGAACCCCCGCACTTTACGTCCCGTATAAGGCGGAGGAGAATTCGACGAATGCCAGGACAGGGAAGGCTCGGCGACTTGTCGCAGATTCAAGCGTGCGCCCACGGGTGTCCCGCGTGCCCGCATCCCGCCGTCGGTCCGGCGATCATTGGCTCACCTGATGTGAACGTCAACAAGATGCCGGCGCTCCGGGTCGATGACACCGGCATGCACGCCGCTTGCTGCAACACGAACACCTGGAAGGCGACCGCCGGTAGCTCCACCGTCTTCATCAACAGCAAGAAGGCGCATCGCAAAGACGATGCCGACCAGCACTGCGGCGGCAACGGCAAGTTGATCACTGCATCCACGAACGTGATCGTCGGCGGCTGAACAGGGAGGCTTTGCGATGCCACCGGTCCAATTCATGAAGCCCCTCGGTGGGGTGAAGTTTCTCTCGCACAACCTGAAGCTGCCCGCGCAGTTCAAGGCCGCGAGCGGCGATCCGGGGAAAGACCACTACGACCGGGCCTGGAAGCCGGCCGACAAGGTTGCGGTGCCGCAGCTGATCCCGCCGTGGTTCATGCCCGCCGAGCAGAGCAACAAGTACTACCAGGACACCTGCGACAAGGTCGGGAAGGACTTCAAAGACTTCCACGACGCGATGATCGATGCGATCGGCTACGCCCACAACATGTGGAAGCTGCAAGCCAAGTTCAAGAACATCCAGGTCATGGCGGTGTCGGCGATCGGAACGCCGGGTTGCCTCGACGGACCCGCGCTGGAATCGAACATCAAGAACGCGCCGATGGTCGCGGCGTTCACCGGCAACAAGGCCAAGCATCGCGATGCGGTCGCCAAGGGCGTCTCGAAGTGCTTCAAGGACTGGCAAGACCAGGTCACGGTGCCGGGGCTTCCCTGGTATCCGGCGTTCGCGGCGTTCCCGGGCCCGATGGCGCCGCCGATGCCCAACGTTCCGACCCCGATGATCGCGTGCGTGTCCGCGAAGATCACCTCGATCGTCATGCCGAACGACATGAAGTCCGCGATGGATGACGCGCTCGACGGCGGCCTGAAGGAAAAAGATCCCGAGAAGCAATACGAGGCGCTGCACGACGCGATCGCGACCGTGTGTGCGGCCGGCTTTGCGATCTGGGTCGCCGCGCAGACCCAGATGGTCATGGGGAAGGGGCCGATTCCGACGTTCGCGCCGCCGTACGTGCCCGTCGGCCCGGTCGTCGGCGGCGACGTCCTCTCGGTCCCCGGCCACCTCGCGCTTTGATCCACGCGGGGATCGACGCGCGCTGGAACCTCGCGGCGCTTGCGGTGAGCTATCGCGCGGCGAAGCCGTTTCCGCACGTCGTGATCGATGACCTCGTCGCGCCCGATACCTTGCGCTCGTTATGTCAGGCCGTCGCCCAGGAGCCGCACTGGCCGAACCGCGGCGAGATCTACGACTTCATGGGCTCCGCGGAGGCGGTCACGCATCCCGTGCTACGCGACTTTCACGCCCAGCTCGGTGCGCCGGCCATGTTGCAGGCGGTCCGCACGATCACCGGCCGGCCCACCACGCGCTGTGATCTTCGAAGCTACGTCTATCTCGCCGGCTCGTACCTGCTGCCGCACGCCGACTCGCGCGCCTCGATCGGGCGGATGGTCGCGTACGCGTACTACCTCCACACCGGCGGCTGCGAAGGTGGCGAGCTCGAGCTGTTCGACTGCACGATGGACGGCGACGAGCTGGTCTCGGCGACGCCGTCGATCCGGATCAAGCCGCAGGACAACCGCATGGTGATGTTCGACGTCACCCACGGATCGCTGCATCAGGTCTGCGAGGTGCTCGCCGGCGCCCGGGTGTCGCTGACGGGCTGGTTCCTCGGATGACCGAGGGCGAGGGATCGGGCTCGCCCGCAGCGAAGCGAGGCCGAGCGACGCTGGCCCGAGGAATCCCCGTGGGATGACCGCCGACGTCGAGCTCGTGCGCGCCCGATTTCGTGACGGCCGCTGCCATCACGTCGTGCTGCCGGAGCTGGTCGCCGAGGATCGTGCGGCCCCGATGCGGGCGTACGTCGACGAGGCCGGCTTCGCGCCGTTCTACGAGCCGGACCGCGGGCGCTACGAGATCAACGGTGACCTCGCCGTGCCCGAGCTGTTCGAGGAGCTCCGCGAGCTCGCCGAGCAGATCGTCGAGCACCCCCTGCAGGTCGGCCCGGCGCGCTGGCTCCGGCTTCGCCACCGCGACTATTCGCTCCTCAAGGGCGACGCGAAGACCCGCGCGGCCGAGGGCAAGCACCTCGAGGTGACGCTCGACTTCTCGTCGCGCGCGACCGGGCAGGCCGAGATCGTCTACACCGACGGCGTCGAGTCGTGGGCGGTGGTGCAGCAGCCCGGCAGCGTGGCCATCGTCGAGCGCGACACGTGGATGTATCGCTACGAGCGCTACCTCGATCATCGCGTCGCGGACGGCGTGATCTACCGGCTCCGGCTCGCGCTGCTATAGCCTGCGCGCGCGCAGGTAGTGCACGCGGTACGACACGGTGCTCCGGGCGTCGCGGCGCAACGTCCACGACACGTCGGCTTCCTCCTCGATCCGGTAGCGCGCGCCGAGCTCGTGGCCCTCGCGCAGGATCGTGGCGACATCGATCGCCGGATCGGCGCCACCGATCCGCTCGTGGTCCTCCATCACGGTGCTCTGCCACGCGTACGGCGACGACAGGATCAGCTCGCCGCCCGGCGCGCACAGCCCATCGACCACCGAGAGCAGCTGCCTGGGCTGGCGCACCGAATCGAGCACGTTGAGCGCGACGACGCGATCGAACATGCCCTGGATCAGCGGCGGATCGAGCGCGTCGCCGCACACCAGCTGGCGGCGTGCTCTCGCGACCGCGTGATCGCCGGCCTCCACCTCGACGCGCTGGTAGTGCCGTCCGATCACGCGGCGGCCGTACGCGACCGGCTCGCCATCGAGCAGGTGGCGCGCACGCCGGATCGCGCCGAAGTTGATATCGACCCCGACGACCCGATCGGCGTTGACCGCGAGCTCCCCGACGATCCTGCCGGCGTTACAGCCCAGCTCGACCGCGAGCTCGACGCGCGGCAACCTCGCGAGCCGCTCGATGACCGGCTGCGCGGCGAAGCCCTCCGGTGGCTGCCCTCGATCGCCCCAGTGCGCGTCCATGTAGATCGAGAGGTGCTCGAGCAGCCGTGCATAGGGTGCCTCGTCGGGCCCGTCCGCGACCAGCAACGCAGCGACCTCGGGCGACAGGTCTCGCTCGACGATGGTCGCGATCTCGCTGCGCAGGTAGCCGGCGGGGTTCGCCATCACGATCGGCACCTCGTCGATGACCGGATAGCGCCGGCCGCACTCGCAGACCAGCAGGTCGCCGGCGCGATCGAGCGTGCGCACGTCGATCCGGTCTCCGGTCCGTGTCCGACATCCAGGACAAACGAGATCCCAGCTCATGGCCCGGTCACCATACTAACCCGTGGGCGTGTCCCGCATCGCCGGTGGCCCACGTGCCGGCCCGCCGCCGGGCACAGAAACGCCACGGCTTCGCCGTCCCGCACGGTAGACTCGGCGCATGGCGCGCGTCTTCCTCGTCAACCCTCCGTCCCCGGAGCCGGTGAGGTCGCCGTTGCTCTCGTTCTGTCACCTCGCCGCATCGCTGCGCGCCGGCGGCCACGAGGTCGCGCTGCTCGATGCCTCGGCGACGCACGCACCGCGTTCGCATGCAGAGATCATCGCGCGGCTCGCTGCGTTCGCGCCGGATCTCGTCGGGCTTCACCTGAAGACCGTCCACGTCCAACCCGCCTACGCGCTCGCGGCCGAGCTCGCCGGGCAGTTCGTGCTCGTCGCCGGCGGGCCCCACGCGACGATCGTTCCCGACGAGCCGCTCGAGCGCGGGTTTCGCTGGCTTGTCCGCGGCGAAGCCGAAGAAGCCCTGGTCGAGCTCGCGGACGTCATCGACGGCAAGCGCAGCGCGTCCGACGTCGCCGGCCTGTCCTGGATCGATCGCGGCATGGTGCGTCACAACCCCGCACGGCCGTTCCTGACCGAGCTCGATCGGCTCGCCGCGCCGCTGTCCGCGCTCGATCTGTTCGATCCGTCCTGGTATGGCACCGCGCCGATCCCCGGCCGCGCGATGCCCCCCGTCGGCTTGCTGTCGAGCCGCGGCTGCCCGCAGGCGTGCACGTTCTGCTCGAACGACGTCACCGGCCGCCGGTTCCGCTATCGCAGCGCACCGTCGGTCGCCGCCGAGATCGCGATGCTGCGCGAGCAGTTCGGCCTGCTCGGCTTCAGCTTCTTCGATGACTCGTTCGCGGTCGGCCGCCGGCGCGTCAACGAGCTGTGCGATGCGATCGCCGGGATCGGCGCGCCGGTGTGGTGGACCTGCACGGCCCATCCCGCGCACCTCGATCGCGACGTGATGGCCGACATGAAGCGCGCCGGTTGCGCCGGCATCGACATCGGCATGGAGAGCGCCGATCCGGACATGCTGATCCGGATCGGCAAGGGCGTCACCGTCGAGCGCGTGCTCGAGGTGCTCGCGTGGGCGCGCGAGCTCGGCATCCACACGATCGTCAACTTGATGTTCGGCTGGCCCGACGAGACCGACGCGGAGCTCGATGCGACGATCGCGTTCATGGATCGCGCCGCGCCGATCGCCGGCGGGTTCAACGCGCGCGGCGTCGTCGTTCCCTATCCGGGCACCGCGATCTACGAACGCAACCACGAGCGCTTCGGCTTCACCGGCTGGTGGATCCGCGAAGCCCCACTTGAATACGTAGCGTTCCCCACGAGCTGGGACGAATCCGAGATCCTGCGCGCGTACGGCGATGATCCGGCCCTCGACCGCAACTTCTTCCGCCATCCCCCCCACCGCATCGCGCGGATCCGGGACGCGCTGACCCAGAAGGCCGAGCTGACGATGGCGATCCAGCGACGCCGCATGCCGGGGATGGCCCAGGACAGCGCGCCCATCGGTGTTCCCGCCGCGGGCGCACGCTGACGGCTGCGAGGCCGGTGAGGGCCGCTCGGGGCCGCTCGCTCGGGGCTGGCTACTTCGGCTGATAGACCCAGATGTGGAACATGTTGATGTCGCGGCCGGCCGTGATCGACTGCTGCCGGACGATCAGGTTCTCGCTGCCGACGTGCTCGGCGGCGATCAGCGCCGGCCAGTTACGCCAGCGGTGAACGCGGTCGGTTCCGACGCACGACACCACGCTCACCTTCTTGCCGTTGATGCTGAGCTCGATCTCGTAGTCGCCGTAGACGTAGTCCATGCGGCGGAGCACCACGACCGGGCGTCCGGGGGTGATGTTCATCACCTTGAACTCGCTGTAGCCGTCGACATGCGCGCGGCCGGTGTCCTCGACCGTGGTGCCGTCGGGGTACTTGAGCTTCTGGCGCGACCGGTAGCTGTCCTTGGCTTCCTTGATCTGGAACAGGTGCTTGTCTTCGGAGTCCTTGTTGAGGATCTCGATCTCGTCGACCAGCACCCAGGTGAGGCCCTCGAGGTCCATCGACGGCTTGGGCTGTGGCATCTGCTTGACGCCCTCCCAGTCCTTGATGTCGGCGACCTTGGGCGCGTCCTTCTTCTCGGCCGGCGCCTCGATCTGCGCCTTCTCGCCGGCGACCGCGGACATCGCGATCTCGGCGCACTTGTTCTGGTACGCGAGCAAGTTCGTGTACGAGTCCATGTTGTTCTTGCCCTCGGCCAGCAAGCCGCGAAGGATCTCGACCTGACGCCGGTACTCGGAGAACTCCTTCTTCTGGGCGATGTTCGGATGGTGGACGTCGACGTCGAGCGCCATCTCGCCTTCGCAGTCGATGATCAGCTTGAAGATGTCGAAGATGTTACGGAGGTCGAGCAGGTTGGCGTAGAGCAGCATCAGCGCCGTGTTGCAGGCCTGCACGACGTCATGGGCCGCGATCACGCCGCGCCGGGTGTACTCCAGCGCACCGCGCCGGATCGCCATCAGCACCATCTCGAGGCGGAGCCGCAGGTGCGGCGGCAGCTGCGAGCCCGCCAACCCGCCCTTCGGCGTGTACCGCATGTCGATCTCGTTGGGCTTCGGATCGGCCGGATCGCGCGCGTCGCGCACCCGCTGCACGCCCTTCTCGAGATAGATCCGGGCGAGCTCGACCTCGCGCATGATGTCGGGCTCGGTCTGCGACAGCTCGACGCGGCACGACTCGAGCACGCGGCGGTGGCCCTTGTACTCGAGGTTCTCCTTGTACGCGATGAAGTCGGTGAGCTCCTCGTAGTAGCGCAGCACGACGTAGACCGTCTGCGGCAGCCGGAACTCCTCGAGGTTGATGTTGCGGATCGTCGCGTCGAAGATCATCAGGTCGTTGCCCATGCC
>Ga0137459_1000504_pt1 | contig 13827 bp, 8 predicted proteins | sample EasRivERMGT700_2_FD_104908 | JGI IMG/M metagenome (GOLD analysis project Ga0137459, IMG submission 104908) | Soil microbial communities from meander-bound floodplain in the East River, Colorado, USA - East River MetaG ERMGT700_2 | ecosystem: Environmental > Terrestrial > Soil > Floodplain ...
TGTCTCGGTGAGCACGTCCGCGACGAGCACATCCGCGACGCTGCCGTCGCCCACGTTCCCCGCTGTCACGGTGGTCGCGGTGATGATCTCCGAATCGGGGTCGATGGCGATGTGCCCTTTGTAGCCGTCGAAGCCACGTGCAGCCGTCTTGTGGCCGTGGCGAGCCTCCGGATCCACCGTCGAAATCACGCGATCCTTGGCCACCCGACGCGCGATCCGAAACATCCCGTCGTCGCGCTGCTCCAGATCTTGCCCAACCACCGTCGCGACGAGCTTGGCGGCCTGCATGATCTCGGAGGCCAGCGTTCGCCCGTCGAGCAAAGCCACGACCGCGTACGCATCATGCGCCAACGCATCCACGAGCGCCTCGCGAGCTTGCACGTCGTCCCAATCGCACGACGGTTTGCCAGCCGCGACGTAGTCGTCATCGCGTTTGCAGCACGAACGCAACTCTGCGCCCAGCTTCTCGTCGACGATCCGGAGCAGCGACCGGATCGCCGACCGGATCAGGGTCACGGTGTCCTGCGTTGCTACTGCGTCGTACAACGCCGTCGAGTCCAGTACGCGCTTGCGCCCGATCAGCCCTGCGTCGCGCGCCACTTCCAACGCGATCTCGAAGATCCGATTGGGGCGATCCGACCGCCGGAGTCGAGCTCGCATGTCGACCAGCACCGTGTGCACGAAGCCCGCGTAGTCGAAGTCGAGCCCGCCGGCTGCATACTTCCATCGCAGGTCCTCGACGCGAAACGCCAGCCGCAGCTCCTCGCCGCTCGGGCTCGGACGTCCGACGCTCGGACCGCGCAGGAAGCGCTCCGCCGGTGCCTCTCCGATCTCCGAGTGGCGCGCGCGGTTATACTCCATCTCGACCCACGCCTGCGTGGCGTGGTTGAGCGCGTCGAGCGTCAGGTTCGGGACGTTCTCGAGCATCGCGAGCAGGCGACCCTCGACAGAGTTCCACCAGGCCTCTTGCTTGCCGTTCTGTTCCGGACACGCGCGCAACGTGGTTTCGTGCAAGATGGCCAGTCGCGCGAGCCCTTCACACACCTCGCCTGCCGTCATCGGCGACCCGTTGTCACTCAGCAGCGCGCAAAACAGCCCGCGCTTCTGGATGGCCTGGATGAGTGCGTGGACCAGGTTCTCCGCGTTCTCGTCGAGGTACCATTGCGCGTGGCAGCACAGCCGCGAGCGATCGTCGAGGATGCCCATGATCTTCGGCGCGACCCACTCGCCGTTCGCTGTCAGGATGCGGAGAAATTTCGCGGTGTGATAGTCGAGGTGCCACAGGCCGTGCACGTACTCGCTCTCGTAGCTGCGGGTCTCGCGCGACTCGAAGACCGCGCGGCTCCTGCTGTCACCTGCGCGCGTGCCGTGCCGCCGCCGCTTCTGGCGAAACAGCCCACGCCCCTTCATCAGCCGGCGCACCGTCGAGTACGACGGCGCGTGGCCAAGCGCGGCGTCGAGCTCGGCGAGCGCGACGAGGTTATCGGCGTGGAGCTGGTAACTCCAGGTCGGGTGGTCGCGGTGCTGCTGGACCAGCGCCGCGACCAGCGCCGCCGAGATCGCGCGCCGCGTCCCGGCGTCCTTGCGCACCCGTCGCCGGAGCGCCTTGATGGTATCGCCGTCCCCGGCCCGACGCGCCAGGTACACCCAGCGCTCCAGCGTCGAGTACGCAAAGCTGACCGGCGCACCGGTGATCGGGTGTTGCCACGTCTTGTCGGCGAGCGCCTCGATCGCGGCGCGGAGCTCGCCACGGCGCGGCGGCGCCGCGAGCAGCGCCCCGATGATCGAATGACGCAGGTTTGCCCACCGCCCATGTCGGCGGTCAGTCGTGGATGCCATCGCAGCTGTCCATTTGCAGCGGCGTGCAGACGCCGAAGTCGACAACAACCTCTATTCGATCTTACGCGCCGTGAGAATTCACCATCCTCTGCGGGCGGCCAGCGCCCATCACGAAGCGCTCGCAAATAGCCAGGGTTTCGTCGAGATCGGTTGCAGCAGCCCGAGCACGCCGGCCAGCGCGCCGCCATCGACGCTGCTGCCTTCGAATTGCTCCAGCAGCGAGTGCGGCAGCGTGGCTTCGTTGACCCCCGGCATGACGCGCCCGCGCAGGCTCTGCCAGAACCGGCTCGCCGGAAACGTCTCCAGCCACCAGCTGCGCCAGCGCTCCAGGGTCTGCCGGCTTACGCCGAACAGCTTCTTCAAATCTTCCAGGTCGCGGAGCGTCCGGTATCGCATCGCGCGTAACACCAACGCCCCGATCAATGCTCGAAGATGGGGCGGCCGGCCAGCCGCACTCTTGAGCTTGCTGAGGCAGATCGCCTGCACCAGCTCCTCGAGCTCGGTCCAGTCGATCTCCTCGGTGATCTGGACGAGCCGGTGGTTCGGCGCGATCTCGATGATGGACTGCTTCGAACGCGGAAATAGCTCCGGCTGCCGGTTGCGTGGCCGGCGTGACGTCGGTGGCATAGGTCTCCTCGAGCCGCACGATGCTCGCGGTCACCGTAGACGGTACCTCTGACAATTCCCCCGTCGAGAACTCCCATAATTACCGGCCAGGCTCTAACTTAACTTACGCGCTGAGCGGTCACGAAGCCGACGACGCGCGCGATGACCTCGGGATCGCGCAGGATCGCGCGGTGCCCCAGTCTCGCGGTCGTCACCAGCTCGGTGCCAGGCCAAGCGCCAGCAGTATCCGCGCCGTCCTGATACGGGATCTCCGCGTCATCGCGGTCGTGCACGATGAGTGCGGGCAGGGCGAGCCGGGGCCCGACCCATGTCAGCGAGCTCTGGTCCCACATGTCCGCGCCGAACTCCTCCTCGAGCCGCGCGCATAGACGTGCGCGCTGCTCGGAGCTCAGCTTGAGCCGGACCGCGAAGCGGGACAGTGCGTCGGTGAGCCGGCACATCGGCGCGATGAGGGCGGTGCGTCGCACCGGGAGACCACGCCCGATCGCCATCGTCGCGCTGGCCGCTCCCATCGAGTGCGCAATCAGCGCCGCGAAGCCCCCCTCTCTCTGGCCGAGCACTTGGATGGTCTCGGCAGTCTGGAACATACTGGGCCGCTCACCCGCCGAGCGACCGTGTCCGGGTGCGTCGAAGGCGAGGACGCGGTAGCCACGCTCGACCAGCGGCGGCACAAAGGCGCGGAGCTGGACTGCGCGACCGCCCCAGCCGTGCAGAAGCAGCACAGTCTGCGCGCCCTCCCCCCAAGCGTAGGTCGCCAGCGCGCGCCCGTGGAAGTCGAGCCCGCCGCAGCGCGCGCTCGCGAGAAACTCCTGCTCCACTTGCGACTCGCGGATCCAGACCGGAGTCCCGAAAAGCGTCCGGATCTGCGCATCGGACAGCGCCGCCGGAGCTAGCGCTAGCTGGGCCGCGTGTGGCGCGCCGTGACTCACGCGCTGGCGTTGAGCTTGGGGTCCTGCCCCAGCGCCGAGAGGAGCTGCTTATCGATCTGAGCCTGGGAAGGCCGCCGGACATTCCACGCCAGCCCGACGGACCCCAGCGCTTGGCAGAACAGCGCCGTCAGATCGATTTCCCACCAGCGCAGCCCCAGGTGTGCCGAGCTGGGGAAGGCGTGGTGGTTATTCTGCCAGGCCGAGCCAAACGACGGAATCGCCAGCCAGAGGTTGTTCCGGCTCTTGTCGCCGGTATTAAAGCGCATGCTGCCGAAGCGATGACAGAAGCTGGCGACGCTCCACGTCGTGTGATGGACCAGGAACATACGTACCAGCCCGCCCCACAGGAAGCAACTAAGCGCACCCCACAGCGTGCCGTAGGCCAAAAGCCCAATCAGCGCGGGCAGCGCCAGTCCGCCGAGCACGATCACTTCATACAGCTCGCTGACGCGGCGCAGCGCCGGGTTGCGGTTCACGTCGCGGGCGAACAAGGTACAGTTGGTGATCTCATCGGTGAGCATGTGGCCGACGTGGGCGTGCCAGATGCCACGCACCGTGCCCAATCGCTCGGTCGCGCCGCGGATCTTGCGCACGTGCGGCGAGTGCGGATCGTACAGCGTGTCGCTGTGCGAGTGGTGACGCCGATGGCTCGCCACCCAGTAGAGGATACGCCCCTCAGCGGCCATCGATCCAAACACCGCGAAGAGCACCTTGATGAAGGGGGGGGTCTCCAGCGCGCGGTGGGCCAGGACGCGGTGCATGCCGAACTCGATGCCGAGCGTCGTGAGCACGAAGCCGCTCACGCAGAGCCCGATCTCGAGCCCCCCTAGGCCGCGATAATACGCCACCGCAACGGCGGCAATCGTCCCCAGGAGCGGGATCCAGATCGTGGCCAGCGCGATGGCATTCTGCATCGTGCGGAGTGCCGGGTTCTCGACGGTGATGGGCGGACGGGCGGCCGCCGGCGCGAAGTCCTGCGGCACCGGGGACGCCGTTTCGTCGATGACGTATGCCTCGACATCAAAGATCTCTGCGACATGGTCTTGCACGGGGTTCATCTCAGAGCCTCACTGCTTTTGCCGGGACCTTCGCCTTGCGCGCCTGTTCGTGCGCCGTAGGCATGCGCTTCACATCGGTGACCAGGCCGAGCGCCGCCAGGGTTCGGATGATAAGCGCCCCCACGTCCGGCTCGTACCATTTGAATCCGAGGACCGCGGACAAGGGGAAGGCGTGGTGGTTATTCTGCCAGGCCGAGCCAAACGTCGGCACCCCGAAGACATAGTTATTCGTGCTTTCGTCATCGGTCTGAAACCGACGCCCGCCATACATATGAGAGAAGGAGCCGCTGGCGAAGTAGATGTGGTGAACGATAAAGATGCGCAGCAGGCCGCCCCACAACAGGCCCAGCAGCGCCCCATACCACGACCGTTCCACCGCGGCGCCGATCAGCGCCGGAAGAACGAGGCCGAGTAGGACCCACTTGCGGTAGTGCTTGGCGACAAAGACGGTGATCGGATCACGCGCTAGGTCGCGCGCGAAGGCCATGACGTTGGTGGCGTGGTCGGTGTACATATTGCCCATCTGGGAGTGCCACAGTCCGGCCAGGCGACCGCGGAAGCGCTGCTCGCTACCATCGCTGGCCTTGCGCACGTGGGGCGAATGAGGGTCCTCTTTGGTGTCGCTGTAGATGTGGTGGCGGCGGTGGGTCGCGGCCCAGTAGGTGACCGGCCCCTGCACCGCCATCGAGCCGGCGATGCCGAGCAGCGCCCGCACTATTTCGCCGCCTTTGAAGGAGCGATGCGCGAAGAACCGATGAAAGCCGACCTCGACCCCGGTCATCGTGACGATGTACATGGCGACCAGGAGCGAGACCTGTAGCACTGAAACCCCATGCACGATCGCCAGGCCAAGCGCCAGCGCCGCGCCGAAAGTCGGCACCCAGATCGTCACGAGCGCGATCCTCCGCTTGGCGCGACGCACGCTCTCGGCTTCGATCATGGGAGGGGCCCGCCGCGTACCCGCCGTAGCCGGGGTGTCTGCGTTGTCGTCCGCCTCGAGCCCGGTGGTGGCTGTGGCCGTGGCCGTGGAATGAGCAGGTTCAGACAAGGCGTATCTCCATCAGCTCACTTGGACTGCGCGGTTACGAAGTTGACCACTGCGTCGATCGTTTGGTGATCTTTCAGCAGGTTCGCCTCTAGATGGACCCCAAGCCAGTCGGCAAGATCCCCGCTCAGCCCGGCCGCCGCCGTCGAGTCTAGACCGTAGTCAGAGAGCGAGGTCTTCGTGTCGATCTCGGCCGCGGGCATCACCACCAGTCGCGCGACATAGTTTAGCACCCACGTACGAATCGCCTCTTTTGACTGCACCAACTTTTCCTCCTCTTTTCCTGTTCTTGCCGCTCATGATTGAGCTTGGGAGCGCCAGAGTTGGCGTCCCCATTAAAACCGCTGGCCGGCGCTGCGGCGCGCCATGACTTCGGGGCTGGGCACCCGGACCTCGCTCGCCAGCCCGGTCGCGCGCAGCGCACCGATGAGCCACCAGCCGAGATCGACCTGCCACCACCGGAGCCCGAAGCGCGCAGAGTTCGGGAACGCATGGTGCGCGTTGTGCCAGGACTCTCCCGCCGAAGGCAGGGCGAGCCACGCTGCATTGGTACTATGATCGGGAGTCGCGTACGTCCGCCTCCCGAACAGATGGGTGATCGAGTTGATGCTCCAGGTCGCGTGGTGCACGGTGAAAATCCGTACGAGCCCCCCCCAGAGCAGCCCCTGCCCGGCTCCCAGCAGCCCACCTCGTCCGACGAAAAATCCGAGAGCCGCCGGCAGCAGCAAGCCGAGCGCGATGCACAGCGGGTAGAGCCGGTTCACGGTGCGCACGATGGGGTCACGCAACAGGTCGCGCGAGTAGCGCGCCGGGTTGGTGGAATCGGCCGTAAACATCCAGCCCAGGTGCGCGTGCAGGAACCCCTTGTGACCTTTTTCCGGCGTGTGCGGCGAGTGGATATCCCCAGCTTCGTCCGAAAACTGATGGTGGCGGCGGTGGTTGCTGACCCAGTGGATAGGCGGACCCTGCGCCGCCATTGCCCCCAGCATAGAGAGCACCGCGCGCGGCACCGCGCCGACGCGGAACGCGCGGTGCGCGAGCAGCCTGTGGTAGCCGACCGTGATCCCAAGCATCGTCAGCAAGTGCAGCGATAGGAGCAGCGCGAGATCAACCCCGCGCACCCCGAGGCGCGGGATCGAGCAGAGCGCTACCGCGGTCCCTATCGTCGGAACCAGCACGGTCACCAGCGCCGCCCGCCGCTGCATGCGGCGCAGATAAGGGCTGTCGATGGACGTACTCGGTCCCCCCGGCAAGGCCGGCTCATCATCGAGATCGGCCGTGGCAAGGGCTTCGGGCGGGACAGGCCAAGGTTCAGCGGCTCCCATGGCTATTCCACCGCGCTCGACTCGCTCCATGCGCTGGCTGGCTGGCTGGCACCCCGATACAGTGCGACGCAGGCGCGGCGGCGGATCTTGCCGCTAGAGGTCTTGGGTAGCGTTCCCTCCGGCACGAACACGCAGCCGTGCACGGTGATGCCATGGCCGTCCGCTACCCCCCGGTGCACGGCACGCAGCGCCTCGGCCCGCGCCAGATCGCCGCCCGCCTGGACAGCCGGCAGGTGCCGCGCGCTGATTTCTTGCACCACGGCAACCTGCTCGACGCCGTCCACCTCGATGAGGAACGCCGCCGTGCCGCCGATGCGGAACGCCGGGTGCACCGCGCCCACGGTCTGCTCGATGTCTTGCGGGTAGTGGTTGCGCCCCTGGATGATGATGAGGTCCTTGACGCGCCCGGTGACGAACAGCTCACCATCGCGCAGAAAACCAAGATCGCCAGTGCGCAGGAACGGTCCTTCGCCCGAGGCCAGCACCGCTGCGAAGGTCTCGCAGTTGACGGCGGGCCGATTCAGATAGCCGCGGCTCACGTTGGGTCCGCTGATCCAGATCTCACCGACTTGATCCGACCCCAGGGGAAGCAGGGTATCGGCATCGACGATGAGGAGCCGCTCGCTCAGCCATGGGCGACCGCAGCCGACCAGCGTCCGGATCCCGGGCGCGCCCGCCTCGCGGCGCTCGATGCGGTTGACCTCGAGGGCGGTCGCGTCGACGTGTACGGTGACCGGCTCCGCCTGCGATAGACCCCCGGTGACAAACAGCGTCGCCTCGGCCATGCCGTAGCAGGGGTACAGGGCTCGACGCTGGAATCCGCAGCGCGCGAACCGGCTAGCAAACCGGTCCAGCGTGTCGGCGCGGATCGGCTCGGCGCCGTTATATGCCACCTGCCAGCTTGCGAGGTCCAGATGCGCGAGGTCGTCCTCTGTGACCTTGCGCGCGCACAGCTCGTAGCCGAAGTTGGGCGAGCCACTGGTCGTGGCGCGGTAGCGCGAGATCGCGCGCAGCCAGCGCACTGGTTTCTGGATGAAGGTCTCCGGTGCCATGAGCACGCTGGGTATCCCCAGGTACAGCGGCTGCAGGACGTTACCGACCAGCCCCATGTCGTGATGTAGCGGCAGCCAGCCGACGAATACGGTCTGCGCGGAGTGACCGAAGCCGCGGCGAATCATCTCCTGGTTCGCCAGGATGTTCCCATGGCTGATTTGGACCCCCTTGGGGGTGCCGGTCGATCCGGAAGTATACTGCAAGAAGGCGATGCTGCTGGCGTCCAGCGGCGGCTCCACCCACTTGTGCGCCAGCTCGGGTGGCAGCGCATCGGTGGCGACGACCGTGAGCCGCGCTAGGGCAGCATCCAACGCCGCCAGCGCTCCGATGGGCGCCGCCAGCGCGGTCTCGGTCAGGACTGCCGCAGCACCACAGTCGGCCGCGATGCGAGAGATGCGCTCGACACCCTCGTTTGGGCGCGGCGGATACGCGGGTACCACGATGGCACCACCATAGATCCCGCCCAGAAAAGCGACCACGAAGTCCAGGCCGGATCCATAAAGGAGCAGCACGCTCTTGCCCGAGAGTCCCAGCGCAACAAGCTGCGCGCCGATGCAGCGGGCGCGACGATCGAGCTCGGCGTAGGTGAGACACAGGGTCTCGACCTCCAAGGCATTGAGCCATGCGTACGCGGCCGCGGATGGGCGGGTCAGCGCGTGATGTCGACAGAGCCCGAGCAGCGTGGCGATCGGAGGTCGGTTTAGCGGCATGCCGCCAGCGCCATGAGCGGCGTGCGTGTGCTCGGTCTCCCGTTGCGATGTGGCGATGTCTGCCCGGACCCCGTCCTGCGCGTCCGCACCTCGAGATATCATAAGCGCTCCCTCCAAGGGGCGATATCGGAGCTGCTTGCCCTTCTAGCCGCTCTCAAAAGGACAACGTAGTCTGTGCACCTATGAGCTTGTATTTTCGACCAATAGTGAGCACAGTACATACTCCAAGGTCTTTGGTACACGACTCGCTGCCCCGGAGTTATGCGCTCCGCCACGCGAACCGGATCGTGAAGCGGGAGCACCACGCTACCCGCCCGGAGCGCCACCCGTGTCGTGACGGCCGCGACCGCGGCGTGCAGGACCGAGGGGTTCGGATTGAGCCCGCCCAGCGTCGCGAACTGTCGCTCCGGAACCCAGACGCTGGAGAAGCCGTGCTGGTCGGCGAACCGAGCTGCTTCCATGACAAGCCTGTACTTGTCGGTGAGCAGTGATTCCTCGCTCGCGGAAAAGAACATGATCCCGAATTCGGGCGCCTTGGGCTTCATTGCGGCCTCCCTATCGCCCCGGCAGAAGCTCCCCTGGACGGCGACGGCTTCTCCGGTCTCATGATCGTGGTTGCGTTCAGTGCCCAGTCGGCGCCGAGCTCCCCAGCCTCGACCGGTCGCGTGTACACGCGGACCGTGGCCGCGGCGGCGGCGCTCGCAAGACTCACTTGCATGAGCCGCCGTTCCGCGTTCCCGAACCTCACCGGTTGATGGAGCTCGACGCTCGTGAACCCCCATCTGATGTCGGGGTGCACCTGTGCCGTCGCGGCGAGCGCCATCTCCGCAATCGCCGCCAACGGGAGAACCGTCGCTCCATGCTCTCGATACACTCCCACGAACTGCAGGTGACCTGGGTCGAGCTCCCTTTCCCAGTGATAGTTATCGCGATGATCTGCGATGGCCCGCATGGGAGTGCCTAGCAATGGGTGATCGGATGGAATTGACCCCAGCTTCGCCGGCTGTTCTCGCATGCGTTGCAATTGCGCCGCGCTTGCCCGGCGAAGCGAAAGTCCGACGATGCTCGCGACGACGTTCCCGGCGTCGTCGAATAGGTGCAGATCACCTTCCAGCGATTCGCCGGCCGGCTCGCCGTTCTCGCCTTTCGCGCCATTCCGTGTGCGGAGCTGGGCCTTGCCCCAGAGCGACGACTCCGGGCGACGAACCACGGTCAACCGCTGCAGGCCGACCGGCACGTAGGTCCCTTTCGTCGCGCGAAAGAGGGTCGCGGCGCCAAGGAGCTGAAAGCACGAATCCAGCAGGACCGGATGCAGGTGATAGCGCTCGCTGTCTCCCTCGAGGATCTCCGGCAGGGCGATCTTTCCCAGCGCCTCGCCATCGCCAAACCAGACCGATTGAACACCCCGGAACGCTTCGCCGTAGTCGAGGCCGTTCGCCGTCAGAGCTCGATAGAACTCCTCTCGTGGCATGCTGTGCTTCAGCCGAGCGCGAGCTTGGTCGGGCAGCTCGGCCTGTGCATCATCCACGCCAGGTACCGCCGCGATCCGACCGACGGCATATAGCTCCGCGGTCGCGGTGTGGGATGCGGAAGCGGGACCGATGGTGAAATCGGACCACCCGGACGCGCTCGCTTTTGAGAACGTGAGCCGGGTTTGCTGGCCGGCCGTCTCGCCCACGACCAGAGGTCGCAGAATCAACAGGTCTTCGAGCACATACGGCCCAGGACCGAGGATCTCGGCGGCGCCGGCGAGCGCCATCTCGATATAGCCCGTCGTGGGGTAGATGGCTGTGCCGCTGACGCGATGGTCGGCAAGAAACGGCGCGAGCTCGCGACTGACGGTCACGAGGTAGCGAACATCCGATGAATGATCGGATGGCATGCGCTGGCCCAGCAATGGGTGCCCGTCCACGCGCTTGACGACACCTGGCTTGAACCAGAATCGCCGCCGCTCGAAGGCGTAGGTGGGCAATGCGACCCGGCGCCGATTCCGTCCAGCGTCGAACCCCGTCCAGTTCACGGCAGCTCCCTTCACATACAGCCGCCCGAGGCTCTCCAGCATCTGCGTCCAGTCGCCCCGGTTGCGTCGCAAGCTCCACGCCCAGGTCTCCCCGTCGGGCGCATGGCGTCGGCCCAGCGCCGTGAGCACCGGAGCCGGCCCCAGCTCGAGGAACATCGAGTACCCCTCGCTGCGCAGCGTGTTCAAACCCTCCCAGAACAGGACGCCCTGACGCACGTGACGCCGCCAGTACACGGCGGAGCACACGTCCTCACCGGCGCAGTTTCCGGTCACATTCGAGATCAGATCCAGGCGCGGGGCTCGATACGTCACTCGCTGCGCCACCGCTTCGAGCTCATCGAGCATGGGGTCCATGAGCGGCGAGTGGAACGCATGCGAGACATTCAGGAGCTGCGCGGACACGCCTCGCGCCTCGAGCTCCGCACAGACACGCTCGACCGCCTGTCGTCGTCCGGACACCACGACGTCTTCGAGCCCATTCACCGCAGCAATCGACACCTCTTTCTCAAACCGCTCCACTGCCTCCCGCGCGACATCCTCTCGGCAGCGCAGCGAGGCCATCGCGCCATCGCGAGGCAACGCCTGCATCAGGCGTCCGCGGGCGGCCACCAGCGTGAGCGCATCCTCCAGACCGAACACGCCCGCCACACACGCGGCCACGTACTCCCCCACGCTATGGCCGATCACACCACGCGGTTCCACTCCCCAGGACCGCCACAGCTCCACGAGCGACCACTCCAGCGCAAAGACGGCCGCTTGCGTGTACGCCGTCTCGTCCAGCAAGTCGTGCCTGTCCCCATACATGACGGACAGCAGCGGCTCCTGCAGGTGGTCTCGCAGGATCGCTTCGCAGCGGACGAGCTCCCGGCGAAATCGCGGCTCCGTCTCGTAGAGCTCGCGTCCCATCCCCGGATATTGCGATCCCTGGCCCGTGAACAAGAACGCGACCCGGGTGCGGTCACGACGATCGACGCGGCCCGCTTCCAGTCCGGAAGGCGACGCACCTGCGGCGAATGCGCCGAGCGCGCCCGCGAGCTCCTCGAGACTCGACGCGCTGCTGGCGAGGCGAAACTCGTGATGCGGGCGCCCGACGTTCGCCGTGAAGCACACGTCCTCGAGCGACGCTTGCAGGCCGCTCTGAAGCGCCCCGGCGAACTTGCCGGCGAGCGCGGCGAGCGCTTCTCCGGTCTTCGCCGACAGCGACAGGAGATGCCGAGGGCGCTCCGGGACATCCGGGCGCGGCTCGATCGCGGGCGCTTGCTCGAGAATGACGTGGCAGTTGGTTCCACCAAATCCAAATGAGCTGACGCCGGCCCGGCGCGGCGCGGTGGTGCTCGGCCACGGCACGCTGTCCTGCGCGACGAACAAGGGCGTGCCTTCGAGCGAGATCGCGGGATTCAGCTGCTCCAGGTGGAGGTGCGCCGGAATCTGCCCGCGCTCGATCGCCAGCGCCGTCTTGATAAGCCCTGCGACTCCCGCCGCGGCCTCCAGGTGACCGATGTTGGTCTTCACCGATCCCAGCGCGCATCGCCGGCCCGCCGGACGATCTGGCAGCAGGACCTCCTTGATCGCCTCGACCTCGATGGGATCTCCGAGCGGAGTGCCCGTACCATGCGCCTCGATGTAGTCGATGTCACCGGCCGAGAGACCGGCGTCCGACAAGGCCTCACGAAGGACGGCTTGCTGCGCCAGGCCGTTGGGCGCAGTCAGACCATTGCTTCGACCGTCCTGGTTCATGGCCGAGCCCCGGATCACGGCGATCACATGATCCTGGTTGTTTTGCGCATCGGACAGCCGCTTCAGCACGAGCACGCCACAGCCCTCGCCGCGCACGTAGCCATCGGCACCGGCGTCGAAGGTGCGGCACCGACCGCGCTGGGCCATCATCCGCGCGGAAGAAAACGCCAGCGAGGGGTCAGGTGAGAGCAACAGGTTGACGCCACCGGCGAGCGCTGCATCGCATTCGCCGCGGCGCAGGCTCCTCACCGCGAGGTGAACCGCGACCAGAGACGACGAGCAGGCGGTGTCGACCGCGAGGCTGGGCCCGCGCAGGTCCAGCTGATAGGACAGCCGATTTGCGGCGATGCTCGGGGCCGTGCCCGTCCCCACGTAGGCGTCCATCATCACGCCGCCGCGAACCATCAACTGCGCGTAGTCATTGGTGCTGACGCCCATGAACACACCCGTACGGCCATTGGATGCCGTTGGTCCCAGGGCACCCGCACGTTCCAGCGCCTCCCACGCCACCTCCAGCAACAAGCGTTGCTGAGGGTCCATGTGGACCGCCTCGCGCGGCGAGATCCCGAAGAACTCGGCGTCGAAGGCATCCACCTGGTCGAGAAACCCGCCTGCCATCGTCGTCATTCGGGTCAGGTCGGGAGCGACGGCGCCGTTGCTCGACCAGCGCTCGGGCCGTTCGGAGACGGCGTCCACGGCGTTCGCCAAGAGACCCCAGAACGCTTCGGGATCCCCGGCGCCGGGGAATCGGCAGCTCACACCGACGATCGCGATGGGCGCTGTCTCGCTCGCCGTGGCAGCCACGCGATGCACGCCGCCGACCTCGACCGGGCCGGCCGCCAGATACACCGCAAGTGCCTTGATGGTCGGGTATTGATAGGCGAGCACCGGCGACAGTCGGCGACCGAGCCACTGCTCGAGATCACCCGTGAGGCCGACCACATCGCGAGAGCCAAGACCTGCGTGGGCGAGCGGCTCGTCCACCGAGATGGACGCGGCAGCAACCCCGGCGGTTCTCGCCACCCGCGCGACGAGCCACTGCTCGATGCGCTCCTGATCCGGCGATGTCGCGTTCGGCATGGCTGCTTCGGTCTGCACGACGTGTGTCGCCTCGCCGATCGCTGCGGCCTCGTCTTCGGGCTGGCTCGGGCGCTCGGCTTGCGTCCAGCGCGCCACCTCGCGAAGCTCTCCCGCCAGGAAACCTTCGCGACAGAGGTAGCGCTGGATCTTTCCGCTCGAGGTCTTCGGAGCCGAAGCGCTCTGCAGGAGAGCGATCGCGTGCACCTCGACTCCGTGGTCCGCGGCGACCACACGTCGGATCGCGGTGGTGATCTCGTCGTGACTTCCGCGCGGGTGGCGTACAACCTCCTGGACGATCACCAGACGCTCCTCACCCTCGTGCTCGATCGCGAAGGCCGCGCCTCCGCCTGGGCGGATGTCCGGATCGCAAAGGCTCACGCTGAGCTCGATGTCCTCGGGATGAA
>Ga0137459_1000505_pt1 | contig 13806 bp, 4 predicted proteins | sample EasRivERMGT700_2_FD_104908 | JGI IMG/M metagenome (GOLD analysis project Ga0137459, IMG submission 104908) | Soil microbial communities from meander-bound floodplain in the East River, Colorado, USA - East River MetaG ERMGT700_2 | ecosystem: Environmental > Terrestrial > Soil > Floodplain ...
CCGTGTCACCGCCGACGGCTCCCGCGTCGTCTACCTCGGCGACCTGGGACGAGGACGGAGTCGACGAGCTCTTCCTGAGCTTCCTCGAGCAGCCCCGGCGCCGCGCGACGCGCTGACGCGGCGCGCTTCTTGCCAATACCGGGGGAGTGTCCGCCGTTCTTCGGGCACGCAAGGAGCTTCACCATGTCGCGCGCGTTCTCGACCGCAGTCGTTCTTTTCCTTTCCAGCCTTCCCTTCCAGTCCCAGGGCCAGATCCGCCCGCTCCCGCCCGCGGTGCGCATGACGCAGATGGTCGTGCGCGTGGCCGTGGTCGACGGGGTCGCCTCGACGAAGCTGGAGCAGACCTGGAGGAACGACGGCGGGGGCGAGGCCGAGGCGACCTGGATCCTGCCGCTGCCGAGCGGGGCCGTGGCCGACGGCTTCACCATGACGGTGAACGGCGTTCCGATGGCGGGCGAGGTGCTGGGGGCCGACGAGGCGCGCGGGGTGTACGAGAGCATCGTGCGCAGCCGGCGCGACCCGGGGTTGCTCGAGTTCTTCGGGCGCGGCTGCCTGCGGGCGCGCATCTTCCCGATCCCCGCTCACGGCGAGGTCAAGGTCGAGGTCGGCTTCCGCGCGCTCCTGCCGGAGCGGCTCGGCGTGCGCAACTGGAGCTTCGCGCTGAACGCGGCCGGCGCCGGGGGGCTGGCGCCGGAGCGCATCGTGCTCGACCTCTCGATCCGCTCGAGGAAGGCCATCAAGAACGCCTTCGCGCCGCTCTCCGCGATCCAGGTGATCCAGAAGGACGACCACGAGGTGCGCGCCTCCTTCGAGGGCACGCCCGCGGCACTCGCGGGCAGCGAGCTCGCGGTCTACTACGGGCTCTCGGAGGCGGAGTTCGGGCTCGACCTGCTCGCGCACCGCGCCGCGGCCGACGCCGAGGGCACGTTCCTGATGCTGATCTCGCCCAAGCGCGAGTGGCAGCGCGGGGAGACGCTGAAGAAGTCGATCGTCTTCGTGCTCGACACCTCGGGCTCGATGGAGGGCAAGAAGATCGAGCAGGCGAAGAACGCGCTGAAGCTCTTCGTGCAGTCGCTCTCGGGCGACGATCTCTTCGACATCGTGCCCTTCGCGACCGAGCCCGAGCCCTTCTTCGGCGCGCGCGTGCCCGCCACGCCCCAGAAGGTCGCCGAGGCCCTGGCGCGCATCGAGCGCATCACCGCGGCGGGCGGTACGAACATCGACGGCGCGCTCGCCGCCGCGCTGCGCGGTTCGGGTGAGGCTGACGGGCGCGTGCCGATCGTGGTTTTCCTCACGGACGGCGAACCGACGGTGGGGGAGGTCGTGCCCGACAAGATCCTGGCCGCCGTGCGCGCCGGAAACTCCCAGAAGGCGCGCGTGTTCGTGCTGGGCGTCGGGAACGGCGTCAACACGCACCTGCTCGACACCCTGGCCTCCGAGAACGGCGGCGCGCGCGACTACGTGCGCGAGGAGGAGCGCATCGACGAGAAGACGCGCGCGCTCTTCGCCAAGCTCTCGCACCCGGTCATGACCGAGCTCGCGCTCGCGATCGACGGGCTCGCGCCGTCGAAGGTCGTGCCCGCGAAGCTGCCCGACCTCTTCGCCGGCGACCGGCTCGAGGTCTTCGGGCGCTACGCCGGCGAGGGCGCGCACGCGATCCGGCTCTCGGGCGTCGTCGGCGGCGTGCGCCGCGAGTTCGTGTACGAGGCGACCTTCGCGCGCGAGACCACGACCGAGCTGTCTTTCTTGGCGCCGCTGTGGGCCGAGCGCCGCGTGGGCGTGCTGCTCGACGCGATCCGGCTGAATGGACCGGGCGGGCCGAACCAGGAGCTGGTCGGCGAGGTCGAGCGCCTCGGACGCGAGTACCGCATCGTGACGCCGTACACCTCGCACCTCGTGGTCGAGCCGGGGTTGCGGCGCTTCGCCTTCGTGCCGACAGGCCCTGCGACGGGCGCTGCCGGACCGAGCACGCCCGGCGTACACGGTGGCCGTCCGGCGACGGGTGGAGGCGCCGAGACCACGAGCGACGGCTTCTTCCTCGGTCGCCGCAGCGCAGCCCAACCTGACGGTGCCTCGCTCGACGAGCTCGCGCGCGAGCTCAGCCGCCGCGGTGTGCTGCCCGTCGACGCGCCGCAGGCCGAGCTGGTCGCGCTCGCGCGTCGCGTTTCGCAGGAGCTGCAGGAATCCGAGCAGGCCCTGAGCGCGCTCGGCTACGGCGGGACCGGCGAGAAGGCGGTGGACGACAGCGTGTACCTGGCGCGCCTAGTGTCCGGCCGGCGCGAGAACGACCAGGGCTCGCTGCTTGCGCTCTTCACGCGCCGCGTGAAGGACAAGACCTTCGTGCTGAAGAGCGGCGTGTGGGTCGATCAGACCCTGGGCGAGAACCCGCCCGCCGAGCGCAAGCGCGTCGAGGCCTTCTCGGCGGAGTACTTCGCGTTGCTCGCGGCGAAGCCCGCGCTCGCGCCGTACCTCGCGCTGAGCTCGCGCCTGATCGTGAAGCTCGGGAACGACGTGTTCGAGATCGTCGATCCCGCCTTCGCGCCTCGCGGTTCCGAGGGCCACTGATCCGCCCGGGGGGTATCATGAAGCGTCGTGTTGCTCGCGATCCCTATCACGCTGCTCCACGTCCTCCCGGGCGACCCGCCGACCTTCGCGCGCGACATCGCGCCGATCGTGTTCGCGCGCTGCGCGCCCTGCCATCACGCCGGCGAGGCCGCGCCCTTCGCGCTCGTCAGCCATGACGACGTGAAGAAGCGCGCGAAGCAGATCGCGCGCGTCACGGAGAGCCGCTTCATGCCGCCCTGGCTGCCCGCCGCGGGCGAGAACCACTTCCAGGGCGAGCGCGCGCTCGCACCCGGCGAGATCCAGGCTTTTCGTCGGTGGCTCGAGGCCGGTTCTCCCGAGGGCGACCCGGCCGCGCTCCCGCCGGCGCCGGTCTTTCCAACGGGCTGGCAGCTCGGCGAGCCCGACCTGGTCGTGACCATGCCGGAGAGCTTCACGGTCCCGGCCGAGGGTCGCGACATCTATCGCAACTTCGTCATCCCGCAGCCGGCCGGCGGCACGCGCTACGTGCGCGCGCTCGAGTTCCGGCCCGACAACCGCGCGGTGCTGCACCACGCGGTGCTGTTCGTCGACGGCTCGCGCTACGCGCGCGGCGAGGACCGGCGCGATCCCGAGCCGGGCTATCCGGCCATGGGCCTGGGCGTGCTGCGCCCGCCCAACGGGCAGTTCGTGAGCTGGACGCCGGGCAAGGGCGCGATCCGCTACGAAGAGGGCATCGCCTGGACGCTCGACGAGACGCTCGACGTCGTGCTGCAACTCCACCTGCGCCCGACGGGCAAGCCCGAGCCGATCCGCGTGTCGGTCGGGCTCTACTTCAGCGACGCGCCGCCGACGAAGCACCCGCTCGCGATCCGCCTCTGGTCGCGCGAGATCGACATCCCGGCCGGCGATCCCGCCTACGTGGTCGAGTGCACCTACACGCTGCCGGTCGACGTCATGGTCTACGGCGTCTATCCCCACGCGCACTACCTCGGCAAGGACCTGCGCGGCTGGGCGATCCTGCCCGACGGCGGCGAGCGCACGCTCGTCCACATCCCGTCCTGGGACTTCAACTGGCAGGAGGAGTACTTCTACGCGGAGCCGATCGCGCTCCCGACCGGGACGGTGGTGCGCATGCGCTACGTCTACGACAACTCGGCCGACAATCCGTTCAATCCGAGCAACCCGCCGAGACCCGTGCGGCACGGCCTCCAGTCCACGGACGAGATGGCCGAGCTGCAGCTCCAGGTGCTGACGAGCGAGTGGGACCGACCAGTGCTCTACCACGACTTCGTGCAGCTCTCCTACGCGGTCGACCAGAAGAACGTCGAGCGCGGCCTGGAGCAGAAGCCGGCGAGCCTCGCGCTGCGCGACGAGGCCTTCAAGTACTGCCTGCGGCGCGGCGACGGCGCGGGCGCGCTGGCGCACGCGCGCAAGATGGTCGAGCTCGCGCCCGGCACGGTCGAAGCGCTGACGCGCCTGGCCCAGGCGTACCTGCAGCTCGGCGATCACGCCCAGGCGATCACGACGCTCGAGAAGGCACTCGCGCTCGAGCCGGACACCGGCAAGCCGCTGTTCCTCCTCGGACGGGCCCAGCAGCAGGCCGGGAACGAGGCCAAGGCGTTCGAGCTCTACCAGCAGGTGCTGCAGCGCGACCCGAAGAACTTCCTGGCCCACGCCGCGGCCGGGGAGATCCTCGCGCGCCGCGGCCAGCGCAAGGAGGCCGTGCAGCACCTCGAGGCCGCCCTCGCGTCCAATCCCGAGCATCTGCTCGCGCTCTGGAACCTGGCGCGCATCGACCTCGACGAGGGAAGGATGGCGCGCGCCAGGGAGCGCTGTCAGCGGGCGCTCGAGATCGCCGCCGACGAGGGCGGGGCGCACTTCGTGCTCGGGCTGATCGCCGAGGCCGAGAAGAAGCCCGAGGAGGCGCGCAAGCGCTTCGAGCTCGCGGTGCGCTTCGCGCCCGAGAGCCCGGAGTTCCGCGTTTCGCTGGAACGCGCGCGCGCCGGCTCCGACTCCGCGCAGCGATGAGAGCGCCGGCCGCGGGTGCGGTGCTGGCGGCGGCGCTGCTCCTCTTTCCCTCGTGCTGCACGCCCGACCGCTCGCCCGCCGGCGTGCGCGACCTCCAGGGCCGCCCGCTCGATCCCCTGGCCGCGAGCGACGCGCGCGCCACGGTGCTCGTCTTCGCCGATCCCGAGTGCCCGATCTCGAACGCCTTCGCGCCCGAGCTCGGCCGCCTGCACGCGGAGTTCGCGCCGCGCGGCGTGCGCTTCTTCCTCGTCTACGCCGACCTCTCGCGCACGCTCGAGGCGCTGCGCAAGCATGCCGCCGCCTTCGCCTTTCCGATGACGGCCGTGCGCGACGGGGAGCACGAGCTCGTGCGGCGCTCGGGCGCCACGCTCACCCCGGAGGCCTGCGTCTTCCTGCCCGGGGGCGAGCTCGTCTACCGCGGCCGGATCGACGATCGCTACGTGGACTTCGGCAAGCAGCGCGCCGCCCCGACGACGCACGACCTCTGCGACGCGCTCGAGGCCGTTCTCGCCGGAGGAACTCCGGCGCGACCGTGGCCTCCCGCGATCGGCTGCACGATCCCCGGAGAGTGAGACTGCACGCCGGTCACCCGTCGAAGCCGTCGACGTAGCCGAGCTTGTGCAGCTCGTCCATGTCTTCCTGGTCGAGCTGGGCCGATCGCCCCTCGACGATCGGCTGGAAGAAGTGCTCGAACTCGGGCCCGAAGCGCCGGAGCATCTCGCGTGGCCACGCCTCGTGCTCGGTCGGGACGCAGCGCAGCTCGCCGGGGTCGAGCGCGAGATCGAAGGCTCCGAGGATCCTCTTGTCGTCGACGGCGCGGTCCACCTCGAAGCCGATCACCTTGCGCGAGCCATCGACGACCGCGATCGTGGAGCGCGGGTCGAGGCCGAAGCTGAACACGGCGCGATCCCGCGCGAGCGACAGCAGCGACTCTCCGCGCCATTCCTCCCGCCGCGGGACCCCGGCGATGTCGGCCAGGGTGGGCGCCAGATCCAGCAGTGAAGCCGGATGGTCGATGACGCGCGGCGAGATCCCGGGCCCCTCGATCAAGAGCGGGATGCGGAGCTTCTCCTCGTAGACGGTGAACCCGTGGTTGATCTCGCCGTGCTCGCCGAAGGCTTCGCCGTGGTCGCTGGTGAAGGCGAGCCAGCCGTGCTCGAACCAGCGCCGCTCCGCGAGCGCGCGCTGGAAGGTGCCGAATTCTCGGTCCAGGTCGGCCACGACTCCCCAGTAGTGCGCCTGCGTCTGGCGCACGAGCGCCCTCGCCTCCTCGGCCTGGGCCGGGTCGGCGGGCAGATGCGTGCCTTCCGGGATGAGCTCCATCAGTCTGCTCTCGATCTCGTCGAACGACCCCTGGATCCCGAGACGCTCTCCCAGGAGCCGGCGCGTCTCGTCGCTCACCGCATAGGGTTTGTGCGCCTGGTAGGTGTGCACGAAGAGGAACACGGGGCGGCCGTCGTCCGCATCCAGGAAGGAGAGCGCGCGCTCGGCGGCGAAGGAGGCTCGCAGGTCCGAGCGGTCCTCGTGGAAGAAGCCGAAGCCCTGGGCGAGGCCGAAGCGTTGCGAGACGAAACCGGCATCGGTGACCGCGCCCGTCCGATAGCCCGCGCTCGACAAGAGCTCGGCGATCGTCACCAGGTCGCCGGACACGGCGCTGGCGAGGCTCTGGACGCCGGCCTGCATGGGCATCACGCCCGAGAACATCGTGGCGTGATTGGGCAGCGTGAAGGTGCCGACCGACCAGGCTCGCCGGAACAGGAGGCACTCTTGCGCGAGACGATCGAGGTTCGGCGTCAGTCCGAGGCTCCCGCCGTAGGCGCTCAGGTTGTCGGCGCGGAACGTGTCGGCCAGGAAGACCATGATGTCCGGACGTCGTTCTTCCCAGGGCCGGTGGCCCGGCGTGCCGATCTCCGCGGGCCGCAGGACCGGATCGAGGAAGCTCGTGCTCGCGAACGCGCCGCGCACCGCGAAGGCGAGCTCGCTGCGCCGGCCGGAGCGGGGGAGCTGGACCGTGTGCCAGGCGTACTCCGGCTTGGCTGGATCCTGCACCACGTGCTCGAAGATCTGCTCGCCATCCTGCAGCACGCGGAAGACCATCGGCTGCGAGACCGCGGTCGTCGATTTGTCGAGGGGATCCAGGGTCGTCGCGAAGCGGAGCGCGGCTCCTTCCGGGACGTCGATGGCCAGGTGCAGCGTCTGGCCGGGCCAGACCTGGAAGCCTCGGCCCGAGAAGCGGGGACCCCAGACTTGCCCCGGGCTCCCGTCGGCTCGGATGACGTAGGAGAGGATCGTCTCGTCGGCCGGCTTCTCGCCCTTCGGGAGCCGCACGAGCAGGCCCTCCTTGGCGATCCGGAAGCTCATGGGCGGGAACCGATTCTGCCGGTCCAGGTCGTCCTTCTTTGGGGCGCGATAGGGCAACTGCGTGAACGAGTGCGCGCCCGCGCTGAGCTGCAAGGCCGTCGAGTTCGTGGGATCGGCCTTGGGCACCGGCAGCGAGAGGTCCGCCAGCCAGAAACCCGGCACGGTCTCGGCCCAGTCGCCGGGCGTCAGGGTGACCTCGAGACGCACGCTGCTCCCGTCGGCAGAGAGACGCACCGTATGGCCATCCGGCAGCACCTGCTCGCCGTCCTCGATGCTGGACGTCACGTGTTCGGCAGCCGCGGCCACGTCCGTCCAGCGGACCTCGACCGCTCTGCCGCAGGCGGCGAGGGACCCCGCGAAGAAGAGGACGGCCCAGCCCGCGACACGCCGCATGCGGACGATCCTAGCACAGGTCATGTGCGCGCCGGACACGCCGGGCATCGCGCGCGCGGCTCGACGATGCACTGGACGCGCGAGTCGGAGAGGAGCCGATCGTCGCTGGCCCGCCTCAGCCCGCACGGCGTCCGCGCACCAGGCGTTCGCGGAAGCGCTGCGCGAGCACGTCCACGTTGGGCGGTTGCAGCACCGAGAGGTGCCCGCCTGGCACGCGCACGACCTCGACGCCGCCGAGCGCGACGTGGTCCCAGCCCATCGTGCTGCCGAGACCGAGGAACGGGGACTGGAAACGCGAGCGGAAGAGCGTGATGCGGCCGGGGTAGGCCTTCGGGCGGTAGCCCAGCACCGCGCGCCAGTGGCGCTCGGCGATGCGGCGGTTGTTCTCGGGCCAGTGCGACATCTCGACCACGTCGGCGATGTCCATCGAGCCCCTCACGCGGCCAGTCTCTTCGGCCGGCCGAGCGCGCTCGGGGGGAGGCTGGGGCGCGTTCTCGGAGCTGGCCTTGCCCCGCACGAAGCGCAGCTTCTGGCGCAGCACGCGCGCGAACTCCTCCGGGTTCCGGCGCATCTGCCCGAGCGCTTCTCCCGGCACGTAGGGCAGCCCGCGCAGGAAGGCGAAGACACCCGCCAGCCGATCGAGCGCGCTCTTGTCGAGGTTCGGCAGCGACGAATCCAGGATGAACAGCATGGCGACTTCGTCGCCGCGGCCCGTGAGCTGCTGCGCGATCTCGAACGAGACGATGCCGCCGAAGGAGTGCCCGCCGATGACGTAGGGCCCGCGCGGCGCGACCATCTTCATGGCCTCGATGTAGGCCGCGGCGTAGTCCTCGACCGTGGCCTGCCGGCCGAGCTTCGCGGTCAGGTCGATCGCTTGAAGCCCGTAGAAGGGCTGGTCCGCGCCCACCCTCAGGGCGAGAGGACGCTGGTTGAGCACCGTGCCGCCCAGCGAGCACACGCAGAAGATCGGCGGCCGGCTGCCCTCGGGCTGCAGCTTGACCAGCGCGCCCGAGCGCTGCGAGCCGACGCCGAGGTGCAAGAGGTGTGACTGCGCCACCAGCGTCGGCGCATGCACGAGCGCGGCGAGCTCCAGCTCCTGCCCGAAGGCGTCGCGGATGGCCTCGACCAGCTTGACCGCCAGCAGCGAGTGTCCGCCGAGCTCGAAGAAGTCGTCCTCGGGCCCGACGCCTTCGACCCCCAGGACGCGCTCCCACAGCGAGGCCAGCAGGCGCTCCATCTCGTTGCGTGGACGCTGGGCCGAGCGGCTCTCGAAGCTCGGCTCGGGCAGGCGCTTGCGATCGACTTTTCCGTTCGGGTTCATGGGTAGCGCTTCCAGGTGCACGAAGGCCGCCGGGATCATGTAGTCGGGCAGCCGTTCCGAGAGCCATTCCTCGAGCTCGGCCGCGCTCGGCGGCGGGCCGTCCTGCGCCTCGAAGTAGGCCACCAGCGACTTCCCCGTCTGGGGCGATGAATGGACCGTGACGAACGCCTTGCGCACGAGCTCGTGCTTGCCGAGCAGGGTCGTGATCTCGCCCGGCTCGATGCGGTGACCGCGGATCTTCACCTGGTCGTCGGTGCGCCCGAGGAACTCGATCTCGCCGCTCGCGAGCCAGCGCACGCGATCGCCCGTGCGATAGAGAACGCCCGGGCCGAAGGGATTCCGGACGAAACGCTCGGCGCTCAGCTCGGGTCGCCCCAGGTATCCGCGCGCCAGTCCGTCGCCGCCGGTGACGAGCTCGCCCGGCACGCCGGTCGGCACCGGCGCGAAGCGCGCATCGACCACGTAGACCTTGGTGTTGGCGATCGGACGGCCGATCGGGATCGAGGCCGCGTCCGCGCGCACGTCGCGCGGGATCGGGTGACAGCAGGTGAAGGTCGTGTTCTCGGTCGGACCGTAGGCGTTGACGAGCCGCACGGACGGGGGCAGGTGCGCGTAGGCGCGGCGCACGTGCGCCACCGAGAGCGCCTCCCCGCCGGTCAGGCACTCGTCCAGTCCGCGCAGCGCTCCCGGGCGCTCGTCGACCACGGAGTTGAACAGCGCCGCGGTCAGCCACAGGCTCGTCACGCGCTCTCCCTGCAGCACGCGCCCGAGCTCCTCGGACGTGGGCACGCGTCCCGGGTAGAGCACGAGCTTCGCGCCGTGCAGCAGCGCGCCCCAGATCTCGAGCGTGGAGGCGTCGAAGGAGATCGGCGCGAGCTGCAACCAGGTGCGCGTCTGGTCGAAGCGCGCGTAGTCGGTGGCGAGCACCAGGCGCGCGATCGCGCGCTGCACGACCTCGATGCCCTTCGGCCGGCCCGTCGAGCCCGAGGTGTACATGACGTAGGCGAGATCGCCGCCGGCCGAGCGCGCGGGCAGGTCGTCGGCCGAGAAGGCCGCCAGGTCCGCCTCACCGAGCACGACGCGCCGCGCGCCCGTCTCGGGCAGCTCGCCGGCGAGGTGCGCGTCCACCAGCAGCACATCCACACCGGCGTCCTGCAGCATGAAGCCCAGGCGCTCGGCCGGATAGCCCGGGTCGAGCGGCACGTAGGCACCGCCGGCCTTGAGGATCGCGAGCAGCGCGACGATCAGGTCGAAGGAGCGCTCGACGCACAGCCCCACGCGGCTCTCGCGGCCCACGCCGAGCTCGACCAGGAGCCGCGCCACGCGGTTCGCGCGCGCGTTCAGCTCCCGGTAGGAGAGCGTGGTGCCGTTCCACGTCAGCGCGACCGCGTCCGGATGGTGCCGGACGACCTGCTCGAACAGGAGCGCGAGCGAGAGCTCGCGCGGATAGGGCGACGACGCGCCGCTCCACTCGTCGACGAGCCGAGCGCGCTCGGCCGGGCTCAGGAGCTCGAGCTCCCACACCGCTCGGTCCGGCTCGGCCACGGCCGCGGCCAGCAGGTTCTCGAAGTGCTCGCCGAAGCGCGCGAGCGTCGCGGCATCGAAGAGATCGGTGGCGAAGGAGAGGTCGAGCAGCCAGTCGCCGGGCCGTTCCTCGACCGTGATCGCGAGGTCGGTCTTGGCGCTCCCGGTGTCGAGCTCCAGCGCGGGCTCGAGCACCAGGTCGGCCGCCGCGCGCGCGGGCGAGGCGCGCCGCAGGCTGAAGAGCACCTGGTACACGGGCATCCTCGACGGATCGCGCTCGACCTCCAGGGCCTCGACCAGACGCTCGAAGGAGAGCTCCTGGTGGGCATGCGCTGCGAGGACGCGCGCGCGCGTGCGCGCGAGCAGCGTGCGGAAGGTGGGCGAACCCGTCAGGTCGGCGCGGATCGCCAGCACGTTCAGGAAGAGACCGAGCATGGGCTCGCTCTCGCTGGTCGTCCGCGCGGCGACGGGCGTGCCGACGACCAGGTCCTCGACGCCCGCGTAGCGTGCGAGCAGCACTTGCGCCAGCGTGAAGAGCGCCAGGAACGGCGTCGCGCCCTCGGCGCGCGCCAGGCCACACAGGCGCTGGACGGATCCGGCCGGCAACGCTCGCAGCACCTTCGCACCGCGCCAGCTCGGCTGTGCCGGACGCGGGTGGTCGGTGGCGAGCTCGAGCACGGACGGCGCCCCCGCGAGCTCGCGCTTCCAGAACTCGAGCGCGGCGGTCTCCTCCGCTCCGCCCTCGCGCGCGGCGAGCCAGGCCGCGTGGTCGGCGTATTGCAGGGCGAGCGGCGCGAGTGGCGAGCGCGCGCCGCCGGCGAAGGCCGCGTAGAGCTCGGCCAGCTCGCGCACGAGGACCTCGAACGACCACCCGTCGAAGACGATGTGGTGCACATTGATGGCCAGGGTCGCACGATCGTCGGCCGTGCGCACGAGCAGCGCGCGGAAGAGCGGGCCGCGCTCGAGGTCGAAGGGCCGGCGCGCGAACTCCGCCAGGGCCTCGTCGAGGGCGTCGGTGGAGGAGTCCTCTCCTGCCCGCAGGTCCAGCGTCTCGAGCGGCTCGAAGCTCGGGCCCACGACCTGCACGGGCGCGCCACGCACGAGCGGGAAGCGCGAGCGCAGCACGGTGTGGCGCGCCACGATCTCTGCCAGGCTGCGCGCCAGCGCGGGCGCGTTGAGGGGACCGGAGAGCGGCAGCGCGAAGGGCACGTTGTAGAACGGGCTCCGGGGTGCGAGCTGCTGCACGAACCACAGTCCACGCTGGTTCGGCGCGAGCGGAGTGCCCCTTGGAGCACCCTTTGGAGCGCCAGGCTCTGGAGCGCCACGCTCCAGCGTGGCCCTGGGATCGCCACGCTCCGGCGTGGCGCTCGGAGCCGGGCTGGAGCCCGGCGATCCCAGGGCCACGCTGGAGCGTGGCGCTCCGGCGGAGCTCGGCGTTTCGGCGAAGCGTGGCGTTTCGGCGAAGCGTGGCGTTTCGGCGACGCCTGGCGCTTCGGCGAATCGCGGCGTTTCGGCGGAGCCGGAGGTCGGCGCTTCGCTGCGGCGTGCGGCCTCGATGGCGCGCGCGAGGTTGGCCAGCGTGCGCTCGCGGAACAGGACCGCGAGCGGCAGCTCGACGCCGAAGTGCTTGCGCAGGCGCGCGCACAGCACCGTGGCTGCCAGCGACTGGCCGCCCAGCGCGAAGAAATCGTCGTCGCGGCTCACCTGGCGGACGCCGAGCAGCGCGCACCACAGCTCCGCGAGGCACTCCTCGCTCGCCCCGCGCGGGCGCTCGCGCTGTGCCGGTGCCGCCGGGGCCTCGGGCGCAGGCAACCTCGCGCGGTCCACCTTGCCCCCGGGCGTGATCGGGAGCTCGTCGAGCAGCACGAAGGCGGCCGGACGCATGTACTCGGGCAGGCGCGTGGCGAGGTGTGCCGCGAGCTCGGCCACGCTCGGGCGCTCGGCGCCGGGCACGACGTAGGCCACCAGGCGCTTCGCCCCGGGTACGTCCTCGCGCGCGACGACCAGCGCGCGCCGCACGTGGGCGTGCTCGCCCAGGCTCGCCTCGATCTCGCCCAGCTCGATGCGGTGGCCGCGGATCTTGACCTGGTCGTCGCGACGCCCGAGGAACTCGAGCACGGCCGCGTCGCCCGCCAGGCGCCAGCGGGCGAGGTCGCCGCTCCGGTACAGCACGCCGCCGCCTCCGGGGTCGGGGACGAAGCGCTCGCGCGTGAGCTCGTCCCGGCGCCAGTAGCCGAGCGCGATCGGCGAAGCGCTCGTGGCCCCGCCGATGAAGAGCTCGCCCGCCACGCCCACCGGTACCGGTCGCAGGCGCTCGTCCAGCACGCGCACGCGCGTGTTGGCGATGGGCGCCCCGATCGGCGCGCACGCCAGCTCGTCGCCCAGCTCGCGCGGCGCGTTCCAGGTGGTGGCGATCACGGTGGCCTCGGTCGGGCCGTAGCAGTTGGCCAGCGCGAGCTCGGGGCACTGCGCGCGTGCGCGCTGGAGGTGCGCGAGCGAGAGGGCCTCGCCGCCGGTCGCGATCTGGCGCAGGCGCGCGAGCGTCTCGGGAGCCTCGTCCACCAGCGCGTGGAAGAGCGCGGTCGTCAGGAACAGGGTGTCGATCCCGTGCTCGGCCACGACCCGCGCCAGGCCGTCGAGCGTGGGCGTGCGCTCGGGATGGAGCACCAGCGTGCCGCCACCGACGAGCGGGCCCCAGATGTCGAGCACGGCGGCGTCGAAGGATTCCGGCGCGAGGTGCACCATGCGCACGCGCTCGTCGAACACGAGCCAGGGCGCCTGCCCTGCCCGCGGGCCGGCGCGGAACAGGCGCAGCACGCCGCGGTGCGGACAGGCGACGCCCTTGGGCTGCCCGGTCGAGCCGGAGGTGTAGATGAGGTAGGCCGGGTCGCCCGGGCCGCTCGTCGATTCGAGCGGCTCGGCCGGCTGCCCCGCGATCGCGGCGCGCTCGCGCTCGAGGCACAGGACCTCGACCCCGTCCGCGGGCAGCGAGTCCGCGAGCGCTTCCTCGGTGATCAGGACACGGGCGCGCGAATCCCGCAGCATGAAGCGCAGGCGCTCGGCCGGATAGCCCGGGTCGAGCGGCAGGTACGCCCCGCCCGCCTTCAGGATCGCGAGCAGCGCGACCACCAGCTCGTCCGTGCGCGCGAGGCACAGCGCCACCGGCTGGCCGCGTTCGACTCCGTGGACGGCGAGCTGCCGCGCGAGGCGGTTCGCGCGTCGCTCGAGCTCGCCATAGCTCACGCGCACGCTGCCGTGCTCGAGCGCGGTCTTGTCCGGCAGACGCGCGGCCACCTCGGCCACGGCGGCGTGCAGGGTGGATTCACAGCCCTCGGCCTCTGCTCCCGTCTCCCAGCGCGCCAGGCACGCGCGCTCGCCCGGACCCAGCAGGGCGAGCTCGTCCAGGCGCGCGTGCGGGTTGCTGGCGACGGCCGCGAGGAGCGTCTCGAAGCGCTCCAGCCAGAGATCGATCGTGCGCGCGTCGAAGAGATCGGTGCGGAACTCGGCCGAGACCGAGAAGGCGCTCGACGCGGGGCTCGCGTCGAGCTCGGTGTACAGCGCCAGATCGACCTTGGAGGTCCCGCTGTGGAGCTGGCTCTCGGGGATCAGGCGCCCGCTCCTGAGGCCGGCGAGAC
>Ga0137459_1000506_pt1 | contig 13788 bp, 10 predicted proteins | sample EasRivERMGT700_2_FD_104908 | JGI IMG/M metagenome (GOLD analysis project Ga0137459, IMG submission 104908) | Soil microbial communities from meander-bound floodplain in the East River, Colorado, USA - East River MetaG ERMGT700_2 | ecosystem: Environmental > Terrestrial > Soil > Floodplain ...
CCGGCGAGCTCGCCGGTGAAGATCGCCTCGAGGATCGCGACCGTCCGATCCTCGTCGGCGGTGTCGAGCCCGGCGCGCCGCCAGGTCTCGTCGCGGCACTCGACGATGAACGTCGAGCCGTGCTCGTGATAGCGGTACGCGTGGACGCGGAACATCCCGTGCGGCGTCTGCTTGAACACGAACGTGAACGCCCGGTACGGCACCGTGCAGCCCAGCCACACGAACCGGTTCGGGCGGACGTCGACCTGGGGCTCGAGCTCCGCCGCGAGCGCGTCGCGGACCCAGCTCGCCACGCCGTCGCACGCGACGATGACGTCGGGCGCGTGCCCGGAGGACAGCTCGGCCAGCGATCGCACCTCGTGCTCGAACTCGACGCGCACTCCGAGCGCCTGGGCGCGCGCCTGCAGGATCTGGAGCAGCGCCTTGCGCTCGATGCCGCAGAACCCGTGCCCGGTCGAGCGCAGCACGTCGCCGCCGAACTGGATCTCGATGTCGTCCCAGCGCGCGAACCGGCTCGTGATCTCGGCGTGGGTCTCGGGATCCGCCGCCGCGAGGTTGCCGAGCGTCGCGTCGGAGAACACGACCCCGAACCCGAACGTGTCCGCGGGCCGGTTGCGCTCGAAGATCACGACCTCGTGCTCGGGCGCGCTGCGCTTGACCAGGATCCCGAGGTACAGCCCGGCGGGGCCGCCGCCGATACAGGCGATCTTCACGGCGCCACCCTAGCAGATCCGATCGGAGCGCAGGCCAGGCCGCCGCGCGCGCCTGGGTCGCCTCGGCGGTGCAGCGTCGGCGCTGCGATCCGACCAACGATGCACGCCGGCGACGATCGATCTCGATCGCGCTGTCAGGGTCATCGGCGATACTGCGCCGGTAAAGCGAGGGGAGGTTGCGATGAAGCGTAGTAGCAAGGTTGCGGGTAGCTCGACGAAGCCGGCCGGGGATCGCCGTTCGCGCGGTCGAATGCGGGACGACGCGACGTTTCCGGTACCGTCGCCGGCGGCGGAGATGCCGGGCGACTATGGCGCGACGCTCGCCGACCTCAAGCAGCGGATCTGCGCCCAGCGCCTGCGTGTGGTCATCACGGCGAACACGGCGATGATCGAGCTGTACTGGGACATCGGGCGCACCATCCTCGATCGCCAGCGCAACGCCGGCTGGGGCGCCAGGATCATCGACCGGCTGTCGGCCGACCTGCGCGAGGCCTATCCCGACATGCAGGGGTTCTCGCCGCGTAACCTCAAGTATATGCGGGCGTTTGCGGCCGCCTGGCCCGACGCCTCAATTGTGCAGCGGGTCGCTGCACAATTGCCCTGGCGTCAGAACATGGTGCTGCTCGATCGTCTCGACGATCTCGAGACACGGCTCTGGTACGGGCAGCGGGCGCTGGAGCAGGGTTGGTCTCGTGACATCCTGAACTTGCAGATCGACAACCGCGCGCACGCACGCGCCGGCAAGACGATCAGCAACTTCACGAAGACCCTGCCGCCCGCCGAGTCCGACATGGCGGTGCAGGTCTTCAAGGACCCCTACCTGTTCGACTTCCTCGGGACCGCCGATCCGCGCCGCGAGCGCGAGGTCGAGCAAGCGCTCATCGATCACCTCCAGCGCTTCATGCTCGAGCTCGGGACCGGCTTCGCCTTCGTCGGCCGCCAAGTCCACCTCGAGATCGGCGATCAGGACTTCTACCTCGACCTGCTATTCTATCACCTGAAGCTTCGCAGCTTCGTCGTCATCGAGCTCAAGACGGTCCCGTTCGATGCGGCGTTCGTCGGCCAGCTCAACCTCTACCTCTCGGCGACCGACGATCTGCTCCGCCACCCCGATGACAAGCCGACGATCGGCCTCTTGCTCTGCCGGTCGAACAACAAAGTCGTCGTCGAGTACGCCCTGCGTGATCTCGACAAGCCGATCGGCGTCGCGCAGTGGGCGACCCGGCTCGTCGACGCGTTGCCGAAGGATCTCGAGAGCAGCCTGCCGACGGTCGCCCAGATCGAAGCGGAGCTCGGCGAGCGCGAGGACGACTGAACGATCGACGTTCCCCGCGTAGGAACGACGGGACTTGCTTACAGGCCGCCGGCTTCCCCCAGCCATTGCCGTGCGATCCTGCATCCTGTCGCGCGGTCAGTCGGTCGCGTCACGGACGCGAAAGCCGCGCAGCTTCCATGCGAGCAGCACCGCGTCAGCTGTCACCAGCGTGAGGCCGCGGACGATCGCCGTGGCGACGAGCATCCGATCGGCGGGATCGCCCTGCGTGCCCGGAAGCTCGCCGGCGAGCGTCGCGATGTCGCCATCGAGCACCTGCTCGCGGGCGCCGTTCCGGATCGCCAGGTCGCGAAACGCTGCGACCGTGGTGTCGAGCTCGAGCCGCTGCTTCGCGACCAACATCGCCACCTCCCAGAACGAGATCGCCGAGACGTACAGCTCGTCGTTCGCGACCGCGCGGTCGATGGTGGAGAGCGTGCGCCGCCCGAGCTTTCCCTCGTCCCGCATGTAACGGACGAGGACGTGCCTGTCGAGCAGGATCAGTTCTCGGCATCCCAGGCCACGTCGATCGGCGACACGATGTCGCCGACGACGCGGATCCGCCCGTTCATGATTCCACGTAACGAGTTTCGTGCCGGGCGCACGGGCGCGAGCATCGCGACCGGCCGGCCGCGCTTCGTGACGACGATCGACGCCCCGGTCTCCGACACGGAGTCCATGAGCTCGAGGCACTTGGCCTTGAACTCGGCCGCCGAGATCGAGGTGGGCCGCAGGCGCCGTGGACATCGAGAAGCTGCATCGCCGGCCCTTGACGTCCGGCTTCCATGCCCTGTTCAGCGCGGGCGGCCTGGCCGGCTCGCTGGGGATGAGCGCGCTGCTGGGCACCGGCGCGCCGCTGGTTGCGTGCGCTCTGATCGTTTCGCTCCTGCTGGCGGTGATCGTCGCCACCCAGTGGCGGAAGCTGATCGGGCGTGTTCCCGACGAGGTCACGCCGCGGCGCTCGGTGTTCGCCCTGCCGTCGGGCCCCGCGGTCGTGCTCGCGCTGCTGTGCCTGGTGGTGTTCCTCGCGGAAGGCGCCATGCTCGACTGGAGCGCGGTGTTCCTGCGTTCCGCGCGCGGGTTCGAGATCTCCGGCGCTGGCCTCGGGTTCGCGGCGTTCTCCGTCGCCATGGCCACCGGCCGGATGCTCGGCGACCGGATCACGTCGAGGCTGGGCCCGGTTCGCATCGTCCGCTACGGCAGCCTGGTGGCCGCCGCCGGCTCGGGGCGTCGAACCTCGTCCCGGTGCTGTTCAGCGCCGCCGGCCGCATTCCCGGCACTTCCCCGGCGGTGTCCATCGCCACGGTCACCACTCTCGGCTACGCCGGCATGCTGAGCGGCCCGGCCGCGATCGGCTTCATCGCCCGCGCGAGCAGCCTTCCGCTCGCGCTCGGCGGGATCGCCGTGCTGCTGGTCATGGTCTCGGCCTGCGCGAGCGCTGGTTACCGGGTGCGACGGAACGCCGCAACGAGGTTGTCTGCGTGACCCGAAACGCATCCCGAACGTATGGCGGTCCAGGGACAGCTAGTCTCGACCTGTCCGCCGGCGACTCGTGCGAGCTCGGTCTCGACCAGCAGCCTGAGCGTTTCGTGGCGAAGCACTAGCTTCTTGATAGTCTTCTTCATCGTCGTTGAGCGCAGTGTTGTCCATCATCGGGCCAGAAGCAAGCGTTGTCCTCGAGGGATCAGCTCGATTACAGTGCTTGATCAACAAGGCGCTGGTACTGATTCTGCGACATTGCAGTATTTGCAAGCAGGTTTTGCTGGCTAATTGGGTGTGCTGTCCATGGCGGTCTCGCACGCCTGTTCTTGCTTTACCAGGCGACCGGAATCTTCGTCGAATCGGAACGGAAGGCAGGGCACCACGCGACCGATCATCCGAACAAGGTCTTGCGACGAAGGCACCTTCGGTAGCCTCCACCGCGCGAGCTCGCCGTTGAAGCCGCGCGTCACGATGTCGATCCCCTCGAAGTGGACGCCGCTGATGATCGAACCGTGTACGTGCAGCGTCCAGATCATACGCCCGGAGGACGGGTCCCAGAACCGAAGCACGCCATCGCTGCCGGCGGTCACCACCGTCGAACCATCGGGATCGAGCACCGCGTCGAGCAGGAACCCCGAGCTCCCGAAATACGTCTGCCGCAGGCGCCCGGTCATGCCATCCCAGAGCCGCGCGGCCCCGTCGGTGCCGGCGCTCAGGAGCTCGCGATCGCCGTGCACGAAGCGCACCGAGAACACCTGCCCCTGGTGGCCCTCGAGCTTCGCGATGATGCGATAGCTATCGAGATCCCACAGCACCGGAGGGAGCGGGGTCTTGGTCGTCGGGATCGTGATCAGCCGGTGGCCGTCCGACGACGATCGAAACGCCCGGATCGGGACCGGCGACTCGAGCTCCGCGAGGATCGCCTTGCGCTCGGGGTCGTACACCCGGAGCTGCCGGCGCGAGCCCGCGGCGAGCACGCGACCATCGGGCGTGAACCCGACGACGTCGATCCCGCCGGGAAACGCCGACAAGGCGAGCGGGTCGCGACCGTCGCGCGTGACCAGCAACGAGCCGTCGACGCTGCTGCTGACGAGGTCGTGCCCGGTCTTCGCGAACGCAACCGATCTCACCGCGGCGGGATGCGTGATCGTGCGTACCGGGCGGCCGCCGGGAAGCTGGTAGATCACGACGGTGTTCCCGGCCGCGATCGCGACGCGATCCCCCGGCGCCGATATTGCCGGAGACGCGGACGCGAACTCGCTGACGGGCGTCACGTTCGGCAGCGTCGCGAGCAGCTGGTCGTGCGCGGTGTCCCAGACGTGAGTCCCCCGGTTCTTGCAGCTGATCGCGAGGAACCGCTGATCCTCATCGAGGTTCGCGCCGGTGTCGCAATCCACATCGGAGGGCAGCGAGCTCCAGCGGCGATACGGCACGCCCGCGTCCCAGATCCTTGCGACGCCATCCCACGACGCACCGATGACGGTGCGCGACGTCGGATCGAAGTGCACGACCCCAACCAGGCTGCGAGCGCCCTCGAGCACGGAGATCGGCACGCCGGTCGCCGCCTCCGAGATCGCAACCACGCCATCGGCGCCGGCGCTGACCACGAGCCTGGAGGTCGGGTCAAACTCGGCCCACGAGACCATGCCGCGATGGTTCTTGAGCTCGGCCTGCAGACCTCCGGTCCTGGTATTCCACACCCGTTCGGCGCCGTCTCGGCTCGCGGTCACGACGAACGCGCCATCGGGCGAGTAGGCGATGTGGTCGATCTTGTCGCCGGTCTCGTGCAGGTGATGAAGCCGCTCGCCGCTCGGGATCGCCCAGATCGAAGTGTCGCCCAGCCGCGACGCGGTCGCGAGCCGCGGGCCGGTCGGATCGAAGCTCACGTTGCTGACCTGGGGCCCTGCGAGCGTGACCACCGAGCGCCACGTGCCCGTGTCGAACACCTGGACGTCGTCACCCCCACTCGTCGCGAGCCAGTGGCCGTCCCGGCTGAACGCCAGCGATGGGTTGTCTCGGGCCAGGCTGGGCAGCACGGCGATCAAGCCACCGGTGCTCGCGTCCCAGACGTGGACGAACGCTCCGGAGACATCGCTCGCCGCGACCAGCTTCCCGTCGCCATCCACCACGATGCGGCCGTAGCTCGGAGCCTGGCCGTTCGCCTGATCGTGCGTCAACGCGTGCACCAGCGCCCCGGTATCGACATCCCAGATCTTGACGAAGCCGTCGGCGCTCGCGGTCACGAGCCGCTGGCCGTCGGGGCTGAACGAGGCGTCATAAACCGGCTCGGCATGCGGCAGCATGTGCAACAATCGATGGGTCCGCGCATCCCACAAGCGTGCGCCCCCGTCATCGGTGGTGACGATGCGCCGGCCATCGCGAGAAAACCTCGCAGACCACATCCGGCCCGACGTGGAGGCGAGCCGTGCCCGCTCGGCCAGGAACGGTTGCGCCGCGCGGACGAGCATGAACTTCAGGGTCGGCGAGTCGTTGCCGCGACGGAACGCTTCCGCGAGGTAGAGCAACGCCTCGGTATGCTTGCCTTCGATCAGGGCGTCACCGCCGCGCTCGACGTCGCTCTGGGTGACGCGCGCATGATCGATCTCGCTCCTGTGTGCCGCGCGGCATTGCACCATGGCGAACGCGATCGCAACACCGAGCGCGACCAGCGCGAGGACGCGGCGGATCCGCGTCGCGCGCCGTGTGTAGCGCCGGCTCGCCTCCACGAACCCGGCCTCGAGCTCGCTCAGCGCGATCGGGCTGCCACGGCGCAGCCAGCGCTCGAGATCGGAGAGTACCTCGTCGCGCCAGAGCAGGCCGCGCGGCCGGCCGCGGTCATGCCACTGTCGCGCAGAGGCCCGGATCTGATCGCGCATCCGCGCGCCGTCGACATCCTCGCACACCCACTGCTGCAGCCGCGGCCACGCGCCGAGCAGCGCGTCGTGGGTGACCTCGACGTGCGACTCACCGTCGCTCTCCGACATGGCGATCAGGCGCGCGGCGACGAGCTTGTCGATCACGGCGGCCCCCGGCGCGGCGACGCGCTGGCGCAGCTCCTTGGCCGTGAGCCGCGCACGCGTGCCCTCCGCGGTGATGAGGTGACGGAAGATCTCGCGCACGAACCGCTGCTCGGCGGCCGAGAGCTGATCGAGCGTCGCTTCGGCGTGGCGGCCCAGGGCGCCGCCGACGCCGCCCATCGCGTCGTAGGCATTGCGCGTGAGCTGGCGGAACCTGCGATCGCGAAGCGCCCACAGCCGCGATGCCGTGAACGACACGAGCGCGAGCGCCCCCGGCCGGTCGGCGACCGCGTTCACCATGTCATGCGCGAGCCCGGGATCCGACAGCGCGTACCCGGCACGCCGCGCCGGTTCGACGATGATCCGGACGAGCGCGTCGCGCGATGGATTGCCGAGCAGCACCAGCGCGGGCGACAGCAGCGGCCGCATCGGGGCGAGCGCGTCGAGCTGCATGAGGAAGTCATCGCGGATCGTGCAGATCACGCGGACCGGGGCATCGGCGGAGGCGGCGAGCTGTGCGATCACGGCGGCGAATTGCAGGCGCTCGTCGGCGCTCGTGCACAGCGTGAACAGCTCCTCGAGCTGATCGATCACGATCACGATCGTGCCGGTCGCGGCGGCATGGGCCACGAACGCCGCCGCCGCCGCCGGCGAGGTCTCGAGGATCGGCCGCAGATCGGCGGCCGTGATGTTCGCGGCGGACAGCCGCGCCGCGAGCGTGCTGATCGGTGCGCCGCCCGGCCGCATCGTCACGGTGCGCCAGCTCGGCGGCAACCCCGGGATCACGCCGGCGTGCACGAACGAGCTCTTGCCGGCGCCCGACGGGCCGACCACGACCTGCAGCGCTCGCTGGCGCAGTCGGTTCAGAAAGCCGTCGACCTCCCACTCGCGACCGACGAACCGGGCGGCGTCGCTCGTCGAGAACGGCGTGAGCCCGAGGTACGGTGGCTGACCGGCGTCGGTGATCTCCGGGTTGGCGTCGTCCTCGGCCATGACGTGGGCCGCGAGCCACTCCCACACGCTCGGATCGTGATGCTCGAACCCCGCCGGCGCCGCGATCATGCGAGCACCGTGACGGCCGCGGCCGTCGAACAGGAACAGCTCCGGCTCGGCGCCTTCGGTCGGCGACATGGCCTGCATCACCGGCCATAGATCGACGCAGATCCGGGCGTCGCGGTCGAGCAACATCGGATGGTGATCGACGAGCTCACCGGCGTGGACCGTCGCGAGCGCGCGATGCTGGCGCCGCAGGCCGGTCCAGCGCTCGGCGGCGTGGTTGCGCGGAACGACGAGCGCGTAGTCGAGCACGAACGCCAGCTTGCGCAGGAGGTGCGCCAGCTCCGGGACCAGCCGAGCGAGCCGTGAACGCACGATGTCGTCGTCGGCGAGCTGATGGCTCTCCGCCTGCGCGGCGAGGATCGGATCGAGCTCGTCGGCGCCGTCGTCGGCGCGCGGCGTGACGAGGTCGACCAGCTCGGGGATCGGATGCGCCCCACGCCGGCTCGCGAGCGGGCGGACCAGCAGGCGGAGCAGCTGCACGCGCTCGTCGTCCCGGAGGTCGCGGCGCCGCATCGCTCGCACCAGCTCGAGCAGCTCCGGATCGCCGCGCTCGTCGCGCACCTGGGCACGGGTCGCGAGCGCGAGCGCGACCAGGTAGCGCACGAGCGTCCGGACCAGCTCCTGGGCTGCGTCGCGAGCCTGGTGGGCGTTGCGCGCGCTATCGAGGGCCGCGACCGACTCCGCGAGCGGCTGCGGCGCATCGGCGAGCCAGGCGTCGCGAACGGCCTCGTCGAGCCTCGGCAGATCGGCGGCGGCATTCCCGAGGCCCGAGGCCACGCGAAACGCTGCGGCGAGCTCGAGCGCGGTGTCCCAGCGATCTTCGGGCCGCTTGGCGAGCGCTCGCTCGAACAGCCGGTCGAAGGCCGGCGAGAACCCGGCGCCGAGCGGCGGCACGGGCGCGTTGCAATGCAGCTCGATGTAGTCGGCGCGCGTGGTCGCGTTGAACGGCTTGTGCCCCGTCAAGACCTCGTACGCGACGACGCCGAGCGCGTAGAGATCCGCCCTGGTGCCGACGGTCACCGCATTGCTCCACTGCTCGGGAGACATATAGGGTGGCGAACCGATGGTGGCATCGGCGTCGGTCAACCCGCGCGGCAGACCGCGCCTGGGCGGGCGCGCGGTGCTCCCGGTCAGCGGCACCGTGTTTGACGGAGGGAGGCAGGGGCCCGGTTGCTCGGGGGCCTCGGGCAGATCGTGTGGGCCGATCCGGCTCGGTCGTGGCAGGCCCGGCGGCGACAGCGGCCGTGCGGCGGCGGCTTCATCGAGCAGCTTCGCGATTCCGAAGTCGAGCAGCTTGGGGAGCAGGCGGCCCGCGCGTTCGACGACCATCACGTTCGACGGCGTCAGATCGCGATGGACGATGCCGCAGTCGTGCGCGGTCTGGACGACCTCGGCGACGCGCTCGAAGAACGGCACGAACTGGTCGAGCGGGAGCGGCCCGCGCTCGCGCAACCAGCGGGTGAGCGTGGTGCCTTGCACCATCTCCATCGCGATCCAGAACAGGCCGTCGTCACGCTCGATCCCGAACGCGTAGATGTGCGCGGCATAAGGATGATCGAGCCGTGACGCGAGCTGCGCCTCGCGCATGAAGCGCCGCAGGATGACGTCGTCGCGGCGCAGCCGCCGGTGAAGCACCTTGACGACGGCTTCGCGGCCCAGCAGCGGCTGCTCGCAACGATAGACCGCACCGAATCCACCTTCGCCGATTCGCTCGCGAAGCACGAACTCGCCCACGCTCCGCCCACAAAGATTCTCCCGCTCCCCCACCGGAGGCACTCTATCATGGCAATGGCGGGATTCGAGCATCAAACAAAGGGCCACTGCGCCTTGCGCTGCGATGTGAGGTGCCAGAGAATCCACCCCGTCGGCTGGATGCCCGGCGCCGTGGTGTTGGCGAGGACTCGAACGCCGCGTGCGACGAATGCAGCACCGTCGTCGTGCCGGCGCAGCGCGGGATCTTCGGGTGGAAGATCCCCAGCTCGGCCGCGCTGGCGCTGCTGGTCGTGCGCGAGGCCGCAGTGGCGATGCGGTGCCGGCGCTCGCTCGCGGTGGCGGTGTGGGCTCGCGACCGTGCTCCCGAACATAGTTGGCCCGGGGCAATTTCGGCAGCGGAGACTTGCTGCCGTGAGCAAGCACGACCGTTCCAGCTACCCGAGAAGCCCCTGAATCGACCGACGATGACGACCCTGCGCATCGTCGCGGCATGGACACGTCTTCGCCCGAGTTCTTCCTCCGCGTGCGCCGCCCGGCAGGGCGCCGATGGTCGGGAAGTCCTTGCCCGGGAGGTTGAAGTTGGTGCCGACCTTCTTGGGGACGATCCACTGCCTCGCTGGCCATGTGCACGATGGTTTCCGCGCATAAGATATGGACGTCGCGACTCGCCGTCGCCGTCGCCCAGTATTGCTCGGCCGCGCAGCGAAGATCTGGGTTCGAGACCGCGAGGTGAAACACGTCGAGCACCCCACATGATGCCGCAGCCGCCAGAGGGTGACATCCCCGCGCGTTTCTCCTAAGATGCCTGCCTCCCATAGGAGTACCCGTTATGACCACGAACGTGGAATCGCCTTCTGCGGTGGACGCCGCGCGCGTTCGCCTCAAGAAGCTACGCTGGGTCCAGCTGATCATCGGCATCGTCTGCATGGTGATGATCGCAAATCTGCAATATGGCTGGACGCTGTTCGTCACCCCGATGAGCGAGGCGCACAACTGGAGCCGAGCGGCGATCCAGGGGACGTTCACCGTCTTCGTGCTCACCGAGACCTGGCTCGTCCCGGTCGAAGGCTACCTGGTAGACCGGTTCGGTCCGCGGATCGTCATCATGGCCGGCGGCATGCTCGTCGGCCTGGGCTGGGCGCTGAACTCGGTCGCCGGCTCGCTACCGTTCCTGTACGTGGGCCAGGCGATCAGCGGCATCGGCGCCGGCGCCGTCTACGGCACCTGCGTCGGCAACGCGCTCAAGTGGTTCCCCGAGCGGCGCGGCCTGGCCGCGGGCCTCACGGCGGCGGGCTTCGGCGCCGGCTCGGCGCTCACGGTGGTCCCGATTTCGTCCATGATCGCGTCGAGCGGCTACGCGGCGACGTTCCTGTATTTCGGGCTCGGGCAAGGTCTGATCGTGGTCGTGCTCGGCTACTTCCTCGCCAAGCCCGACGCCAACACCGTCGCCGCGCTGCCCAAGCCGTCGGCCATCGTCGCCGCGCGGCCGCAGCTCGGGTGGAAACAGATGCTCCAGACCAAGGTCTTCTGGGTCATGTACCTCATGTTCGTCCTGATGGCCGCGGGCGGGTTGCTGTTCACGGCGAACCTGAAGCAGGTCGCCGAGGACTTCAAGATCGCCAAGGTGCCGGTGAGCCTCATCGGGCTCACCTTGCCGGCCGCGACGTTCGCGCTATCGATCGATCGCGTTCTCAATGGCATCACGAGACCGTTCTTCGGCTGGGTCTCCGACCGGATCGGTCGTGAGAACACGATGTTCATCGCGTTCTTTGCCGAGGCGATCGGCGTCGTCCTGCTCAGCCAGTTCGGCGCAAATCCTGTGCTGTTCGTCGTGCTGAGTGGCATGGTGTTCTTCGCCTGGGGCGAGATCTACAGCTTGTTCCCGTCGACGTGTGCCGACACGTACGGCTGGAAGTTCGCCGCCGGCAACGCCGGGGTCCTGTACACCGCCAAGGGCACCGCGGCGCTCCTCGTCCCGTACCTCACCGGAATGGCGGGCTCGTCGAACTGGCACGCCGTATTCTGGATCATCGCCACCATGAACTTCGCGGCGGCGGTCCTGTCGATCGTGGTGCTGAAGCCGATGCGTCGACGCCTGATGGCGCAGCCGGCGCAGGTGCAGCCGCCGGCGCAGGAGCAGGTACCGGCGTGAAGCTTGCGATCGCCGGCGCCGGCGGCCCTCGATTCAGGAACCTGCCGCGCGGTTCAGGGCGAGACGTTCGTCGACGAGCGTGACGATTTCGTCCAGCGTGTCGAACGTCAGTCCCTGCTGACCGGCGACCCGTCGAACGAGGCAATCGACGCGTTCGATATGCGCGGCCCCGGCAAACAGCGCACGCGCGGCCGATGACGGTTTCCCGAGACCCTCTGCGGCTTTCGCGTACTTCTCGAACGGAACCAGATCGGCTTCCTCGGCGCCGAGGCCGGTGCAGAGCTTCGAGACCCAGGCGTAGACCTCGCGGGACTTGTCGAGGCTGCCGTGCACGGCCTCTTTGATCGGGATCATGCGGTCTGCGAGAATGCAGCGATAGTTGCCCGTGATCAGCATCGGCCACTTGGCGAGGGGCACGAACACCGAATCGTGCACCTTGAGCTTCACCGGGAGCTCGATCGCCCCGTCGCCCGCATCGAACCTCGCCTCATCAATGGCGGCCTCGAGCTTGCGAAGCATGTCCGTCGGTTCATCGCCTGAGAAACGCGCCGCCTTGAAGTTCGTCGGCAGCCCCACCTGCAGGACGTTCTTCGGCTGATCGGGAGGACGAAACGCCTGCGGATCTGGACTCGCGAGCGTCACCAGCTGGGGATCGAAGCCTTTCCAGACGCCGGGGTCAGCGTAGCAAGTCTCGAGCGTTTCGGTCTGGATTCCCGGGATGCGCTTCAGGTAGGGCAACGGCGGCATGTTCATGATCGCGAGGCAGGGGACACGCGCCTCGGCGATGCGCCCCATGAGCTCGCGTACCCCGGGCGATCCGTACTGTGCTTCCTGCATGCCGAGCACCACCAGATCGAAGGCGGCGGGGTCGATCTCGTCGGGTGCGCCGGCGGACAGGGTGCCGGCGAGCTTCGTCGATGAAACGTCGAGCAGCGACGCTCGACCCTTCACCGGAAACCTCACCACCGTCCCTTCGCGGTTGATGAGCTCGGCGGTGGACCTGGTGCAGACGAGCGAGACGCGCTGCCCGGCCATCAACAACTTCGTGCCGAACAGCGACCCGTAAGACGCCCCCAGGATCAGCACGCGGCAGGTCATGGCCTGGTCGACCACTTAGATCGCACCCTGTTTGCGCGCGGCCGCGACTTCCACCTCGGTGAATCCAAGAACATTGCGCAAGATGTCGTCCGTGTGCTCGCCGAGCAACGGTGAGCGCCGGACGTCCGCGGGCGAATCGGAGAGCTTGATCGGATTACCCACGGTGAGGTACTTGCCACGCTCCGGGTGATCGACCTCGACGACGGTGCCGGTCTGCCGCAGGGACTGTTCCTCCGCCAGCTCCTTCATCGAAAGCACGGGACCGTTCGGCACATTGAGCGGATTGAGGGTCGCCATGACTTCCATCTTGGTCATGGTGAGGGTCCATTTCTCGATCTCTGCAAACACCTGATCGAGCTTGGGGAGCCGCGCCTCGGGCGTGTTGTATTCGGGATCCTCCAGCCAGTGGGCGTGGCCGCTGACCCGGGCGAGCGCGGGAAACGCCGCCGCCTGCGCGATCACATAGATATACGCGTCGGGATCGGTCTCCCAGCCCTTGCACTTCACGATCCAGCCCGGGTGTCCTCCTCCCGAGGCATTCCCCGCGCGCGGCACCGCCGCCCCGAACTTGCCGTTCGGATACTGAGGAAACTCCTTGAGCGGACCATGAGCGAGACGCTGCTGATCGCGGAGCTTCACGCGACAAAGGTTCAGCACGGCATCCTGCATCGCGCATTCCACGCGCTGGCCACGGCCTGTCTTCTCTCGCTGATAGAGCGCGGCCAGGATGCCGGCGACGAGGTGGATGCCGGTGCCGGAATCGCCGATCTGGGCACCCGTCACCAGCGGAAACCCGTCGAGCTCTCCGGTGGTCGAAGCCGCCCCGCCGGTGCACTGGGCGACGTTCTCGTAGACCTTGCAGTCTGCATAAGGACCCGCGCCGAAACCCTTGACTGATGCGTAAATCATCCGAGGGTTGATCTCCTGGATCTTCTTCCACGGGAATCCCATGCGGTCGATGGCGCCCGGCCCGAAGTTCTCCACCATCACGTCGCATTCCTCGATCAGCCGGGTGAAGATGCGGGTGCCCGCCTCGGTCTTGGGGTTCAGGGTCAGGCTGCGCTTGTTGCCGTTCAGCATCGTGAAGTAGAGGCTGTCGACGCCTGGAATATCGCGCAACTGGCCGCGCGTCGGGTCGCCCTCTCCCGGCTTCTCGATCTTGATGACGTCCGCTCCGAAGAAAGCCAGAATCTGCGTCGCCGTGGGTCCAGACTGCACATGAGTCATGTCCAGGACACGCAC
>Ga0137459_1000507_pt1 | contig 13759 bp, 13 predicted proteins | sample EasRivERMGT700_2_FD_104908 | JGI IMG/M metagenome (GOLD analysis project Ga0137459, IMG submission 104908) | Soil microbial communities from meander-bound floodplain in the East River, Colorado, USA - East River MetaG ERMGT700_2 | ecosystem: Environmental > Terrestrial > Soil > Floodplain ...
TCGGCCGCGGTCACGCCCGGGAGCGCGGCGGTCGCCGTGGGGTGGTCGCTATGAAGCGCGGAATAGCGGTGCCGGTCTCGGTGTACGAGACCAGGGCCTCGGGCTGGTAGGGTGGGACCGAGAGGCACCCCGTCGCGAGCACCGCCGCCACCGCTATTCCGCGCTTCATAGCGACCACCCCACGGCGACCGCCGCGCTCCCGGGCGTGACCGCGGCCGAGACCTCGAGCCCTACGCGGGGAGGCAGCACGAGGCTGAGGATCAGCCCGGTCGCGATCGTGGCCGCGCCGGCGGCGTACGCGCCGATCGCGACCCCGCGCTCGAGCCCGAAGGTATCGCGCGCGGAGAAGTAGCCGTCGGGATCGGACGCGTTCGTGAGCCGATCGCGCGTCCGCCACGCCAGCACGTGCGACGTCGCGCCGATCACCGCGACGGCCGCGCCGGCCACCATCACGTAGCGCGGCACCCGGCTCGGCTGCGGGCGCGGTGGCGGCGGCAGCGCCGCGATCCTCGCCGCCTCTTCGCGCCGGCGGGCCTCCGCGGCCGCGCGGTCGGCCGTGATCTTGTCGACGATCGGCACGAGCCGCGCGACGTCCTCGCGCGCCTCGTCGGCAACGGGGCCGTTGGGCGCGCTCGCGAGGTAGTGCCGGAAGCCCTCCAGCGCTTGCTCCGGCCGGTTCGAGCGGTCGTGGCACAGCGCGATGTTGAAGACCAGCAAGGGCTCCGCGCTCAGGTCGAACGCCGCCTGGTACTCCGCGAGCGCGTGGTCGTAGTCTTCGCGCTGGAAGAACGCCTGGCCCTGCTTGAAGTGCGCCGCCGCCTTCGCGCGACCATCCGCATCGGGCTTGGCCCCGGCGGGCTTGGCCCCGGCGGGCTCGGCCCCGGCCGGATGGGCCTGGAGCACGCCGACGACGACCGCGAGGAGTGTGACGACCGCGAGGGAGATCGGACGCACCATCACGGCGCCCCGGCCGTGCGGAACGGATCCACCGGTTCGCCCTTGCGCCGGACCGGGACGGTGCCGGTCGGTGGCGGTGGCGGCGGCGGGGCCCGGTGGACCAATCGCGGCAACTTGACGGACCGCTTGCCGCCGGTGCGAAGGTCGATCTCGACGCGCTGGTCGAGAAACCCCGGCTTCTTGAGCAAGAAGACCTGCACGCCGGCCTCGCTCGGCAGGTCCTTATGCAAGGGGGTCGCGCCGACCTTGAGACCGGACGGGAACCGGAACACCTCGGCGCCGCGCGGCGTCGACTAGATCTCGACGGCCACGGTCGCGTGCGTTTCGGCCGGTGGCGCGGCCACGGCGACGACCGGGCCGGCCGGCATCACCGAGCCGGCGCCGCTCGGCGGCAGCGCGGCCTCGGCGCGCCCGATCGCCAGGACCAATGGCGCGGCGGTGCGATCCTCGCCCACGCCGCCCAGGAAGGTGTAGATCGCGACCCCGCCGACGACCAGCGCCGCCGCGCCGGCGGCCAGCGGCCACCTCCTGCGCTTCGCCGGAGGGGCGCCGACGGCGCCGACTGCACCGAGGGCGCCGCTCTCGAGGGCCCGGAGCCCGGATTGTGCGGCCTCGCTGGGTGGGAACACCGCGGCGCGGAGCTCGCTCGCGAAGGCGAGCGCGCTGGCCGGACGATCGGCCGGCAGCTTCGCGAGCGCGCGGCGGAACACGCCATCGAGCGCGGCGGGGAACCACTCGCCGACCGGCGGCACGTCGCCATTGCAGTGGCGCTCGCCGATCGCGGGGATCGTCGCCCCGGTAAACGGCTGCTCCCCGGTCAGCGCCTCGTACGCCATCACCGCGAGCGAGTACAGGTCCGAGCGCGGGCCGACCGACAGCGGATCGCACCACTGCTCCGGCGACATGTACGGCGGCGAGCCGAGCGTCGCGTTCGCCTGGGTCAGGCTCTGGCTCCCGCTGTCCTCGAGCGCGGACCGGGTCTCGTCGTCGAGCTCGACCGGCAGCCCGAGCATCTGGAGCGGCGCGGCGTCATCGACCAGCTTCGCGATCCCGAAATCGAGCAGCTTGGGGATCAGCCGCCCAGCGTACTCGATCATCATGACGTTCGACGGCTTCAGATCGCGATGCACGATCCCGTGCTCGTGCGCGTCGTGGACGACCTCGGCGACGTGCTCGAAGAACGCGACGAGGACGTCGAGTGGGAGCGGCCCGCGCAGGGCTAGCCAGTGCTCGAGCGACGTCCCGTGAACCATCTCCATCGCGATCCAGGCCAGCCCGTCCTCCGGCTCGACGCCGAACGCGTACACGTGCGCGGCGTAGGGATGAGACAGGCGCGACGCGAGCCGCGCCTCCCGCATGAAGCGCTGGAGCACGCCCTCGCTGCCTCTCAGGCGCTGGTGCAGGACCTTGATGACCGCCTCGCGCCCGAGCAGCGGCTGCTCGCAGCGGTAGACCGCGGCGAACCCGCCCTCGCCGATGCGCTCGCGGAGGATGAAATCCCCGAGCTTGCGCCCACAAAGCTGAGCATCACTCGCCGTGACAGCCCGCAGGGCCAACCGTTTCGCGGAGGCGTCCACGGGCAGCAGCCTAACACGGCAGGGCGCCCGCTCTGTCAGAAGACGTGGTGGGACGCACGTCCTACATCTCCGGGACCGCGATCCCGGTCACGCCGGGGCGGCCTCCGGCCCGAGCCGCCCCAGGCGACCTTACGGTGGCGGGCGAGGACCGGTGCCTTGATCTTCCCCGGGCGCCGTCGCTCCGCTAGGAGTCTGGTGTCGAACGGGCTCTGCGTGGCGCGCAGGGCGGCGAGCGGTGGTTGGCGACCGGCAACGATGAAACGGGCCTGGGAGGCGACAGGGCGAACCAGGGGAGTGCCAGCCAGCTCAAGATGAAATTCTACACAACGATGAAACGGACATGGGAGACGACAGACGGACGAGAACCGCGAGACGGCACCGTCACCGTCAGTCCCCTGGCACTCCACACCACCTTCGTCTGGTCGCCGGGCCACGCGAGCCCGGTGACAGACGGCCAGCGTCACTTCGCGATGATCGACACGTTGGTCAGCTTCCCGGCCACCAGCGGGATCGAGCCGGTGCCGACCGCGCTCCCGCAGACAGCATCGTGGCCCCGCCGGCCGGATCCACGTCGGGGAAGAACACGTCCTGCCCGGTGTCGCCCAGGGCCCAGCTCTCGGTCATCCTTGCCTGCGCGGGTCCGTGCATCGCCGCGAGCGAGACCTGCCGTGGCGTACCGTTCACGTGGACGAACACCTGCGCCTTCGCCGGATCCACGGCTTGCCGCGTCATCGTGAAGCCGCGGCCGCTCCAGAAGCCGCCCGCGAGGATCACGAGGGCTGCGGATCTCGCCGTGGACATCGCGGAAGTCTTTCGCGCCGCGGACACACGCGGGCGGCGGCGGCTCCCGTTCGGCGTGCCCGGTGTGCGACCCCGCACCCCCAACTCTGTCGATCGAGACCGTTCCGCCCGGTGTATGATCGTCATTCATGAGCCGCGTAGCTTCGCTCTCCCTGCCCTTCCTTCCGCTCATCGCCCTGGCGGCCTGCGGCGACAACCTCGAAGGTGTGCCAGACACCATCGAGCCGCAGTCCGTCTACGCCGGCCAATGCGCGGCGCCGCGGTCGGGGATCGATCCGTTCACGGGAGATCCCTACCTCGACGTCAAGGGCTCCGTGCTCGACGAGAAGCTCTGGCTGCGCTCGTGGACCGACGATCTCTACCTCTGGTACCACGAGGTGCCGCGCGCCGATGTGAGGAGCTTTCCGACCGCGCTCGACTACTTCGACGTGCTCAGGACCACGGCGACCACCGCGTCGGGCAAGCCGAAGGACCAGTTCCACTTCACGTACACGACGACCGACTGGGTGGCGCTGTCGCAATCGGGCATCGAGGCGAGCTATGGCGTGCAATGGGCGCTGGTCAACCGGGTGCCGCCGCGCAAGCTGGTGGTCGCGTACGTCGAGCCGGGCTCGCCGGCGGCAGGCATCGTGGATCGCGGCACGACGGTCACCACGATCGACGGCGTCGACCTCGCGAACGGCAGCGACGTCGACACCTTGAACCACGGGATCTCGCCCGCCGCGGCCGGTGAGAAGCACACCTTCGTCGTCGTCGATCGCGGGGCGACCACGCCCCGGACGGTCACGCTGACCGCGGCCAACATCACGAGCGTGCCGGTGCAGAACGTCCACACGCTGCCGGCCCCCAACGACAAGGTCGGCTACCTCGTGTTCAACGATCACATCGCCACGGCCGAGAAGGCCCTGATCAACGCGGTGGCGCAGCTCCGCGACGCCGCCATCACCGACCTGATCATCGACATTCGCTACAACGGCGGCGGCTACCTCGACATCGCCGCCGAGCTCGCCTACATGGTCGCCGGGCCGACGGCGACCACCGGCAAGACGTTCGAGCGCGAGATGTTCAACGACAAGTACGCGACGACCGACCCGTTCAGCGGCAAGCCGCTCACGCCGACGCCGTTCCTCGACAAGGCGCTCGGGTTCTCGGCGACGCCCGGCCAGGTGCTGCCGTTCCTGGGCCTGCCCCGCGTGTTCGTGCTCACCGGCTCGGGCACGTGCTCGGCCAGCGAGGCGGTGATGAACGGCCTCGCCGGGGTCGACGTGGAGGTGATCCAGATCGGCACGACGACGTGCGGCAAGCCGTACGGGTTCTTCCCCGAGGACAACTGCGGCATCACCTACTTCTCGATCCAGTTCCAGGGCGTCAACCACAAGGCGTTCGGCGACTACGCCGACGGCTTCGTCCCCGGCGGCAAGCTGCACGGCTGCGTGGTCGCCGACGACTTCACGCACGCGCTCGGCGACCCGGCCGAGGCCCGCCTGGCCGCGGCGCTGCAGTACCGCACGGACCAGACCTGCCCGCCGCCCCCGGCGGCCGCGCGCGCCGCCGACCCGCTGTCGGCCGTCGAGGGCGAGCTCGTGAAGCCGCTGTGGCGCCAGAACCGCATCATGCGGCGGTGAGCAGGCCACCGGACATCCGAGATCCAGTCCCTACCAACCGCGTCCCTGCCTCATGGCACGAGACCGGCCGGGCGGGCTCTACCCCGGGCTTACCTCCGTCGACTGCGTTCCTTGAGCGCCGCGGACCTACGTGTTTTCGACGAGCGGCCCTCAGCTCGGTCGTCGATCACCTCTCCGACTGATGTAGCGACAATGGCCTTTTCGAGCCAACGCTCCAGTCGCGGCAGCTCTGTTTGGGCCAGGATGCGCTTGCGCGCAGCCTCCGATACCGCGATGCCACGAACACGGAGGGCGGTCAGCACCGAATTTGCCTGCGCCTCGGCGCGCCCCTTGGTGCGGCCCTCGGCACGCCCCTTGGTAAGGCCCTTGGTAAGGCCCTCGGTGTGCGCCTCGGCGCGCCCCTCCTCCCAGGTTTTGTACATGGCCACGATGAACTCCTGTTCCTTGCGGTTACGCTTCGGCTGCTTCCTGAGCGAGGCTTGCAACCCTAGCAGGATCCGCTCCGCAACGGCACGCTCGTGGGCGTTCGGCGGCAGCGCGCTCAGATCCTTGATGGCCTGCGCCAGCAGCGGCCCCGCCGCCATGAGGCGGACCAGGAGCGTCGTGCGATCACGAGGCAACTCGCTCGCCACGACGATCCCCACGCGCAGGATGTCATCGCCAAAGAGGTAGACACCCGCCGGCCAGCCGGGCGTGGCCTCGAGCTTGAGCTTGGTCAGGATCGCCGTTGGGGCGCCGGCCGCGATGATCCACAGGAACGGCTTGACGACCGCCTTCGGGCGCCGCCGCTTCGACGTGGCCTTGTTATCGTTGCGCGTACGTCTTTGCCAGAAGGCGATGTGCTTCGCCAGGCACGCGCGAAACTCCGCGGCGCTGGGTGCGTGACCGTAGATCTCGATGAGGCAGACGAACGTGGCGAGCCGCCCCAGCAGTCCGAGCCGCGCACGCTCGGCGCTGCGCGCCGGATCGGGCTCGTGTCGGAGGTCGGCGTGCAGGGTCTCCGGCGCGATCTCGTCTTGAACGACGGTTGTCCCCGAGGGCCCGAGTGCCACCTTGCCGATCTGCTTGGCGATATAGTCGAAGCGATTGCGCATGATTCCTCGGGAAGTTCCAGGAGCGCGCCGAGCGCCCAGCGAAGCCATTCGTGCGTCCAGGGCATCGCCCCGGCGGGTCCGGGGCATCGCCCCGGCGGGTTGCGGGCGTCAGCCCACGCGGTGAACATGCCCGAGGAGCTCGGGATACCTGCCCACCGACTGAAGCTCACGGCATGATCGTGATTGCGGTGCGTGCACGGCAGTCACCTCGATCTGGCGGCGCCACGCAGCCTCGATCAGCCAGTACGTGCTCGCGCTCGTGTCGGCGCCGGACGGTGGCAAGCACGGTCGCTGCGCGCAGCGGCGAGTGACCAGGTAGAACTGACCAGGGAATCCGTGCCGGGGCAGCGACATCCCTGCCGGCGTATCAAGAAGTCGGCCAGTTCAGCGCCACACGATCTCATGAGGTTAGCGACGCGCATGTCCGACCACCGGACACTCGTGTCCGGGATGTCCGAATTCCGGCCAATTACCGGACAAGCACGGCTGCCGGGCGATGCGTGCAAGCGCCTCGCGGATGCCGTGGCCGATGCCGTCGTAGCTGGCAGCGGGGCGGTCGCGCTCCTCGACCAGCGCGCGGGGGGCGGGCAGCACCAGGCCGCCGTGCAACGGGCGCGGGAAGAACCCGGGGGGACCTCGCGCTCTTCACGATCGACAGCAGCACGCGCAGCGGGGTGACTCGCCACGGGATGGTTGCTGTCGCCCTCGGATCCGGGTCCTGCCGGCGCCCGGCGGTGTCGAGCCGCAGCTTCTGTCGAGTACTCGGGGCACCATCGGTGCTCGACCGCCTCGCCTCACGAGGCACGCGGTGTCGTGCTGCTCCGCATCCTCGTCGACAACCCGAACAACCTGCCCGGGGTTTGTTGCAGCCGTTGAGCAACAACCTGCCCGGGTTTGTTGCAGCCGTTGGATCAAGGCTGGGGCTCAGCAGCCCTGCTCGTCCAGTGATCGTCCGGGACTCGGACACTCCAGACACGCGTGTCCGGCACTCGGACGCGCAAGGCGCTAACTTCGCGTGATCCTGTGGCGGTGACCGACTCCTTGATACGCCGGCAGGAATGTCGGTACCCGGCAAGTGCTCCCCGGTCAGTTCTACCTGGCCACCCGTCGCTGCTCGCAGCGCCAGTTCTTGCTGCGGCCCGACGCCGACACGAACAACGCGTTCACGTACTGTCTGATCGAGGCTGCGCAGCGGTGCCAGATCGAGGTGGTGCTGCCATGCGCGCTCAGCAATCACTATCATGCTGTGATCTTCGATCGGCACGGCAGGACAACGGGGCCCCTCTATGAGGTGGGTCCGATCGGCGCACGGCAAGCTTGAGCCGCCGCCTCGATGCCGTACGGCGCTGACGTCGACGCCCGATCAGCGACGCCGAGACAGCACTCAAGAGTCACTTCAATATCCGAGTGTCTACAGATGCCACGGAGTACGACAGTGGCGGCGCAACTGGCTTTCCTACAGATCTCGTCTTTGGCAAGCATGATGGCAAATGGCAGCTGCTAATTGAACTTTCGCTCCCTGATGATACTAGTGACATTACGCCCCTGCTTAGTTGCAGCCGAGAAACTCGCTTGCGTGTGTTCAGCGAGGGTCATCTCGAGGCACTGGTTCGTGGGGCCGTTTCCCAACTAGACAAGCAACTTATCGCACGTGAAGCGGCTGTTGAGAAAGCCAGGAAGCTGGTCACGGCGCTCGGCGGGGGTGTGGCTTGATCGCGGCGGTGTTAGCGGGAATCCTCATTGGCCTCGCCGGGCGCGACGTGTGGAGCCTTGCGCTTCGTCGCACTCGCCCCGAGATCGAACCGCCAGCACCCCGCCATAGGCGCTTGCGGCCTTGAGGCCTGATGACCTGTAACCTTGGCGAGCCGAACCTACCGGTGACGCACCGCACCAACATGGAACACTGCCCCAGGCCCGCTAGTCAGATCCACCTGATAGGGTTCTCTTGATGTTAACAGATCGTAAGGCGGCGGACAGGAGGGCGAGGGAAGCCGTGAACAAAGCCCACCAGGTGATGACCCGCCACAGACAAGCGAATGGCGGCAATCCGGCGATGGCGTTCAGGAACGGCCTTCGCGAAGCCGAGGGCGAACTGCCGCCCCGTCTCATTGAGATCTACGCCAAGCTAGCCGTAGTTAACGACGACGCGACGCAGGACGAACTCGTTGCCGAGGTCATCCGCCGCATCACGTCATTCATCCAGTCTTCGCTCGACAGCGAGGGCGGGTCGAAGTCTGCCGCGTTTGAGGCAGTTAAGGCGATCAACCGCGCCACGATGGGCATCAAGGGCGCCTTTGAATTCGCTGTACACGAACAGGAGGAAGCGATGTCGTCTCCATTCTCAAGACTTGCGAACGAAGAGATCACGCTGGTGAAGCCTGATGGATTGGAGCACAACGGCTTGCCGATCTACGTGGCGCTCGAGTCCGTGGACGTGCGGCAGGAAGTGAGCGACTGGGCGCCTTGGTCCGAGACGGATGCGCGCCGAGCCGCGCTCGCGGGCACTGTTCGTGTTCGTCGGCAAGCGCGGCCACAGCACGAAGGCCTGACGTGGGACGGCAGGGGCATCGTCGTGGTCCACAAGAAGCTCGACGCCGGCCGGTTCGAGCTTCCGCGTGCGGCGCAGCGACGACGGAGGCTGGGGCTCAAGCAAGACGAATGGCACCGGCGGGTGGTGGATCACTGACCGTTCGTGGAGATGGCACTGAGAGCGGTCGTGATACGGCCATCGACGGACGAGACTCTCGTAGCCGGCCGCCGGCACCCCTTGAACGAAGATGGGTGACACGGCGCCTGGCCTTACCCTGCTCGGTCCGACGCGTGAAGCCAACGCGAAGCGCAGCGGCGTGGGCTGGGTTACGACGCGAGGTAGATTCCCAGGCCGGGTGGATCGAGCGCCGGTCGGTCGTGGGGATGGCACCGACGCGCATCGTGATACGGTAGTCAACAGACGAGCGGCGAACCCAGCCCGCGCCGCCAGCGCGCGTGCCCGCGGTCTCCCGAACACCCGCGCAACGGACCGCGGACGTTATGTCGTGGCAGTGAGGGCCCAGCCGACATCGCCAGCGCGCGTGCGAGCATTCCCCCCACGCCGGCAATGCTTGAGACCCATACGGTGTCTCATGGCCGTCCCGCAGGGCAACCGGTCAGATCCTATGTGCGGGCCACTATCCGCCCGACAGCAGCTTGACCAGCTCGTAGAGGTACTGCTCGCCCTCGAACATCGCCTTGGCCTCGACGCGCTCGTCCTTGCCGTGGGCGCGGAAGTCGAAGATGTCGGCGGCCAGGCCCGAGTGGCCGAAGGTCGGGATCCCGGCGTTGCGCAGGAACCGGCCGTCGGTCGCGCCGGTGGACATCGTCGGCACCGCCGGGATCCCGGGCCAGAACTTCGCCGTGAGCTTGTCGACCGCGGCGACCAGGTCCTTGTTGAGCGCCGATGCATCGCTCCCGGTGTCGCGCTTGATCGGGGTGATCGTGAGCTTGGGGTTGGCGAACACCTTCTCGAGCTGCTTCTGGATCTCGTCCACGCTCTGGCCGGGCAGGATCCGGCAGTTCACCATCGCGCGCGCGAGCTGTGGCAGCGCGTTGTCGGCGTGGCCGCCTTCGAGGCGGGTCGCGACGCAGGTGGTGCGGATCTGGGCGTTGTACGGCGGCTGCGCGGTGAGCCGCTCGATCGCGGCGGGATCCGGCTTGGCGCTGACGAGCGCCTTCATGTCCTGGGCGAGCTGGCCCTTCTCGACCGCCGCCATCTTCTCGAAGAACCCCCGCGTGGTGTCGTTCAGCTGCACCGGGAAGTCGTAGCGGGCGAGCCGGCCGAGCGCGTCGGACAGCTCGTAGATGGCGTTGTCCTTGCGCGGCTGCGAGCTGTGGCCGCCCGGGTTGCGGGTCGCGATCCAGAAGCTCTGGAACAGCTTCTCGGCGGTCTGGATGCTGTTCGCGAACGGCTTGCCGTCCTTGACGCCGACGCCGCCGCCCTCGTTGAGCGCGTACTCGGCGTCGATCAGATCGCGGTGGTTCTTGAGAAGCCACGTCATGCCGTAGTTGTTGTTGTCCGAGGTCTCCTCGTCGGTCTCGAGCACGAGGATCAGGTCGCGATCGGGCTTGTAGCCCTCCTTCTTCCACCGGATCATGTTCACGACCCACGCGACCGCCATGTACTTGTCGTCGCTGGTGCCGCGGCCGTAGAAGTAGCCGTCCTTCTCGACCAGCTTGAACGGATCGGTGGTCCAGTCCTCGCGCTTGGCCTCGACGACGTCGATGTGGGCGACCAGGAGCAGCGGCTTGCGCTTGCCGGTGCCGCGGAGCCGCGCGACCAGGTTGCCGCGCTTGGGGGCGGACTGGAACACCTGGACGTCGGCCTTGGGGTAGCCGGCGGCGGTCAGCCGGGCGCCCATCGCCTTGGCGGCGGCGTACGTATCGCCGACCGACGCCGTGGTGTTGATCTCGACGAGCTCCTTGTAGATCTCGCGCGTGAGTTGTTGGGTGGCGGGAGGGGCGGGATCCGCCGCGCTCGGCGCCACGGACCATCCAGCGACGAGGCTCGCGATCAAGGCAAGACCGGCAGTGCGCTTCATGGGCCGGAGAGTCGCCGGATGGCCGGCCGCACGCAAATCCAATGTGCGGCTACTTCGGGCCGGCGTCACGTGGGGCGGGGTGCAAGGGCGGCGACGACGGCGCGGGCGGCGACGACGGCCTGGGCGGCGACGACGGCCTGGGCGGCGACGACGGCCTGGGCGGCGACGACGGCGCGGGCGGCGACGACGGCGGCCCGGACGGCTTGTCGGCGGCGTCCTCGGCCCCGCGCGGCATCGGCAGCACGATCTTGAAGCTGCGCAGCCGCCACGGGTCGAGCTTCGACCGGCGAACCAACCCGAACACCGTGCGCACGCCGCTCGCCTTGTCGAACTCGGCCAGCGCATCGAACGTCGCCGAGGTCCCACCGATGACCTTCGCCTCGGACACCGCGATGATCCGGCGATAGTTGCCCAGCGCGACGAGGTGCTCGAGCTGGAGCTGGATGAACTTGGCCTTCTTTTCCTGCTTCTGGAACACCGGCGACGCGTCCTCCCAGACGTGGTCGGCGTGGCCCTCCTTGAGCCGCGACAGGACCGCGTCGGCCGCCTGGTGAACATCGCAGTGCTTGAGATCCATCGGGTCCTTGCACGCCTTGACGCGATCCTCGCGCTGGGCCTGCGAGATCGTGAGCTCGGCCGGCAGCTCGACGCCGAGCCCGAGCAGCTTCCAGCGGTCCTGGTCGTAGTGCAGGCTGACCGCGACCTTGCAGGTCGCCTTCTCGTACGCGGCGGTGACCGACACGCGGCCGATCCGGCCGGTCGGGCCGGTCGTGACCAGCGAGTCGTTGATCGCCGTGATCTCGCGGAACTTGCCGACCGTCTCGGTGAGATCGGTCATGTCGTCGGTGAACCGCTCCTTGCGCACCATCTCCTGGAACCGCGGCGATGCCTGCTCGTAGATCTCGTCGATCGCCCCCTTGCTGAGATCGACGAGGATGCGCTCGGCGTTCGGCCGGAAGTCGGGGGTGTCGTTGCCGTGCAGCTGGAGCGCGACGATCACGCCGATCCACGCCGCGACCAGCACGAAGCCGACGATCATGCTGCGGATCAACAGCCGGCCGCGCCGCGTCCGGGCAGCCCGCGGCAGCACGTGCAGCGACGCGCCGACATGGGTGATGCCCTCGCCGAGCTTCGAGACACTGGAGCCGACCACCGGCACCTTGCGCGAGATATCGCCGAGCCGGGACACGCCCTCGCCGAGCTTCGACACACCGTCGCCGAGCGTGTCGAGGCCGCTGCCCAGCTTGCTGACACCGGCGTCGAGCGCATCCTTCGCGGCGTCGGTGATCCGCCTGGCGCGGGTGTCCGCAGGCTCGCCGGGGACCGCCGCGATCCTGCCGCTGCCGAGCGGCCGGGAATCCTCGCGGCCGACCGCCACCGGCGCGGCGTCTACCCTGGGCAGCTTCGCGCCGGAGATCTGGACGTCGATCGACCCCGAGGCTCCCGGCGGCGGCGCGCCGGGCGCGGGCCCGCCGGGCGGATCGCCATCGCTGCCGTCGTTGCCGTCGTGATCCGTCGACACGCGGAAATCATGCCATGGAGAAGAACCGCGCGACCAGGTTCTCGGCGACCTCGCGGCGATAGGCGGCCGTCGAGCGCACGTCGTCGATCGGCCGGATGGTCGCGCGCACGGCCGCGCGGGCGGCCTCGGCGGCGGCGCCGAGCCGCTGGCCGCGCACCGCGGCCTCGACCGCCGCGATCCGGATCGGGCGCTCCGCGACCGCGCCGAGCGCGACGCGCGCACAGGTCACGACGTCCCCGTCGAGCATGATCGCGGCGGCGCCCATCACCTTCGAGATCGACTGGGCCCGGCGGGTGCCGACCTTGCGCCAGGTCGTCCGCGTCGCCGGCCCCGGCACCGGCAGGTGGGCCGCGACGATCAGCTCGTCGGGCGCGAGCTGCGTGGTGCGGTAGCCGGTGCACCACGCGCTGTACGGGACCCGGCGCCGGCCGCGCGGCGAGGCGAGCTCGAGCTCTGCGTCGAGCGCGAGTAGCACCGGCAGGCTGTCGCCGACCGGCGACGACGTGCCGACGTTGCCGTCCAGCGTCGCGCGCGTCTGGATCTGTAAGGCGCCGATCTCGCGCGCCGCCGCGGCGAGCGGCAGCATCCGCGCACGGATCGCGGGGTGGCGCTCGACCTCGTGCCAGGTCGTCCCGGCGCCGATCGCGATCGCGTCGTCCGCGACGCGGACAAAGCCGATCGCCGGCAGCCGCCACAGATCGAGGATGCCGGCGGGCACCTCGCGGTGGTTCGCGTTGACCATCAGATCGGTGCCGCCGGCGAGCACCATCCAGTCGGGGTGGGCGGCGCGGGCGGCGAGCGCCTCGTCGAGATCGCGCGGGCGAAGGTAGTCGGTCATGGGTCGATCCCGCGCTCGGTCTCACGCGCCGCCTCGATCACCGCGTCGACGATCAGCTGATAACCGGTGCAGCGACAGATGTTGCCGGCGAGCAGCTCGCGGACCCGCGCGCGCGCCGTGACATCGTCACATCCGGCCACCAGGCCGCGATCGACCACGTGGGCCGCGCACACCGCGATCCCGGGCGTGCAGATCCCGCACTGCGCGCCGCCGCAGGCGACCAGCGCGCGCTGCACGGCGTGCAGCACCTCGCCGCGCGCCAGGCCCTCGACCGTCGTCACGCTGCGGGCGTCGCACTGGCCGATCGCGACGAGGCACGCGTTGACCGCCTCACCGTCCAGCACGACCGTGCAGGCGCCGCACTCGCCCTCGCCGCAGCCCTCCTTGGTCCCGGTGAGCCGCAGGTCCTCGCGCAGCACGTCGAGCAGGCGCTTCCACGGCGAGCACTCGACCGTGCGCGCGGCGCCGTTGACCTCGAGCGTGACCTTCACGAGACCTCCCAGCGCGGCCGGGCCGCCGCGACCGCCTCCGGCGAGATCGGCAGCGTGTCGAACGCGCAGCCCAGCGCGTCCTCGACGGCGTTGGCGACCGCCGCCGCCGGGCCGTCCATCGGGATCTCGCCGACCCCCTTGGCGCCGCTGGGCCCGAACGGATACGGCACCTCGACCAGGATGGTCTCGAGCTCGGGCGCGTCGGCGAACGTGGGCACGATGCAGTTGGTCATGTTCGCGTTGGCGACCTTGCCCTCCTTGTACACGACGTTCTCGAGCA
>Ga0137459_1000509_pt1 | contig 13721 bp, 12 predicted proteins | sample EasRivERMGT700_2_FD_104908 | JGI IMG/M metagenome (GOLD analysis project Ga0137459, IMG submission 104908) | Soil microbial communities from meander-bound floodplain in the East River, Colorado, USA - East River MetaG ERMGT700_2 | ecosystem: Environmental > Terrestrial > Soil > Floodplain ...
AGCTTCGGACGCGTCATCGATCGCGCCAGGCGACATCGTCTCGGCTGCGGCTGACTGGCTCGGCAGGTACCGCGATGTCCTTTGATGCACGCGGATACGTGAGCTTCGAAACCGCCCTGTCCGTATGGGGTGTGCTCGACCATCTCGTCCACGTCGTGCGCATCGCAACGGTCGCGGCCGATCGCGTCGACGACGTTCCCGAGCTGGGGCGTGTCGAGTGGATCAACCTTCCCGATGATCTCCTGTTCGGAGACTGCGAGGGCACCCCACTGGATTTCCCCGGTCTACGAATCGCCGAACCGGAGAAGGCGGTGTGCGACCTGTTGTGGCTCTGCGAGAGTCGGGCTTCGCCCCTCCTGTCGAGACGCTACGCCTCGACGAGCTCGACCGCGACCGACTCGAGCGCTACGCGGCATGCATGGGTCTTGACATCGGCCTGCTTTCTTACCAGGCAGGGTGTCGCCCCGGCCAGTGCTCCCCGGTCAGTTCTACTTGATCACGCGACGGTGCCAGCAGCGTCAGTTCTCCGTGGTGGCTTCGCTGGAAGGCCTGGCGGGCTGGCGTGCCAGCCGACGGACGCGCCCCAGGAGGCCTCACCAGAGCTCGAGCTGAAGGCCTTCGTCGTCGCCGCTGCTCTTGGCCGCTCATCTCGGTGCTCGGCGGTCTGGGACTGATCCCGGCCGCCGCGGTGTGCGGCGCGGTGTCACGGGCAACCGGTCGGGCGTGCGGCGCCCCGGCGCGGCACCCCAAACCAGCGCGAGCCCGTCGCGTCGAACACCCGCTCTGCCCTGCGCTCCGCTGGGGACCTGCCCGAAGCGACCTGCGACCTGATCGCGCCTCGCCAGCAACGCGATCGGCGCTCGCGTCCCGCGCCAGCTGCTGCGCCGCGTGTTGGGTGAAGCCGTCACCCAGTGCCCGCGCGGTGGCGATCGGCTTGGCGTGCTCGCGTTCCTCACCCACCCCGACCTCACCGCAACCATCCTCGACCACCTCGGGCTCGCTTCGGCCGTTCCGCCGAGCGCACCGGCTCGCGCACCGCCCGCCAACGACGGCCACGAGCTCGAGCTCGCCTTCGACGACCTCTGATCCTCTGCTCCTCGGTCAGGCCCGGACGGGTCGCCATCATCACGAGCTCGAGCTCGCCTACTGCCGCGATTGGCCGAGCCTGGCGCCGCTCGACCGCCGCGCCGAAACCCCGCATCGACCGTTGTCCGGTGTCCGGGAACGCGACAAAAGAGACACCGTCCCCATCACCAAGATCAGCTCGCCGAGATCGCGTCGCCCATCGACGATCGCGATGAGCCATACCTCGCCGTTCACCGGCTTGTAGACGACGCGATAAGGCGCGGTGATGAGCTCGCGGAATTCGGTGTGGCCGCGATCGCGCAACTCCGGCATCATGCGTCCGCGCTCCGGCATCGACTCCAGGGACCGAACGACCCGCTCGATCGCCGTGTCTACCGCTAGCGCCGCCGCCATGCCGTGGCGGTCGTTGACGTTCGCGAGCAACGTCGCGAGATCGTCGTAGGCCAGAGACGTGTAGTGGACCCTACGCCGGCTCATTTCTTGTTGGCTGCGAAGCGCTGGAACAACGCCTTGGTGCGCTTCCGAGCCTCGGCATGCGAGATCGTTCGCCCATCGGCGATGTCCCGTTCGCCTTGCAAGCAGAGCGTCAGCATCGCGAAGGCGTCTTGTTCTCTCTTGAACGAGTGGATGTCCTGGAGGACCGCCGTGGCACGCCCGTTCTGCGTGATGATGATCGGGTTCTGCTCGTCGGCCGCACGCTCGACGAGCGCGGCGGCGTCTCGCTTGAGCTCGGTGATCGGCACGATGTTTTCGGGCTTCATGGCTCACATGCTAGCACCTGATTCGGTGCGCCAGGACGGATTCCAGACTCGTCGCTACTCGCGATCGAGATGGCGTTAGCACCCTCAAACCCACTCGCTCGCGTACGCCGCGAGCACCATGAGCTCGACGCCGCCGCGTACCGACCACGCCGGGCGCATGATGAAGATCGCGTCGCGTCCGTGGCCTGGATGCGAGCGGCGGCGTATTCGTTGTTGAGCGCGTCGAGCGCGGTGCCGTCGAACCGCCCGGTGAGTGCGCCGCGTGCCAAAAATCGAGCGATGGTCGCTGTTCGGCGGCGACCGCCGCTGATGTCTCCGGCCGCGCTTCGTTGAACCGCCGAGCCCCCCCATGGCAAGCTCGTGGACGTCAGCGACTGGATGACCCGTGAAGCCGCGCCGCACCATCGACTCGGAGCCGCGCGCGCGCGCGGCCTTCGAGAGCCTGTTCATCCGGCAGGTTGCCGCGTGCGCCAGGAAGACGGAGGGGCGGCGCCGGGTGCGGTGGCCGAAATCGTCCGGGGCGTCCGGTGGTGGCAGCAGCGCGCGATGATCGACCAGTCTCATGCGACCATCGGCATCCTGACTGCGCTCCCCAGGGAGTGCGCGGCCGTTCGATGCATGCTGGAGGGCGACGTCCGGGGGCCCGCACGGGGGCAAGCGGCAACCAGCGAGCACTCGTACCACGTCGGGCACATGCCGGCTGATAGCGGTGGCCGCCACGTCGTGGTGGTTGCCCTGCTTCCGGACATGGGCAACAACAGCGCGGCCACCACGGCGACGAGGCTCCTGTCCGACTTCAAGGGCGTTCGACACCTCATCATGTGCGGCATCGCGGGGGGCGTGCCGAGACCTGGCGATACCGAGCACGACGTCCGACTTGGCGACATCGTCGTCTCGAACCGAGGAGGCGTGGTCCAGTACGACCTGATCAAGAAGCGGCCCGACGGGTCGAAGGAGCCTCGCCACCCGCCACGCCCTCCCGGCGCGGCGCTCCTCGGGGCCGTTCGCCACCTGCTCACGGAGGAGGCGCTCGGGCGTCGTCCGTGGGAAGCCTGGCTGGCTCGCGCCAGCTCGATGGCGGAGGGATCGCGACCCGCAGATGATCGCGACGCACGCGGGGATGCGATCTCGTATCCACTGGACGCCAGGCGGGCACCCGGGCTGCCTCGCGTCTTCCCGGGAACCATCGCGGCGGCCAACATCCTGCTCAAGAACGCAGCACACCGTGACTACCTCGGCGCGACGTTCTCCGTGAAGGCGATCGAGATGGAGGGTTCTGGCGTCGCCGACGCCGCGTGGTCCGACGGAGCCGGCTACCTCGTCGTCCGCGGGATCTGCGACTACTGCGACGACAAGAAGGGCGACGTCTGGCAGGGAGCCGCCGCCGTGGCCGCGGCTGCCTACACCCGCGCCGTCATTGCTTCCATGCCTGCGGTTCGTGCGCGAGCGCAGCGCTCATCGCTGCCGCGCCCCGTGGGGAAGAAGGCTATGGCCGGGCCTGGGCGCAGGAAGCCCGATCTCGTTCCCACATCGCAGCCTGATTCACGATCAAGCGCGATTGCGCCGTTGCCGAAGGTCCAAACCGCTCTGACCACAGAGCCGACGTCGAAGGACCAGGAGCCGCGTCCTGCGGTCCGGGATGCACCGAGCCAGGCGCTGTGGACGTGGCTCGAGCAACGGCTGCGGGGCGCGCCCGAAGCCACGAGGCTGCTGGCCATGGGCGCGGTGCTGGCTGGTCACCTGGAATCGACGTGGCGTCGGGGTGCCGCCGATGCTGCGATCGGCATCGACCTCCCCGCCGCGGTGGCGGACGCGTTGCTTTCCGTCGACGCGCGCACCGTCGCGGCGGCGTTGAACGCTGCGCACGGTGCGGCGCAAGGGCCGGCTCGTGCCGTGCTCGGCGAGGTGCTGTTCCATGTCCTGCCGTTTGCTACCGACCTCGGGGAGGTCCGCCGTCGCGCCTCGGAGGCGGTCCAGCGCAACGAGCGGTCGGTCGAGCTTCCGTTTCGCACCGAGACGCTCGCCGAGATCGTCAGCGCGGGCGTGGATGGCCGACCGATCGACGTCCTGTCGACCGGTGCGCTCCCTGCCGGCGTGGCCTCGCTGGCCCTGCCGGCGACGGGGTACGCGCCGCTCTTCGCCGGGCAGAACGACGTCTTCGTGCAGGACGTTGCCATCCAGCTCTGTCGAGACGACGGTCCGGCCAACGAGAAGTTCGTCGAGCTCAAGCGACGCTTCGTGAAAGACTCGGCTAAGCGAGAGCGGGACACCGCCAGCCTCGAGGAGCTGCGGCGGACGGTCCAGGTGCTGTTGCGGAGGCTCCATGATGGCGTCCCGCGACCGCGGTACTTCCTGTTCATCGACCAGGATCTGAAGGCGGAAGGGGAGAAGTCCGTCGACCACCTCTGGGGACTGGTCCGCGGCGCGGTCGAGGACAAGGAACGGGGGCTGGACGGTCTGCGGCTGATCCGGCTCCGTGGCGGCGTCGACGACGTGGCTTCCGAATACGACATCGCGCTGCACATCAGCGACGTGAAGAACCGCCGATGACGTCGCGCCCGACTCCACCTCTGCGGACGTGAAATCGATGCCAAGGAAGCCCCCCGTGTCACCGGCCCGCCAGCGTTATCTCGACCTCGAGGACGGCGACGTCATCGAGCTGGAGGCAGGCGACGGCATGGCCGCGTCGGTCCACGTGATCGATCAGGACTCGATCGACGCGGTCAACGCGGCGCTGGCGATCGGCCGGCCCCTGCTGGTGCGCGGCGATCCCGGGACCGGCAAGAGCCAGCTCGCCCGGGCCGCCGCCGCGGCGCTGGGGCGGTCCTTCGTCCACCACGCGGTCGATGGCGGCACCGAGACCCGCGACCTGATCTGGAAGATCGATGGGCTGGCGCGGCTCGCGCAAGCGCAGGTGCTCGGTGTGCAGCGCAAGCTCGACGACACCGAGGTCGCGCGCCAGCTCGACATCAGGCGCTTCGTGGAGCCGGGGCCGCTCTGGTGGGGCTTCGACTGGAACGGGGCCGCCAAGCAGGCCAAGGATCTCGCGCCGGGCGTCCATGCCGCGGCCCCCGGAGGCGTCCGGCGCGACAACGGCTGCGTCGTGCTCGTCGACGAGATCGACAAGGCCGACGCCTCGGTGCCCAACGGCCTGCTCGATGCGCTCGGCAACCGGTGCTTTGCCGTCCCCGGCGTCGGCACCGTGCGCATGGACCCCGCCTGTCCGCCGCTGATCGTGCTCACGACCAACGAGGAGCGCGCCCTCCCCGACGCGTTCCTGCGCCGCTGCCTCGTGCTGCAGCTCGCGCTCCCGGCGGAGCCGTCCGCGCTCGTCGCGTTCCTGGTCGGTCGTGGCCGCGCCCACTACGCGGCGGATCGGTGCGGCGACGCCGTGTTGCTGCGCGCCGCCGAGATGGTCGCGGCCGACCGGCTCGAGATGCGGTCGCGCGAGGTCGCGGCGCCGGGGCTGGCGGAGTACGTCGACCTGGTCGGCGTCGCCGTCGCGCAGGCGACCACCGACGCGGCGCGGCTCGAGCTCCTCGATCGCGTCCGCAAGTTCGCCCTGCGCAAGCATCCGGAGGAGCCGGCGTCGTGAGGCCGGCGGCCGGGCGGGCCGACGTCCTGCGGCTGCTCGTCGCCCTCGGCGAGGCGCAGGCGAGCCGGGCCGCGCAGTTGCTCGGCTACGAGGCGGAGGAGCCGGCGGAGGAACCGGCGCGCGAGTCGCCGGCGAAGACGGACCCCACCACCGTCGAGAGGCCTCGTGTCGAGCGCGCTCCCCCGGGGACGGTCCCGTTCTGGCGCGCGTCGGCGATGGAGCTCCACACCCCGCCGGCCGGCGAGCCCGAGATCCGGCCGGGTCTGACCGCTGCCGATCTGACCACGCCGCATGCGTCGCTGTTCCGGACCCCGCCGCCGATCCCGCTCGCCGCGTGGCCGCGACTCTGGCCCCGCCTGCGCGCGCTGCTGCCGTCGAGCGCGCCCGGCCGCGAGCCCGATCTGCCGTCGCTGGTGCGCGCGCTCGCGAGCGGGCTTCCGCTCGGGCGGATCGCACGGCGTCGGCGGCGGGCCTGGGCGTCCGGCGCCTCGGTGTGGATCGATCTGAGCGCGCGGCTGGTCCCGTTCGAGAGCGACCAGTACGACGTCCTCGCGCGCCTGCGGCGCGCCCTCGGGCGCAGCGCCCTGGAGGTTCGCTCGCTGGTGACCCGCGCCCAGGAGGCGTCGATCGCGGCGCGCGGCGATCTGCTCGCGGGCGTCCGGATCGACGCGACCGTCCCGGTGATCGTGCTCGGCGATCTCGGGGCCTACGCGGGCTCGCCCGCGCTCCACGACGCCTGGCGTCGGACGGCGCGCCGGCTGTCGTGGCACGGCGTTCGCGTCGCGGCGCTGGTGCCGGCACCGCCGGCGCGCTGGCACCGGCCGACCGCGCGCGCATGGCGCGCCCTCGCGTGGGAACGGGCCGGCGGGCCGCCGTCGCGCGAACCCGACGACCCCTGGCGGATTCGCGCCGAGCGCCTGTTGCGCCTTGCCTCGCCGGCCGCCTACGTGCAGCCGGGCCTGCTGCGAGCCCTGCGCCGGCTGCTACCGGCGGATCGGGTCGACGCCGCCGCGGAGGCCGACGTCTGGCGCCACGCCGACGTGCGCGCCGCCGACGCGGGCGGCCTGGTCCTCCGGGCGGCTGCGGCGAGCCGATGGCGTGAGGACTTCGCGACGTCGATCGAGATCAGCGACGATCTCCGGCGGCGGGTGAGCGACGTCATCCGCCGCTGGCACGAGGGGCTTCCGGCCGAGCTGCTTTGCGCCGAGACCCTCGCGTGGCACGCGATCCTGCCCGCCGGCGTGGCGCCCCCGGGCAACCTCGACGACGCCCTCGCTTTCGGTCGCCGCGTGGCCGAGAGCGCGGGGGGCGGCGGCGCGGCCGAGCACGTGGCGCGGCGCTACGGCCAGATCGTGACCCCGGCGCTGCCGGGCCGGGCCTTCACAGGCGGAGAGGTCGGCCGGCTCCTGGTCCGCATGTTCGCCGCGTCGTTCCAGGGACTCGACGACGTTGCGGTGCCCGACGGCGTCGATCCGCAGACGCTCCTGGACGAGATCCGGCGGCTCCAGACGATCGACGAGCCCGGTCCGCCGCAACGCTGGGCCGTGCGGCAGGTTGGCGCGACGCTCAGGTTCGAGGCCCTGCCGGCGAGCGGCGCCTGGGCCTCCGGCGACCCGCGGCCCGGCAGCCCGGTCGGCTGGCTGCATGCGGCCAGCCTCGATGTCGTCGTGTCGCGGCGGTCCGCGGGTGCAGCGTACGGACACCGGACCAAGCCAGTCCTCCACGCCGGCCTGGCCATCGACCTCCACGCCGGCGAGGACGTGCGCCTGGATGCTGACCTGTCCACGCTCGAGCTCCAGGCGTCGCCGGCGAGCGAAGGCTGGGCAACGGCGATGGGCCGCGATCACCACGGCCTGTGGGCCGACGCCGAGATCATGGGCGTCGTGCAGCGGTTCCGCTACGTCCCGCCCGGGACCGTTCGCGTGGGGTCGCCTCCGGGCGAGGCAGGGCGCCTCGACAACGAGGGGCCGATGCACCAGGTCACCTGGACCCGCGGCTACTGGCTGGCAGACACACCGGTGACGCAGGCGTTGTGGCAAGTGATGATGGGGGACAACCCCAGCGCATTCAAGAGCGCCACCCGCCCGGTAGAGAACGTGAGCCACCAGGACTGCGAGCGGTTCCTGCGCGCCCTCGAGCAGCGCGCGGCCGGGCTCGCGCCGCGGCTACCCACCGAGGCCGAGTGGGAGTATGCGTGCCGGGGCGGGACCGAGACCGCCACGTGGCTCGGTGACCTCGCGATCGAGGGGGAGAACAACGCCCCACTCCTCGACGATATCGCCTGGTACGGTGGCAACTGCGGCCACGGCTACGACCTGGCGGATGGTGTCGACATCAGCTCGTGGCCGGAGCGGCAGTACCCTGACGAGAAGGGCGGAACCCGCGCGGTCGCGACCCGGCGCGCGAGTCCCTTCGGCCTCTTCGACATGCTGGGCAATGTCTGGGAGTGGTGCGCGGATTCCAGCTCGCCGTACGAGAGCCGCGACCTCATCAATCCTGCGCCGCGGAACGTGACGGGCTCGGACCGGGTCCTGCGTGGCGGTTCTTGGGTCAGCTTCGCGAGGCTCGTGCGCGCTGCGCAGCGGTACGCGAGCGCCCCCGGCTCCCGGGACTCCAGCATCGGGTTCCGGCTGGCTCGAGGTCAGGTCCCGGCAGGGGGGACGGAGTCCCCGCCGCGGAGCGGCTCTGGTCCGGGGGCCGCGGGACGCGGCCCGAGCTCGACGGCGACGCGGGACGCGGCGACGCCCGGTCGCAGGAAAGGCAAAGGTCAGCGATGAAGCTCCACTTCGTGCGCATACCCACCGAGGACAGCGGTCCGATCGAGGAGGAGCTCAACCGCTTCCTCGGGACCCATCGGATCGTGTCAGTCGACCGGCACCTCGTCGCGGACGGCGCCCGGAGCGCGTGGGCGATCTGTGTCACCTACGTCGACGCGGACGCCGGCCGTGAAGGCGCGCCGTTCGGTCACGGGACCGCGGAAGTGTCGGGGAAGAAGCTCCGTGTCGACTACCGCGAGGTGTTGCCCGATGCGGAGTTCCAGATCTTCGCGCGCCTGCGCGATCTGCGAAAACAGCTCGCCGAGCGCGATTCGGTGCCCCCGTACGCGGTGTTCACCAACGAGCAGCTCGCCGCCATGGTGCGCGGCAAGGCACGCACGGCGGCCGACCTCCACGCGATCGACGGCATCGGCCCCGCGCGCCTCGAGAAGTACGGACGGCCCTTCCTCGACGTGCTGAAGACGGCCGCCGCCGCCGACCTCCCGCCCGCACCTGTCGAGGCCGACTGAGATGCCGCGCCGCAGCTCGCTCTCGATCGATCAGGTCGCCGACTTGCGGACCCTGACCCTGGCCTTCTGGCAGGCCGCGCGGGGCAAGCGGCATCGCGACGAGGTCCGACCGTTCGCGGAGGATCTCGATGCCTCGCTCGGCCGCCTGCGCGACGACCTCCACGCGGGGCGATCACCGCAAGGCCAGTGGGCCGTGTTCCGGGTCTTCGATCCGAAGCCACGACGCATCCTCGCGCCCTGCTTCGCCGACCGGGTGCTGCACCACGCGCTGATGTCTCACATGGGGCCCGTGCTCGAGCGCGCCCTCGTCGACGACACCTTCGCGTGTCGCCTCGGCAAGGGCACGCTCGCCGCGGTGCACCGCGCGCAGCAGCACGCACGGCGCTTCCCGTGGTTCGTCAAGGTCGACGTGCGCGCGTTCTTTGCGAGCATCGACCACGCGATCCTCCACGAGATCCTGCGCCGCCGGTTCAAGAATGCGGGCCTCCTCGCGCTGTGCGCTCGCATCCTCTCCTGCACGCCCGATCCGCCCGGCACCGGCCTGCCGATCGGCGCGCTGACCTCGCAGCACTTCGCCAACACGTACCTCGATGCCCTCGATCGCCATCTCCTCGAGTCGTTGCACGTACGGGGGATGGTCCGGTACATGGACGACGTCGTCTGGTTCACCGAGTCGAAGGCGGAGGCCCGCCGGACGCTGGCGCAGGCGCGTACGTTCCTGTTGCACACGCGGCGGCTCGAGATCAAGCCCGACGCCCGCGTCGGCCGCAGCGCGGATGGCTTTGGGTTCCTCGGCTTTCATGTTCGCCTCGGAACGCTACGCCTCTCGCTGCGCCGCAAGCGGCGCTACGCGCTTGCGCGACGGCGATCGGAGGCCGAGCTCGCGGCGGGCCTCATCGGCGGGGTCGAGCTTCAGGCGCGCTATGCGGCGGCCCTCGGGATCACGGCCCACGCCGATGCCGCCGGCTTTCGCGCCGCCGAGTTGACGCGCCGGCCTCCGCTTGACGCATGAACCGGAGGAATGCGATGAACACCGCTTGCGGCCAGCGTCGAACGGGCACGAACCGGGTCCTGCGTGGCGGTTCATGGAACAGCAACGCGAGGAACGTGCGCGCTGCGCAGCGGAACGCGAACGACCCCGGCAACCGGAACTCCAACATCGGGTTCCGGCTGGCTCGAGAGCAGCAGCGGGCTGGATGGCTTGCACCTGACCCGACGCTGACTGCGTCCGGCGGCCTCGGCGCCGGCGAAACCCCAGCGGACGCCGGCGTGGCAGTAGGGGGTGTGGATGCACCCCCGAACCCTCGCCGGCGTCCACCCTTGTCGCCGGTGGCCCCGTCGTGATCGGCGGTCTTCCGCTCCTGGACGGGCTCCCCGCCGCGTGGGCGGTCGAGTGGGGCGCGGATCGGGCTGGCCGGTTCATGGGCTTTGCCGTGGACGGGGTCGTGCAGCGGATGCGCTGGATTCCGCCGGGCCGCTTCTGGATGGGGTCGCCCGCGAGCGAGGCCGGCCGTGATGAGGACGAGGGACCGCGGCACGAGGTCGAGATCGCGCGCGGCTTCTGGCTGGCCGACACGCCCTGCACGCAGGCGCTGTGGGAGGTCGTGATGGGGAGCAACCCGAGTCGGTTCAGGAGCCCGGAGCGGCCGGTCGAGCAAGTCAGCTGGGAGGACTGTCAGGCGTTCCTCCAGCGGCTGGAGGCGCGCGTGCGGGGCCTGGGCGGTCGTCTACCGACCGAGCGCGAGTGGGAGTACGCATGCCGTGCCGGCACGGACACCGCAACCTGGGCCGGCGATCTCACGTTGCGAGGCGTCAACGATGCGCCGGAGCTGGATGAGATCGCCTGGTATGGCGGCAACAGCGGTCACGGCTACGAGCTCCCCGAGGGGCTGGAATCCAGCGGCTGGCCCGAGAAGCAATACCCTCACGAGAAAGCCGGCACTCGTCCGGTGCGCGGACGCAAGGCCAACCCGCTCGGTCTCCACGACATGCTCGGCAACGTGCTCGAGTGGTGCGCGGACTGGTACGGGCCCTACGCAGCGACGCGCGCGCCCGCTCCTGCAGACCCACTGACGGGCACGAACCGGGTCCTGCGTGGCGGTTCTTGGAACAGCCACGCGAGGTACGTGCGCGCTGCGCAGCGGTACGCGAGCGACCCCGGCTCCCGGTACTCCAACATCGGGTTCCGGCTGGCTCGAGGTCAGGACCCGTGAAGAAGGTCGCGGAGCGACCAGCGCGGCACGGGGCGAGGTCATGACGCGCATCGACGTCCCGGATGGCCCGGCCATCGCGCTGCTACAGGTCGCCGCCCGCCATCCTCGGCTCATTCGCGAGAACATCAAGTTTGCGGCGTGAGGTGCCATGCCGGCATCACCGACGAAGACGCAACGTCCGAGTCGCCAGCCGCGTAGATCCGCATGTAATGTCAATGGAACCGGGATTGCCAGGATCGCTGCCCCAGCGAGCTCCCCGAGCTCGCCGCCGCCGGGACGGTCGTGGAGTACGCCGTGACCTTGCGTGAGATCGCCGAGCGCGATCAGCGCGACGAGTACGGCCAAGCCTGCGCGGCGCCGACCTCGGCGCTGCTGCTCGTGGGGTCACGGGCCTCGAATGCGTGTCCGCGCTTCATCCGCGACGACGAGGCAGCCAGCAACGCTTGCGAGGTCACGCTCCTCCAGAACGCGACGCAGGATCCTCGAGATCGAGGAGACGCCTGGATGCGTCGTGCGCATCAAGAGAATGCCCGGATGTGAGCCGGGCAGAAATCGCCGAACGTCCGAGAAGTCCGTATCCAGGGTGACCAGAAGGCGCCCTTCCTCGCAAACATGTGCCCACAGGACATCGTCGCTTGCACCAACCAGTCGCTCATCATGAACATCTGCAACGTCGTGGCCTGCTGCTTCCAGGACACGACGATGAGCGCGCGCCAGATTCTCGTCGACCTTGATCTTCACGCGCCAACATGCCGGCGAAGCGGAGTGAAATCCTCTTCCCCGGCCAAGTCCGCGGCGTAAGCAAGGGCGGCTTGGATGTCTGCGGTCTGGAGCGATGGGTATTCTGCGCGGATCTCATTCTCCGTGAGTCCATCTGCCAGGTTCGCAAGCACGACCGACACCATGATCCTCGTGCCTCGAATGCACGCTTTGCCATGACAGATGGCCGGATCGACCTGGATCCGATCCAGAAGCTCTTGCCGCGACGGATGCGCCATCGTCGAAGAACATAGCCCGGCCCATGGCACCAGGCAACGGCCACGCTACCCGGTACCACTCGATGACGGCGCCGCCGTGCCTCGGCTGCGACGCGAAGCGGTGGCAAGGTCCTTACGGTCGCGTAATGGCGGTGCGCGCGGCACCGACCCAGCCGTCAGGAGAGATCGCTCGCACGACAGCGGTGCGAGCGGCGGCGGATTCGTCGTCGAGCGCGTTGGGCGCGATTCCGTCGAGTGCACCGCCGGTGAGTGCGCCGCGCGCGAACATCGCGCGATGGTCGCAGCTCGGCGGCGACCGCTGCTGTGACCTCCGGCGAGGTGCGCCGCGAGGTGTGTCGGATCGTGTTCTTGTCGCACGTCACCAGGATCCGCCTCTCGCGCTCCGCCCACGCGAGTACCGCAGCATCGTCGCTGCCCAGCGGTCCAGGGGCGTGCGCGCTGCGCAGCGGGACGCGCGCGCCCCCGGCAACCGGAACTCCATCATCGGGTTCCGGCTGGCTCGAGGTCAGGACCCGTGAAGAAGGTCGCGGAGCGACCAGCCCGGCCGGCGAGCGGAGCGGAGCGCGACGACCGCGTGCGGCACGGGGCGAGGTCATGACGCGCATCGAATTCCCGGATGGCCGGCCTTCGCGCTGCTACGGATCGCTGCCCGTCATCCTCGGATCATTCGCGTCGTTCGCGAGCGGATGATCTCAACGTCGTGTTGCTCAGTGGCGCAAGGCGTCCAGCAGCTGTTGGTGAAGCTGCTCCAGGCGTCGTTGGTCGCGACCCTCTTCCTTTGCTCGCTCGATCGGGAACGATTGCAGCAGCCATGCCAGCGTCGGCGGCGAGAAGCCACCATCGCGAAGCACGGCATCGCGCAGACCCTGTTCGAGATCACCGCCTGCCTCGAGCAGCGCGCCGATGTCGTCGAGATCTCTAGCTCGGTACGAGACAGCAGGGCGCACAGCTTCTGCGTGAGCAACTCGCGCGTGGTATCGACATGCACACCCGGTCTCGGCTCCGCGGGAGGCTCGACAGGTTGCGTCGGATCGGCGACCAGATCGACCTCGATCGATCCGGTCGCGTCGGTCACCCGGAGACGAGCGAACGAGACCGCCGTGTGCACGTGATCGACCTGCAGTCCGACACGACGAAGCCGCGCTTCGACCTCGCGTGGGATCTCGCCGAGCTGGAGCAGCGGACGAAACGCGAGGTCGAGATCTCGCGTCGTGCGGTGACCGAGATGAAAACCGATCAGTGCGCCGGCTCCGAACAGCGTCCACGCTGGCTCCATTCCAGCGAGCTCGTCGAGGATGCGCTCTTGGAGCGGGGTGAGCCGGCTAGCGACGGTCATTGGTCCAGTCGAGATACCACTTCCAGAACTCGCGGACACGCCCCAGCGAGCGTTCGATGTACGGCCACAGGCGACGCATCTCCTCGGTACCAGCGAGCACGATCGCGTCGTCGGGCTTCGCTTGCCGCATGACCTTTGCGAGCCAGTACGAGCGCCGTGCATCGTCGGGTGCGTCGAGATGCTCGCGGAGACCGGCAAGCGTGACATCGCAGTCCCACAGAAAATAGGGCCGGCCCTGCAAGTCGCAGAGCTTGCCTTCCGGCGTGGGACTGAGCATGATCCACGATAGCACGCTCGCCTGGGCCTCCAGCCGCGCGCGGCCGTATCGTGGCGCCCTCCGCTTGGCGCGTTGGCGACGCAGCTCTTGCCGCGACGGAGGCGCCATCATGAATCTATCAGGCGGGCTGGCGGCGGGCACCGTCGCGAATGTGCCACGGCGCGCGCTC